>VSSQ01001035.1_pt1 | contig 12100 bp, 4 predicted proteins | sample 4763081 | NCBI WGS metagenome assembly VSSQ01 (sample SAMN12137344, study PRJNA551015) | bioreactor metagenome | isolation source: SDC9 anaerobic chlorinated ethene degrading culture | place: USA: Knoxville, Tennesee | collected 2015-01-01
GCGGGTGACTGTTAATCACTAGGTTGGCGGTTCAAGTCCGTCTCGGGGAGCCAATGAAAACAAGCCTTTGCGAGAAATCGCGAAGGCTTTTTTCGTTTATTTTTGATTTTTGCGCCAATTTTGCGCCAATTTGCCATTTTGTAACCCTCCATTGCGAAAGATTTTTTCTGAACGTATAAATTTTGTGCGATCAAAAAATACGTTTTTTTCGAGGGAAGGCATGGCGTATTTCCGAAAACGAGGCGACAAACAGTGGGAAGCGCGTATCCGCCGAAAGGGCTACCCCAACTGCGCAAAAACCTTTGACACAAAAACCGAAGCAGAAGCCTGGGCCAGGGAAATCGAGTCCGAAATGTTCAGAGGCGTCTTCGTACCCCGCAAAGACGCAGAGCGGACAACCCTCAACGAACTCCTGCAGCGCTATCTGGACGACCACGTTCCCACGCTCGCTGACCCCAAGAGAGAAGGTAACCGGATTTTGGCCCTGCAGCAGCGCTCTCTGGCGTTGCGCATCGTCGCCACCATCCGTGGCCAAGATATCGCAAATTTCATCAGAGAACGGCAAGCAGAGGGCGTAGGAAGCAATACAATTCGGCTCGACCTAGCCGCTCTCTCCAGGATTTTTAACCTCGCTCGCTCTGATTGGGGTATGGAGAGCCTGAGCAATCCCGTCGAACGAGTATCAAAACCTAAAGTCCCAAAAGGCCGAACCCGAAGACTTGAACCAGGAGAACTGGAATTATTGCTCGATGTAGCACCACCTGCATTCAAGCTTGTCATCCGATTTGCCGTTGAATCAGCCATGCGCAGAGAGGAAATTGCCTCCATCCGAGAAAAACACGTTAACCTCGAAAAAAAATGCGTTTATCTGCCCAAAACAAAAAACTCCGATGAGCGCACCGTTCCCCTTTCGCCCGAGGCCATCCTGGTCTTGAATGAAGCCCTCTCGCTCAATCAAGGCGTTAGAGTTTTTGGAATGTCAGCCGATGCCATCACCCAAGCGATGGAACAAGCGCGAAACCTCGCAGGCATTGAAGGATTACACTTCCACGACCTCAGACACGAGGCAACAAGCCGGTTATTTGAAGATACAGATCTGGATATCATGGAAATCAGGGCAATTACGGGCCACAGGTCTCTCCAAATGCTTGCACGATACAGCCATTTACGGACCCACAGATTGGCAGAGCGATTGGCTGGTGCGAAAAGAGGCATGCCAGTGTCGTTGGAAGCAAAAAATGAAGACACAACTCAAAAGCGCGGTAGACCACGAAAAAGGTCTTAGAATTGTTCGCCGGTGAACCCACGTTGCTTAAGACTACTTGATCGCTTGTATCCGAGTAGATATTCCCCCTACATGAACAACCCTTTACCAAACCGCTTCCGTTTGACCGGGTGTGGGGACTCAAGGATATCCAGAAAATCCCGGATGATCGTCCGGATAGGCATACGGAATTCGGCAACTAATGAAACGGCTCACATGGCTTGGTGAAGGTGTTTTAGAAATACGCCTTCGTTGGTCCGAGAAACTATAACCAGACTCATTTCCCATTCATGGACAGATTGGTGCCCATTAAGCCCCAAGGAAAAAATCTTAGGGGCAACGTCAAACAGCCCCAACCACCATCAGCTTGTAGGAAATGCCTTTCAATGGTAGGAGCGCAAAGGTTTCTCTAAAATTGCAAACGACCCCGACGCCCCTAAACTCGCGTCTTCAATATCCCACAATCAACATCTTTGGGATAAGAAACTCAAGGATTTTTATATAATCTTTAAAGGTAAAAAATGAGTACACAACGCTCACTCTTGGCCGCTCTACGAATATTAGCGCCTTTAGTCCCCTCTTCAGAAAAAAAACGTTTCTGGGGACTACTCTCATTAACTGTTATTATGTCGGTCATTGAACTGAGCATCACGGGTTTAGTAGCTTTATTAGCTACGGTCTTTGGCTCCCTTGAATCAGCTCTTAACAGTCAACCTCTTTTATGGATTCGCAGTAACTTGGGTGTAGAATTTGTGACGGATGCCCGATATCTAGCCCTGGCAATTCTAAGTTGTATTTTGCTAATAATTTTTTTCAAGAACTCCCTTACAATAGTTCACCAATGGGGGATGGCAGCCTTTTCCGAAGCAATCGGCAATGCCGCACGAGTTCGCCTGATAAAATTTTATTTGCGCGCTCCTTTTTTACTAGTCCAACAGCAAGGCCCAACGGAAATGTTGTTTGGGCTCAGCTCTGCAGCCTTTCTTGGTAAGACGTTGTTAACTATTTTGCAAATATTCAGTCATGGATTGCTTATTACAACAATTTTTTTTGCACTAGTTGCTGTTTCTCCACTCCCTTCATTGGCTTTTTTAACAGTCTTGGGTATCGGTTCTTGGCTAATTGTGCGAATTACGCGCAATATTTTGGCGCACCGTTCTAATAGGGTCTTTCAGACTGATTTAGAAACGATCGCATCCAACAATCAGCCGTGTATGGACTCAAGGAGCTGAGGCTCTATGGAAGAGAAAAAATTTTTGCTGATTCATATGCAGCCAACCTTAATAAAGCATTACAGGCAAAAAAATCTTTCCAGGCACTCGGTCGACTGCCCGTGGGGAGCCTTGAAACTCTTGGCTTTGCATCTCTGATAGGTGTAATGCTTTTCTTAATTTTTGTTCAGCATGCAACCATTGGCACCATTTCTGCTATCATGGGGTTCATGGCAGCTGCCGCCTGGCGAGTTTTACCCGTTGCCAATCGCATGGTTGATCTATTAACTGAAGTGCGCTCTTACATGCCATATATTAGAAAAACTGCAGAGCTAATTCAGTTTGAAAGCGAAATTCAGGCTCAAATGCCACCTTCCCTTGAGAACACTTCAAAACCAATCCCATTTTCCAGATCTATTTGCATGGCTGGAGTGAGTTTTCGCTACCCAGATACACACACATATGCCTTAGAGAATGTAAATTTGACCATAGAGTCAGGCAAAATGATTGGGATCATAGGTCTTTCAGGATCTGGAAAAAGCACCTTGGTCAATATTCTCACTGGACTTATCCCCCCGGAATCTGGCCAGCTCATGGTGGATGACGCTCTTGTTACCAAAGATAACGCTCATGCATGGCTACAACGCATTGGTTATGTTTCGCAATTTCCATATATCATGAATGCGTCGCTGGCCGAAAATGTCGCTTTCTCAAGATGGGGAGAAAAAATTGACGAAGACCGCGTACTGGCATGTTGTCGCATGGCAGCCCTCGATTTCATTGATGATTTGGAAAATGGGATTCAAACGATGCTTGGTGAGAACGGTACCGGGTTGTCTGGCGGACAAGCCCAGCGCGTAGCCATAGCAAGAGCGCTTTATAGTGAACCAGATTTGATAGTTTTTGATGAGGCAACCAGTGCTCTTGACATCAAAAATGAAAAAGCAATTTATGAAACCATGTTATCTCTCAAAAAACGCGTAACTGTTATCATCATTGCCCACCGACTGAGCACAGTTGAGGGATGCGACACCATTGTGTGGCTGAATAAAGGGCAGATCCATGCCCTTGGTAGCGTGAACGATGTTTTGCCTCTATACACAACGACACTGAAAGAAAAATAAAAATGACATTTATTCAAACATGCCAGCATCATACTAGCTCAAACCTACGTCTACAATTTTTTCGCAAATAGCCCGCCAACAATAGTTTAATAGTAATAATTAACAATAGCATCCAACCTAGGAGATCAACCTCCACGTAATATCTCACGTGGCAATAGTATTGGGCACATAACCTCCAGCGAGCTTCTTAACAGCTACTTCGATAACAGGAATCATTGTACAGACGACATGTCCATTCATGCTCAATAATGTACACAGCACCGTTGGCTGCACATAAGATACTCATAAAATTGAATGAAATTATCTAACTCTTTACACTGAACAATATCTCTATGACGTTATCCCAAAACTCACAGACAGAAATTTATCCCAAAGAAAAGAGGGATCGACGCCTTGCCCCAAACATTCCCGGTCGCGGGGCTTCGAGACGTGCCGGACACCAGCGATATCAAGCAGAGCTTCAAATCTCTGTTATTGATTTAGCAGAAGAATCCACTCCGCTGCGGTGTATCAGTGAAGATGTTTCACCTTCCGGTGTTTTGCTGAGTTGGCCTGAAGGCACCCCTCCTCCGAAAGTCGGAGAGAATTTTGTCCTTCGATTTACCATGCCACCCGGGACGTTACCAGAAGGATATGAAGCTAGAATTCGTATGCAAGCTGAAGTTGTTCGTGTGGTTACGGACGATGGTAATACGAAAGTAGCCTTCAACTTTGCTTATGAACTCAACAACTATCTTCGTTTCAACAAGTGGCTCAGATTGGTCGCCACATCGATATTATTTATAACAATTTCAGTATTTACCGTATTATACATGCGCCAGGAAAGTATCTTCTACTTTATGTTCGACATCCCAGTTTTTCTTTATGGTATTATTGCATCAACATTTCTCATTAGCAGATTCATTTTTGCCTTCTTTTATAGAAATTTTCCAGTCATAAACAGCTACACACCAGGAGTTACAATCGTAATTCCATGCTTTAATGAAGAAGAATGGATTACAAAAACTATTCAATGCGCTATCAATCAAGACTATCCCCAGGAAAAACTGGAAGTTATTCTTGTGGATGATGGTAGCACAGATAACTCAATGAACTGTGTGCGCGAATTTGAACAAAAAATTCAAAAAGAAATTACGTCTGATCGCTTTATTGTCATTGAACAACCACAGAACATGGGTAAACGGCATGCTCTGGCCGCTGGCGCCTTGCGTGCTAAATTTGACCTACTAGTCTTTGTCGATTCTGATAGTTTTCTCGAGCCCAATGCAGTACGCGAAATTGTTCAACCTTTTCGGGACCCCAAAATAGGTGCCGTATCAGGCAGAACTGAAGTTCAAAACAAATGGACTAATGTCCTTACAAAAATGCAGGCAGTTCGTTACTACGTTGCATTTCGCATTATGAAGGCCGCTGAATCCGTTTTTGATGCTGTAACCTGCTTATCTGGCCCCCTAGCCTGTTACCGGAAATCTTTGGTAATGAAATATTTGGACGCATGGCTCAACCAAAGATTTTTTGGTTACCCGGCCACATTTGGAGATGACCGCAGCCTCACGAACTTTATCCTTGCGAAACATCGTACAGGCTACCAAGATGCTGCAGTATGCTCAACAATTGTTCCATCCAGCATGCGCGTATTTATCAGACAGCAAATGAGGTGGAAACGTTCTTGGCTCCGCGAAACTTTACGGGCCAGCGCCTTTATGTGGAAAAAAGAACCTTTTATGGCCCTCTCATTTTATGCAGGATTCATATTACCCATTCTCGCTCCAGTGGTAGTCGTCCATACTCTGGTAGTTGTTCCCATTGAGCTTGGGATATTTCCCTATAAATATCTGCTCGGCATCTTTACAATGAGCATGCTGATGAGCGCTTCTTACTTATTTTTTAAACGCAGCAATCTATGGCCATACGGCATCACATTTTGCCTCTTTTATCTAGGGATTCTTATGTGGCAGTTACCTGTAGCCGTTGCCACCTTCTGGAAATCAGAGTGGGGCACACGCAACACATCTGCCGACGTAGCTGCCCAGGAGAAACGGCGTTACGAGCAGGAGCTGTTTGTAATGCCCCCCGCAAGCGAAAATCTGCCCGCAGGCGTGACGGACTCGCCAGCTAAAGACGCCCCCCCCGACGCGCAAGTGCAATCCGCATGCGGCATATCCAGCGGAAAGAAAGCAGCCCAACCCAAAGGCAAAAAGGGCAATTCAATATGAATGCCATATTGTCAAAAGAACTCCTAAAAAAAATCAGAACGGCTGCGCAGATAATCTTTCTTGCCCTCGGGATTGTTTTTTTTGTACAGCTTTTTTGGGAAAGATACACCCCGCCGGTTTTCGACCGGGAAAACTGGACCCAGCGCGATGGCTTTATGGCTATTTCCTACAACTCGATGACACGTGAGCCGGTCGAGGGCCTCAATTCTCGTCAGCAATTCAAAGAGCACCTTGAAGCGCTGAAAGAGGCTGGTTTCAACTGGATAACCGCCAAGGATATTGTGGATTTTTACGAAAACAACAAGCCGCTACCCGAAAAGGCCCTCTATCTCATGCTCGAAGGAGGCCGCAAAGACAACGTGATTTTTGGTCAGTCCATCATGGACGAGATAGGGGCCCATGCGGGTTTTTATACGTATACCGGCACGTTGAGCCACTGGGGTAACTTTTTTATCACGTACTCGCAGGCGGCGACCATTGCTCAAAGTCCCTTCTGGGATCTGGGCAGCCAGGGGGAACGCCCGCTCAAGATAAATGAGAATCTGCCGGGCGTTGAACCTGCCGATTTTCTTTGCGATTTTTTACGCGCTCCCGATGGTCGGCAGATAGAAAACAACGAGGCCATGTTTAAACGATTTGAAAAGTATTACATAAATGCATCCGCGCCCCTTGCACGCTTTCTTGATGGCCTGCCGGCCATGTATATCATGAACCCGGCCAATTCGTTCAATACGCTTATGCCCGATGCGATTGAGCAGGCAAATTTCAAGCTTATGAAAAAGTATTTCCAGGCGGCGTTTACAAAAGTTGGCCCGCCTTTCAACTCCGCCCTTGATAATACTTACGGCCTTTCCCGTATGCAGGTAAAAGCAGACTGGGATGCGACTCGCCTGATACAGCTGCTCGACAAAGGCAAATTTGACCGCGCATCCTTTACCATGGACACGCCTGATTGCGCTGACGACTGGACATCATTTCGCACCCAGATTCGGGTTGAGGACAATAACATTATCCTTGAACCGCAAGAAGGGTACGTCGACCCCGTAATCCTCAGCGGCAGCAATCTGTGGGAAAATGTTGCTTTTTCCTTTACGTTGAACAATCGTGAACCTTTTGAGCGTTATGTATACTTGCGTTACGTTTCACGCGATTCATACATAAGGATGCAAATTAAATTCAACAGGCTGTTGATACAAGAAAGGTTACCCAATCAAGGCCTGTACACCATCTTTGACTCCGTGATACGCACACCACCACCATGGCGCTTTAACACACAGGTTTTGGGCAACAGAATTCGCGCCAGCATAGGCGATGTTCTGATCAGCGACGACTTACCCATTTCTCCCTGGTTGATACGTGGCGCTGTAGCACTGGGAACAGCGCCGGAAAAGGACATTCGTGCTGCTTTTACAGATATAAAGGCAGAACGGTTGCCGGTTATATGGCGTATTGAGCAAGGCGGCGCGCTGCCAACGGATGCCAGCCCGATGGGTCTAGTGTGCGCAAGCATTTTGCCCCTTGACCATACCGACTATAACGCCCGCCAGCTTTTGCGGGCCAGAAGCCTGGGCATGATGGCCATTGCCGCGCTGCCTGAAGGCCAGATATCCTTTTCCGCGGATGAACTGGCGGTTCCCTCCCTTGTACCTGAAACAGCAATGCGCATGTGGAACGGGGTCATGTTTACGCCAGAACCGAACGTAAACTGGAGCGCATTAAACAAGACCTTTGATCAGATTTCGCAAAGCGGAAAATACCCGGTGTTGCGCCTTTCCCGAGAGGCAGCCATAAACCTTGCCGACTCCGGAAATACCATGGAGGCAGGGTATTTCGTTCTTGATTTCGAAAAATCAGATATGCCAGCTGACAAATGGGTTGCGCTAGCGCACAGGCATAACAAAAACTTTTTCCTGTATCATACCGATGTTTCTGGACAAAAAAACTTCTATACGGCCGTGAGGTAAGTATGCCCCTTCCCTTGCTTACGTCCTTTATATTCCTTATCAGCCTTGCAATACTTTACCCTGGCAAGGCCGTTAGCCAGGAAGGCGACGGGCAGCGCCAGGAAAACGCAGCCGCCTACGGCACTGATGCGCAATCCAGCGCAAGCGACAAAATTTCTGTAATAGGCCAGTACAACAGGGCAAAAATAACACTGGGGCATAAAGAAGCATACGATGAGGTGCTGGATTACGTTGAGGACGGGCTTAAACTTGATCCGGCTTACATGCCCTTTTTGTATTTAAAGGCGACCGCCCTCAGCAAACTGAACAGATATGCCGAAGCCGCGCCTCTTTTTGAAATGCTCACTGTTTCTGCGCATGGCAACTCCGAACTGCACCTTCTTGCCATCAACAACCTTATCAAACTGTACGGGGACAATACTAAGCAGCTGACATCCGAGCTTAAAAGGTATTTTTCATGTATCGATCAACAGTCTGCCCCAGTTATTTTGCAGAATGTTGCTCAGGGGTACACTTCTCACGACAAAGAGTTCAAGGACATTGTCCGTGCTCTGCTCGCGGCAGGGCAGTTAACGGAACCCATGCAAAAAGCGCTGCAGTTGTATCTTGACGGCAATGCCTCACAAACCGCCAAACTGATTGAGCAAATGGCCCCCCAGAACATTGGGCCGTCGCCCGCTCACAACCCATTTTGGGCCACCATGTATATGCTTACCGCCGAGGAAATGCAGGCGCAAATGGGGCACGACGCCGCGCTTGCCAACCAGATGTACTCAAGTGCCTTGGCGCTCGGTTATAACAAAGAAAAACTGTATGCGACTAAGGCTGAAAAATCGTTCAACAACCAGGACTTTTCCGGGGCAGCAACGATCTATGCCTCATTTTGGCGTCAGGCTTCCGATCCAGCCATCTGGGCAGCCGATGCCGCAAAATCCTATGCCCGCGCCAATCGCTTGGACAAGTCTGTTGAAATACTTAAAAGCGCTCTGACTGCCAGTCCCAACCACCATTATTTACTGGGTCTGCTCTATTATTATCTGGACATTTCCGGCGACAAGGCGGCCCTGGCTGCGTTGGCAGGCAAGCTTGAAGCGCAAAACCAGCTCCTTGCCCTGGACTTTGGCAAGTATCTTGTGGCGGAAGAACGACACAATCAGCAAGACGCTGTGCAGTATGCTGAAAAAGTTCAGCAGCATCTCAAATTTGTTTCTTCAATGCACATTCAGGATACCATAGCCCCCATTATTGATGATCTGCCCAAATTCGCACCCCGGTCGCCATTGGTGGAGCAGACCTACCTTATGCGGAACATGGGCTGGACCATGTGGAGCGCAGGTCGATACGCTGATGCGTACGCCTACTGGCGCGAATCCGCCATGGTCAATCCCAGAAATGAACGGTCGGCGGCGCCGGTGCTCTGCGCCCTGCTCATACAGGAAAATATGATTCCGCAGGCTCTGGAGTTGTTCAAAATATATTATCCTTCGCTCAGCCCCATATCGCTTGTAATGTCGTATGTTGCGAACAACCAGTGGTACGCCGTCCAGCCGCTTCTTGCCAACGGCGCCGCGTCCGCCGTTCCCGCAGCGTGGCAAAAACTGCTTGCAGCCTTGGCCGCGCTGAAAAACGGCACGGAGCAGCAGGTTGAGGATACGGCAAAAAGCCTTTTTGCCGGGGCTACGGAAATTTCACGCATCGACATTGCCCTGCCTGTCAATGACTCGGGCCTGACCAGCATTGACCTGAACAAGGCGTATTACGGCAAACTTCTTCTGGAATATCTGACTGAACTTTCGCGGCAAAGTTATACGCAGCAGATTGCAGACATGCTGCGCACCAATCTGCTGCAGTCCATCGCCCCCGATCAGGCCGCCACCATATTGAGCAATTGCGGCCTCAAAGAACTGCTGCAAGGCAACACGGAAGCGGCTGGCGCACTGCTGACAAAGGCCCTGCAATTCGAACCCGCCAGACCGGATGCGCATATCGGCATGGCTCTGGTGGCAAAAATCCGCGGGGACGAGAACGCCGCCGGCGAGCATCTGGCTGCGGGGATGTCCTGCCCGCTGCCTGTCAAGGACTACGTTCTTGGCAGGATAGCCATGCTTGACGGCAACAAGGATGAAGCCGTCGGGTATTTTACGCACTATCTTAACCGGGAACCGCAAAATCTCAGTATAAGATATGATTTGTTCAATATTTTTCTTTCCATGCCAAGCTACCCTCAAGCTATTGACATACGCAACTTTTTTGCAAAAAATCAGCATAATCCAGAAGCGGTCATGTATCTGGCGCTGGCCGAGCTTGAGCTTGGCAACTGCGCCCACAGCGAAAAACTGTTCCGGCAGATGCTCAAACAACGCCCCGGATCGCGCCCGGTACTGTTAGGGCTGGTTCAGGCGCTCAAAGGCCAGGAACGCTTTGAGGAGGCCGATGCCCTGCTGGCCGCAAACCATCTGCAGGACCCGGAAGCACTCACGGTGTTGCGCAACAAGGCGGAGCAGGCCGAGCGCGACGCAAACCCGCTTGAGATGCGCAGATACGCCGAGGCCTATCTGCAGCTCTCGCCAGACTCGCCATATCTGAACACCCTGTACAACAGCTCGTTGCGCGATGAGTACAGGACGGAAACAGAGCGCCTTGAGCGGCTGCGGCGCGACCGCATAAAACTGGACGCCGGCAAGCTTGAAACAGGCGGTCTGAGCGAGGAATATCTTGCGCAGCTGCGTGCCGTCGATCCTAAAAACCCTGCCGCGTTCAAGGGCGACCCTAACCTGCTGCACATGGCCGAAGACCACGCAAACGGAATGCTCGCCCGCAACGACCTGCAGCGCAATGTCCTTGCCGCCAGGCTGGATGTAGCGCTGCAAAGGGAAAATTACGTTGAAGCCGCAGATATGTCCCGCTTTATGGCCAGCGCCTTTCCGTATGACGAGCACTACCAGATGCAGGCGGCGCTGCACGGCGGAGCCGCCAGCCGCTATCGTGAATCTTTTAAAAATCTGGAAGATAAGTCCGCCCTTGGCATAAATTCCGCAGGCATGGCGCTGGCCTTTCTTGATGTGGCGCGACGCCCGCGAACCAACGCCTATACAGCACGAGATCTGGTCTATTACCTTGACTCGCTGCAAGACGCCTTCAAAACCGTAAGCCTGTCGGAATTCACCGCACGGCAGCAGGGAAACCCCGCTGACAAGAATACCGACAAAATTCCCCTGCTGTTTATTGTGGGGCAAATTGCCCCCGACGAACTTGTCGCTCTGGACAGGGAGATGGAACGCCGCAATGCAAAAGGCGTATTGCTGGTCAGTGAGCAGTCCTTCGCGCCAGGCACTCCCCAGCAGCTGCCGGATGCAAAACTGCTGCAACATTTGCGGCAAAGCGGACGCTGGGACCTGGTGCTCACCGATACAATGGGCCGCAAAATCGTAAACAACGAGGGGCGCACGGTCAGCTTCTGGGCAGAAAAAGGCGCGCGCAACGGGCAGCAGGAAAGTTACGACGACATGCGCAACCGCTGGCGCGACACCCTCATGCGCATCCGCAACAGCGCGAAAGCGGCAGGGTTCGACATTTCCGCATGGTCGTACCCCGGCGGAGATTACGGGCAGCTGACCCTCGACGGCGACGAGGCCAGCCGCGCCGCGTATACCGACGCGGTCAAGGATGTTTTTGCTGTTGCCTTTGTTCCGTCGGACGACGGCTATCATACAGCACGGTTTGACCCCCTGAACCTGCCGATACGCAATGTGTACGGTCCCATTGACGAGCGCGACCTCAAGCGCATGGCGCAGCAGCACCCCACCCGGCTCGCGCTTATGACGGAAGGACTGATCTCAAGCTGGAACGGTCAGCTTCCCCGTGCTGAGCGGCTTTTTGCAAAATCGGAAAACCTGGGCCTGTCGCCTGAAGATCTTGCCTATTACCGGGCCAACAACGCCGTGTATGACGGCGATACCCCTTACGCGCTGGAACTTGCCCGCAAATCAAGGGAGCTGGAGCCAGACGCCCTGCGCTCGGAAGACGTGATGGCAAGAGCGGAAAAACTTTTGCGGCCGCGCGTGGGGTATGAACCGCTTTGGTGGTACGACAGCGATGGCCGCAGCTATTACGAGCACACCATGCGCGCCTCGACCCATGTGCGCGAAAATCTGGCTCTTTCGGTAATGGCGTCGGACATCATCTGGGCCACCAGCGATAAAGCCGAGCACGGCTACGCTGTTGGCGCGGGTTTGCGGTATTACGTCATGCCGCAGCACTGGCTTGACCTGTCGGCCCAGGATGTCATGCGCGACAAAGGCAGCGGTTTTGCCAAGTGGAA
>VSSQ01001036.1_pt1 | contig 12090 bp, 11 predicted proteins | sample 4763081 | NCBI WGS metagenome assembly VSSQ01 (sample SAMN12137344, study PRJNA551015) | bioreactor metagenome | isolation source: SDC9 anaerobic chlorinated ethene degrading culture | place: USA: Knoxville, Tennesee | collected 2015-01-01
GTTCAGCAGAATCCTCCGGACCAAGCTTTTCCTTGAAAATACCTCTGCCTAAATCTCTGTTATCCATCAAGTAATATGCAAAAGCAATAGGAATAATTGACAGCACCATAAAAACTAGCAAAGGAGAAAAATTATTTCCTCCAAAAGGCTCAGTTATTCTAAACCATGCTTCCGGAGCAAGCCATATCCAAAATGTGCTGCCGCCTCCAACATTGTTTATCATCATAGGAACCATGCTTAAAAAATAAAGTGCTAAAATAAAACCTCGTGCACTTCCGGAATCTTGAAAAATCTGTGATATGAGAACCCCAATTCCGGTAAAAATAAGTCCCACCGCACAAAGTGTCAATCCTGCCAATAAAGAACCTGTTAATGAAAATCCACTGATTATCATTATTATGGAGACAAACAATGCTGATATGAAACTTCCTGCAAAGCTAATAGCAATAGAAGCAGTTATGGCTGCATTTCTTCCTTTTCCGTTTCCATAAATCAATTCATATCTTCCGGACTCTTCATCGGAACGGGTATGTCTGATAGCGGTAAATGAACTTCCTATCATGACTGCAATAGATGATTGAAGCATTCCGCGCCATAAAACCGCACCTTCCTTGCTCAGTGGCACAATTGGACCAAGGATTGCATTTGTAAGTGCATTAGCAGAAAGTTCTGCCATAAATTCACGCCAGTCAGCCATAGATTCAATGAAAGAAATCTGTCCGGCAATTAAAAATAACGGAAGCAGTATCCAAACAGACAATATGAATCTGTCTCGGCGCAAATAAAATCTCAATAAATTAAACGTTCCTTTAAAATTATTGTCAGCCATATTACTTCAACTCCTTGTGAGCAGCATTATTAAGCATTATGCCTTCATTTTTTTCATAATGTCGCATGAAAAGTTCTTCTAAGGCAGGTGGTTCTGCTGTCAGTGACTTTATTCCGGAAGCTGACAGTTTGCTTATAATATGATCTAAATTTTCTGAATCTGCAGAAAAACGAACCTTTCCTCTATCATGAGAAATATCATGAATTCCTTCAAGTTTATTTAAATCCAGATCACTTTTTAATTCAACGGTCAAAGTTGTACGCGTTAAATGACGAAGATCATCTAACGTTCCTGACTCTACGATTTTTCCTTGTCTTATTATTCCAATTTTATCGCACACAGCTTCAACCTCAGCCAAAATATGACTTGACAGAAACACTGTCTTTCCTTCTTTTTTTGCTTTATGAATATAATCTTGAAAAATCAGTTCCATAAGTGGATCCAAGCCGGAAGTTGGTTCATCTAATATAAGCATTTTTGCATTTGATGACAATGCTGCAATTAAAGCTACCTTTTGACGATTACCTTTAGAATATGACTTGCACTTTTTTCGTATATCCAATTGAAAAGTTTCAATTAATTCCTTCTGCTTTGCAGTGTCAATGTTTCCATGCAATCGTCCTAAAAAGTTAATTACCTCACCTCCTGTTAAGTTAGGCCAAAGTGTCACATCTCCGGGCACATATGCTATGTGTTCATGCAACTTAACAGCATCGGTCCAGGGATCTCCCCCAAGTAATCTTACATCTCCTGAATCCTTTTGAAGCATCCCCAACAAAATCCGTATTGTAGTGGATTTTCCTGCTCCATTTGGGCCTATGAATCCATATATTTCACCTTCTTTTACAATTAAATCAACACCATCCAAAGCTTTTTGTTTACCAAAAAATTTTGTGAGTTTACTAATTTCAATTGTATTCATAAATACCCTCCCTATTTATAAAAACTTTTTCTTAATTCATCTAAATATCCGTTAAATTCAACACCTATTTTTTCATAGTCTGCCACATAATTTTCATCGCTTCTTATTTCTTCAAGAATTTTATTAGCATAACCCCCGATTGCCCAATAAATAAGCTGCTTTGATTTTTCAACATCAAGGTTATCTCTGAATTTTGAAATATCAATATCGCCGTAAAAATTCATAAGGCTGTATTCGTCAAGATTTTTTCGTCTTTCATCCAGTTCTTTCTTAACATCTTCAGAATCTGTAAAAACAACAACCTTTGTAAAATCAAATATCCACGGATATTTTTTTAAAACCTTAACTTTAAGCATATAAGTATTGCTCAATCTCTCAAATATATCTTTTTCATCCAAATCAATTAAATCAAAATATTCCTTTTTTATAATTTCTAAGCAATAATCATATAAAAACAGAAAAAAATCCTTTTTATTATTTACATAATGAAACATTAAGCTTTTAGAAATACCTGCTTCTTTTGCTATTACATTTGTGGAAGCATCATCAAAGCCCTTAGCTGCAAATTCTTTCAATGCTGCATTTATTATTTCTTCACGCCTTTTGGACTCTAAATTTAGCAATTTTTCAAACAATATAACACCTTCTTACAATAAAATTGACCTATTAGGTTAATGGAATTATATCACCATTTACCTAATAGGTCAATATAGTAAATTTATTTATTGAATTTTATCAAATTAAATCTTTTCTGTTATATAAAGAGTAGGTAAAATAAACTGAAACAGCTGTTATCATTGTGCTAATTAAAACATACACAATGTTTATTCCGTTGTTCACTACCTCTGTTCCAGTAAAATATCTAAATGGAGACAAAAAATTAAGATAATTTATTTTTCCAACATATTCAATCACAATACCTATTACATACGTCACAAATACAAACAAAAAACCGGACTTAAGTGCTGAGTTGTGAGTATTGAGCGCGGCTGCCAACAAAAGGCCAATTGAAAAAAACACGACTTGGGTCAATAACATACCAATTATTGTTTTTGTAATCAATACAATAACTAATTTTCCTTCTATAACCCCTGCAAATGTACCATCTATGAACATAATGGTAGCAATGCTTCCAATCCATGATACAAATGCAAGCACAATTATATTTATAACGCCCACCAGTATCTTTGCAGTAATAATTTCATTCCTTTTATATGGTTTTGAGTAAATAAATTCAAATGTCCTGTCTCTTTGGTCTCTGGAAAGAATGGTAACTCCTATATAGACCGCATGGACAAATACGATTAAACAAATCCAGTAAAACATGATGAGATGGTAATCCAATGATGTATCCATGGATAATCCTTCCATGCCAAACATTATGACTACAATTCTAGGCATGGAATTCATGCTGTCCATAATGCTGTCTGCATATTGTGATACCATTGGATACTCAGCCAATCCATACAAAATGGTCACTAAAGTTACTATACCCCAGATGATTAATCCTTTTTTACTTAGTTTTAATTCTTTTATAATAATAGATTTCATCATCACACCTCCTAAGAAACAAGCGCAATATCTTTTTTGCAAAAAATTTTATATCCTGCAGCTAAGAATAAAAGTATTAAAATTATCAGTGCAGCAATATATTTAACCTCATATGAAACTGATGTAATAATTGCCGAGCCATTAAAATAATGAAGCGGTGACAAGAACCTAAGAAAATTTATTCCAACAATACGAGACATTGAACCCGTTGCATAGGATATAAATACCACTCCCGTTGATATAGGCAGTGTTGCCCTTATTTTTGGAAACATGGTCCCAATGAGCATACCAAAAGTCAGGAAAATCAGCTGAACCCAAGTGATTGAGACAGCAATTAAAACAAGTGTTTTTAGATTAAAACTGTAATTTGTTCCCCTGGACATGCTTACATACGACATTACAGTGTAAAAAACTCCCACAATAATTGCTTCTACAGCTAATGCAAAAAATTTCGATACATATACATTCCCTCTGCTCCATGGCTTTGTCAATAAAAAATCAGCAGAGTTTTGTTTATATTCTTTAGTCATAATTCCAAGACCCTTGTTAAATCCATTGATGGCACAAGCAAACATAATAAAAAATGTCAGGAAATAATATATACCCATAGGAGTATTTAAAATCTCCATATTAAGCCCAATGGAGTCAAAAAAAGTATTATCACTTAATGATTCCATACCAAAGTTTGCACTGGCTATCATTTTTATATATACAGGAAGCATGAAGAATATTGCTGAACATAAAGCCAATGACCAAATGATAATAGACTTCTTCAACTGTCTCATTTCAAATTTAAAAATTACCATAGTATCCTCCTACTTATAATAATGTAAAAATATCTCTTCGAGAGAAGGCTCTTCAATAAAGACATCATCAACTTTAAGATTATATATCTTTTCAATGATTTTATCTGCTTCGCCTCTATAAATAAATGATACCTGTCTACCCTTCACCTTATAATCTGCAACACTGTCTTCTTTAAAATAATCCTTTTCAATTGGTTCAGAAACCATCAATTGTACTTTTTTATATCCGTTTTTTCTTAATTCAATCATGTTCTGAACGTTAATAATCCTTCCTTCTTTTATAATGGCAACCTTGCTGCATATCCTCTGTACTTCGCTTAATACGTGAGAAGAATATAAAATTGTGGCTCCTTTTTTATTTTCTTCTTTGAGAATTTCAAAAAATATTTCTTTAATCAATGGATCAAGCCCGTTTGTCGGTTCATCGAGTATTATTAATTTTGGAGAATGTAAAAGTGCTGCTACTATCCCCACCTTCTTTTTGTTTCCAAATGAAAGATCACTGATTTTACGTGTATCATCAAGCTTCAATTTTTCTTTTAACTCATTAATTCTGGCGCTGCAATCCATCTGGTAAAGTTCAGCTGAATACTTAAGCAATTCCTTTACTGTCATGTTTTCATAGTAATATGCTTCTGAAGGTAGATACCCCACGTTCCTGGCTATCTTGTGGGCTTCTTTGATGCAGTCCATATTGAAAATATTTGCACTGCCTGATGTTGGATGAATAAGAGCTAAAAGTGTCCTGATTGTAGTGGATTTTCCTGCTCCGTTTGGTCCTATGAATCCGAAAATTTCTCCTTCCTCTACTGTAAAGCTTACATCTTCTATGCCTCTGTGTTTGCCGTAAAATTTGGAAAGACTTTTAATTTCAATCACATTTGTACTCATACATCCTCCTATTTATAAAAACAACGTTTCATAATATCAAAATAATCATCCCATTCACCAAGAAGTTCCATGCTTACATCTTCAAATGAATTTAATGAATTTCTCTGTTGCTCTGAAAAGCTGAGCATCGTCCAATTTATAATATTTATGGTTTTATTAATATCAATGTCATCACGAAACTTTGAAAAATCAATATTTTTATAAATCCTTGACATACCATTTTCAATAATTATTTTGCTCTTATTTTTTATTTCTGATTTAACCTCCTCAGATTCTTCCTTTCCAATGGCATTAATAAAATCAAATGCCTGGGGAATCTTTTTCATAATATTAAATTTTATAATACCCACATCTCTTATTCTTTCAAAAAAATCAGTTTCGTTTAAATCAATTTCGTCATACATGTTTTCAATAATTTCAGCAACATAATCAATCAGGAAAAAATATAATTCTTTTTTACTTTTAAAATAATTAAACAATGAACCCTTTGAAATATCAGCTTCCTTAATAATTTCATTTGTTGAAGCCCTTTCATATCCATTTTTGGCAAACTCTTTTAATGAAGCATTTATTATACGACTTTGTTTCTCCGGTTCTAAAGTATAAAACTTATTAAAAATCATAACCACCTCACCTATTAAATTAAATGACCACATTGGTCATATATATTATACAATATATGACCAATGTGGTCAAGGACTATGCTATATTTTATTTCTTAAATTTTTCTACTATTCCATTTCCACCATCAACAATTACTCTGTCTCCGGTTTTTAGTCTTAATGTAGCATTACCGCATCCCACAACTGCAGGTATTCCCATCTCTCGGGCTACAATAACTGCATGTGACAGAGGTGCTCCAACATCAGTTACAACGGCAGCTGCTCTTGGAAAAAGCGGTGTCCACCCTACATTGGTAGTTGTGGCTACTAATATTTCACCCTGCAGCAATTTATCACCATCTTCCGGATTTAACAGAACTCGAACCGTTCCTTCCACCTTGCCCCCTGCTCCGGGAAAACCCTTAAGTATTTCGGAATCCGGAGAAGTGCTGACAGTCTTTGAAGAATCATAATAGTCCATTCTTCTGTTTTCATCCTTAATCCATTCCGAAGGATTAAATCGTCCTTTTATAATTGATGGAAATGGCGGTAATTCCTTAAATTTTTCATAGTTCGTTTTTCTTGCGGAAATAAACATCAATGATGATTCATCATTTTTTGAGAGTATATTTATAATATCATCAATGTAAAGAAAAAATACATCTTCACCAATTCCTATAATTTCTCCTGCTTTTAGCGCAAATGCTCTGTTGATTCTAAATACTCTTACTAACTCTGAACGAGCTGACTCTCTGTTTTGGGCACCTTCCGCTGCCTTTTTTAATTGTTTGTCCAGCCATTTTGTTTTATTTGGAAACTTATCTTTATATCTTTTCAAAGCATCTTCAAACTTTGTACGTTGTTCATTCAATAGCTTATCTACATCCGTATCAGAAGCTGTAAATTCATTTATCTGTCTTTCAAGCCATGATTCATCCTCTGAAGGATCAGAAATTGATAGTTCAAACTCATGGGGACCCCTATGTCCATACAATTCTAAATATTCCTCTCGGCTTATGCTTCCTTTTACTACATTTGATATTCCAACAACAGGTCCAAGACTGGCAAGAACAGAATCTCCTCTTAGATTTGACAAAAGCGCATTAGAATCTTCTGCTCCTACCATTTCATTAAGTTTCTTGCTTAACGTCATGGCTATAACGGCTTTACTGCCCCCAGCCACATGTATCCACCATGCTTTTGAATTATATGGCTGAAGTTCATCATTCCATAAGGACAGCAACTCTTCAGGTGTACTAGCGACTTTAATCTTCTCTGAAATGTTCCTGCACCATTCAGGAGTATTCTTAATATGCTCATGCATATTTTTTGAAGCCTTCATTGTATTCTTTATTAAATTCTTTATTCTAGGAAACATAATCTTAATTAATTCAAGACGTGCAAAGGGATAAACAGGTACATTCATTCCCTCCGGAAATTGTCCGAACAAGTCTCCCATAAGTGACATGCCTCGTTTTACATCAAAACCATACAAGGCTGTAATGGCTGATAATCTTTGACTGATATTTGAATATATTCTTCCACAAATATTGCCTGACCATAAAAAATATCCTGGAATAAAGCCAGATTCAACATCTAATGACCTTACTATACTCCATGTCAGTGGAGTTATGACATCAGGAATTGCTTCTCCAACATTTGTATTTACCCATAGACTGTCACCTGATAAACTTTCATTTATCTCATAAGTGTCTAAATTTCCTGATGTCAGAGTAGTTATTGGTCTACACTGCAGCAGATACAATTTTCCATCTGCAACAGCCCATTCAATATCCTGAGGACTCTTCATTTCTTTTTCTAGTTTTGAGGCATATTCATAAAGATCAGATGCATATTTTTTTAACTCATCCGGTCCGGAATATCTTCCTTTTGGGCGCATTAATTTAAAAGGAAAAGCGTCAGATTCTCCCGATACAAGCTGCTCACCTAGACCATGTACGTAATTTCCTATCATATTTACATAGCTTCCTGTTATGGGATCAGCTGAAAACAATACACCAGAAACTTCAGATTTCACCATAAGCTGAACAACAACTGCTACCCTGTGAAACTCATCGACACCTTGAACAGAGCTGTAGACTTTTACTCGCTGTGAATTCCTTGAATTAAAAACTGTATAAATTGCTTCTAAAATTTTATCATCTGTTTCTGCATTTAATACTGTTTCAAATTCACCTGCAAATGATGCTGATTTTGAATCTTCACTTAAGGCTGACGACCTGACAGCAAACATTGCATCTTTATTATTTTTTCTAATTTCATTCAGTAAAAATTGTGTTTCTTGCCATGCTTCATTATTTAATATATCTTCTCTAAAAGCTGAGGGCAAAATTACAAAACCTTCGGGAACCGGATAACCTCCCTTAAACATTTTAGCAAGCATTCCGCCTTTACCGCCTGCAAATTTATATAGTTCAGGACTTAATTCTCTGAAATGTTTTACAGTGTCTAGCATAATTATCCTTCAGTTTTTTCTATGCCGTAACGTATCATACATAGAAAACTGTTCCTTTCTTCTATAAATTTTTGTAGATTAGCTTCATTAAAGTTAGTATCATTTTCAATCTCTGATAAATACTTGTTGTCGCAATAATCCAATGCAAGCATTACAAGCTGGAACGCCTGATCAGAATCTATTCCTTCTTTCAGACTAACTTTCTTAAACATTTGCTTCCATATCTGATTTTTTCTGAAAATCAATTCACCATACTTTTCTTTAATTTCTATTTTCAATTCTTCAGGAGTTTCATAAAAAGCATTAATTACGAACTTATATAAGACTGGATTCTTTTTATAGTATTTGAATTTGATGATGCTGAACTTTTCTTTAGCTTTAAAAAAATCTTCATATTCCGGAAGTGTATCAAAACCCATTTCAACCTTGCCCTTTTCAAAGCATCTGTCCAAAAGGTCCAGGTACAATTCCTTCTTACCTTTGAAATGATGAAAAATCAGAGTTCTGGATATACCTGCCGCCTCTGATAGCATTAATGTTGAAGTATTATCATATCCATGATTTGCAAATACTTCCATACAAGCATCTAAAATTTGTTCCTTATCATATATTTTTTTAGGCATATTGACCTCCTGTAATTATACTGACCGTACTGTCAGTATAATTATATTACATGCTGACATATGTGTCAACAAAAAATGACAGTCAGGATTTAATCCAGCTGTCATTTTCATCTTATTTTTAATTTATTTATCTTCCTTCTGAAATTGCTTTTATGGCTCCGAATAGCACTCCGGCTACAGGCCAGATAATCCATGACATTGCCCAGTTGTTGGTTATGAAACTGTATCCCAGATATACAGCAACAACTACACACCAATATACTTTTGAAACAGTCTGGAATGTTTTGTTTGATTTACTTCTTACAGAATAATCACCTTGCTGCAGCAGCACATTGCACGGTTCATAATAGCTGCTCTTGTTGATTAAGTTGTAGGTGGAAAGTGCAACAATTATTAATGTTATTGTTACAGCTATTACACTTAATCCATCAATTTCACTTACAAGTGGAGTAACAATTACAGGCAGTGCACTTAAAATATAGCATACCACTGAAATACTTACTGCCGCTTTATAAGTCGGCTCATCTTGCTTTTGTATATTTCGAACCATTTCTTCAGCCTTATAGTCAAGTTCAAAAACATTGAATTTAAGGTATTCATATTTTTCCAGTTTGCTTGTATATCTTATAAAGTGTAAAACTCCTGTTGCCACTAAACATATGAGAACTACCAAACCTGCAGCAATCAACAATTCTTCCTTAACACCAACAACGCCCAGCTCTTTTAATCCAATTAATAACAACAAAGTTACCGGAGAAATTATGCAAAGCAATACTCCCAAAGCTGTTTTTGGAGCTGCAGCTCTTGATTCTTCTATATAATTTTTTGCTTCTTCATAAGTAACCAAAGGAATATCAGTCTTATTTTCTATGACTTGCTTTATTCCCAAAGTGTCTCCCAGTTCATCCAGATTACCAAATTCAGATATTACAATTCCTATAGCTTCATTTTCAGTTTTTCCCTCATTCTTCAGCTCATTGTACTTGTCTTCCATCATTGCAAGCAATTCTTTTTTTGCCCTTGCCACATCTTCTGTCTGTGGCAACCCTAAAAACATGTTGTCAAGATAATTCCTAATTGTATTCATGGTCATTCTCCTCAACTATAAATTTTTCAATAACTTCACGGGTAACTTCCCATTCTTCGCATCTTTCCTTATAATATTTTATGCCTTCTTCTGTTATTTTGTAATATGTTCGTGGTTTCCCATTTGTTTCGCTTCCCGAGAACGCTTCAATGTAACCATTTGATTCCATTCTCTTAAACGCAGAGTAAAGAGTTGTTTCCTTCATTACATATTTTTCATTTGTTAATTCTCTTATTCTTTTGGAAATTTCATAGCCATAAGATGGTTCATCAAGCAAAAGATATAATATCATAGTATCATTGTAGCCCCTGATTACATCACTGCTAATCATAAAATACCTCTTTCTAATAATTTTACTTCATCTGTCGTACTTTATCTGATGAAGTAATTATAGTACATTTACTACGACAGGTCAAGTACTTTTTAAATTATTTTTATAAAAAAAATAGAGGGTATACCTCCATTTGAAATTATTTACTTAACTGTACACTTTCTTATGTTATCTGCAAATTTCTTTGCCTTTTCATTGATGTTTTCAATTTTTTCCACTTCACCGTAATCATTGGCCGTTTCCATCAGGGCAAATTCCGGTGGAAGCATGAATGTCTTGTTAATGTTCAGGGCACTTATGAGCTGCTGTGCAATTATGTCGCTTCCGCTGAATCCTGAAACAATAACTGCATAGACATACTTGTCATAAAACTTAAATTTTCTGAACAGTGCTGTGAGCCTGTTTATTGCAGCTGACATGTTTGCGCTTATGGAATCATTGTAATTTGGGCATACCATCACAAGTACATCACAGTTTATTATTGCAGGGTATATTTCTTCAACCATCACACCTCCGTAAAAACAATTGTTGCTTTGGGAATAGTGCTTGCATGCCTTGTAAGAACATCCCTTGCAGTCTCTTACAGAGCCATTTTCAATATGTATTTCATTTATGTCAAATTCCTCTAAATTGTTTTTGACCATTTTCCAGAGAGACAAAGTGTTTGATGTGTTGTAGTTGCTGGCATGAAGAGCAAGTATTTTTGGTCTGTCAAGTTTGTTAGGGTTAAATTCCATAAGTTTGTCAACAACACTTTTGCATTCCTGCAAACACACTTCCTCCAGACTTAAATCAGTCATTTTTTTTCGAGTGTTAAGGTTTTTTAATGAGCCTGTGGCTTCTGACAGAGGCCTTCCTGGAAACATACAGCCAGCCATATTTGCATAGAGAATTGTTTTTCTTGCTATATCTCTTGAAAAAAGTTCGTTGCTGCTGTTTATAATAATGCTTCCAACAGAATTTTCCATAAATTTTTCCCCGGACATTCTTATTTTTTCAAGCATTTTAAAATGTTCAATATTGATGCCGGACTCTCCCAGTTCAACTGCAAACAAAATTTTCTTATTTTTCAAGTCATTAACTTCTTCACTTGCCCTGAAGATTACAGCTTCATGACCTTTCAATGAAAATTCAAGCATATTTTCAAGTCTAAGTGATATTTCCCCGGGAATGATAACATTTAGTTTTTCCAAAAAAACACCCTCTTTTTATTTAATAGCTAAAAATAAGGAACATTCAGCTAAGCTAAATGTACCCTTGATTTACGATTCTTAATCTAATTTTATTTTTTCATTTATAATTTTTGATAATTCATCATATGTATGCCTGATTCTTGCAAAAAGTTCATCCGGCATTTGTATTTTTTCAATTTCAAGGCCGGAAGGAAGATTTCTGTTTTTTGCGCCCATGAAAACTCCCCCAAGAAAGTTAGAGCTGTAATGAAATTTTCCTTCAAGAGTGAGTATTATTGATATTGCCCCCGAAGAAAGTGCCGGTGCTATGTATGGTTTGAACCCTGTTTTTCTCACTTCGAGATTTGCTTCCACTGCAAGTTTTGTGAGTTCTTTTGATAGTTTGTCATCGTAGTTTTCTATGCTGTTTGCTATTACAAGGTCGTTTCCGTGTGGTCCGAAGGCCCTTCCTTCACTCAGGTAGGAAGAATATTCATAGTATTTTTTTGCGTAGTACATTGCTCTTGCATTCATTACACCAAGCCCGTAGCCTTTTATTTGCTCAGGTTTAAGCACACCTTTGCTTTCTTTTAAAACAGCAGCGCACAGCAAATCAACGGGATCTGAAACCACAGCAAATATTCCTTTGAAATTTTCATGGGCAGCCTGAGCTGCATATTCCTGTATGAGTTTATAGTTTTCTTCAAACTGAACCATTCTAACATCAACACTCTCGCTTCCAACGGGCGGGACTCCCTTAGAAGCACAGAACACGAACATATCGCAGTCAAACAGTTCAT
>VSSQ01001037.1_pt1 | contig 12089 bp, 12 predicted proteins | sample 4763081 | NCBI WGS metagenome assembly VSSQ01 (sample SAMN12137344, study PRJNA551015) | bioreactor metagenome | isolation source: SDC9 anaerobic chlorinated ethene degrading culture | place: USA: Knoxville, Tennesee | collected 2015-01-01
TTATTTTGCATGTTTAACGGTTCTTGATTGAAAAACGCGCGTTTCTCTGATACGATTCCCTTATGAGAACATACCTAACGTATCCCATCGGCAGCGCGTGCCTGCCGCGCGGCTTCGAGCTGAACTCGCTTTCCGTGCACAACATCCGCCGCGTGTACCGGCATCACCACGATTTTTATGAACTTTACCTCTTTATCAGCGGGAACGCGGAGTTTCTCATTGAGGAAAATACCGTTTCGCTGAACAAAAACACGCTGCTTTTGCTCCCGCCGGGGTGCATGCATTCTCTGCGCTTTTTAGACGAAGAAAGCGTGTATCAGCGAACCGTGCTCTGGGTGGTGCCTGAGCTTCTCAACCGCGTTTCGGACGGCGTTTGGGACGAGCCGTTTGAGCTTCACCTTTCGGACGCCGACGGCTTGGCGATTGAACGCCTGCTCTCTCTGCTGGACGAGGAGCAAAACCGGCTGGAGCGGGATTTTTCCGAATTTGAAGGACGAGATACGGTTTTTGCCGAGTATATCCGGCTGATCTTCATCCACCTGATGCGCCTGCGGGAACAAAGCGGCGGAACCAGCGCGTTTCTGCGCGCCGCAAAGGCGTATATCGACACGCATCTGGCGGAGGATCTTCGCGCGGAAACCATCTCCTCCGCGCTGCACATGGGCAAAACGCACCTGATGCGCCGTTTCCACGCGGAAAGCGGCATTTCGCTCCACCAGTACATTCTCAAGCTGCGTCTCCAGCGGGCGCGGCGGCTGCTTTCGCGCGGCGTCGGCGCGGTAGAGAGTTCGCAGTTGTCCGGCTTTTCGGACTATACAACGTTTTACAAGGCGTTTCAGCGCGAATACGGACTTTCGCCTTCGAGCTTCTACGGAGGATTCCGCATGACGCAAACCGAGGTGGACAGCAATTTACCTGAAGAATACAATGAAGAGAAGGAAGATAATTAGTCAAAAAGGAGGAAATCCCATGCCTACTCAAACGCTCACTTCCGCGCAGCGCGATGAACTGATGAAAACGCTTCAGTCGCGCTTTGAAAAGCACCCCGCCCGCCATGCCTCCCTCACCTGGCCGCAGGTTTTGCGGCGGCTGGAGGGCAACCCCGATAAGCTCTTTTCGCTTTATGAAATGGAGCGCACCGGCGGAGAACCGGATGTTGTCGGCATCGACGAAAAAACGCAGGGCGTGCTCTTTTTCGACTGCGCGCAAGAAACGCCAGCCGGGCGCAGAAACGTTTGCTACGACCGTGCGGCGCTCGACTCGCGCAAGAACTTCAAACCCGAAACCAGCGCAATGGAACTGGCGGATGCCATGGGAATTTCGCTCTTAACGGAAGATCAATACCGCTTTCTCCAGTTGTTGGGCGATTTCGACCTGAAAACTTCAAGCTGGATATTGACCCCGCCGGAAATTCGCAAACGCGGCGGCGCGCTTTTCTGCGACCGCAGGTACGACCATGTATTCACCTATCACAACGGCGCGGAATCGTATTACGCCGTGCGAGGATTCCGCGGCTGCGTATTGGTATAAAGGTTTTACGTTACGACATTTCCCGCGTTACGCAAAATGACCGTCGTATATTTGCTTGACAGATAGCTGGCGTTGTGGTATTACTACCGTAGCATTTTTTCTGAAAGGAACTTTGGTCTTGCTCGAACCATTCCGTTCATAATTTCTTATCCGTTTCCCGACTGCGGCTATGACAAATAGCCTGATTTGATTTTCACAAAAATCAAGTGCATTCGAACAGCAGCGCAAAAACGCGGTTCTTTTTTGACGCGTAAACATGCGCCTGTTTGAGCAGTCCTGCATACAACTGATGAAGAAAGAATGAGGTTAATTATATGTTTGACATTCGAGCAATCCAAGAGCAAGTACTCTACGAAAACGTCCGCGCCGCGAGCAATGAACAGACAGCGTCCAAAGTCGTTTACGGCGCTCCCACAGATACGGCAGTGAGCGACGCGGAATGGGTCGCGTCCTCCATGCAAAAACTGGAGCATGCGTTCGACAAACCCGCTGTCGAGCAAATCCGTATGCGCTGTCAGTGCGGTTACGGCATGGAGGAGCGGCTGACGCTAATAAAAGAACTGATCGCCGCGTCTTCCAGTCTGGAAGAGTTTGCAGGCCACGAAAAAGCGCGCGCGGCGGGAATGTACTATAGCGACGGGGCGCTGTATCTGCAGTTCTTCTTCTGCCCCTGCCCCATGCTCGCCACCGTAGACCGATTGGAATCCGACACATGGTGTCAATGCACCAGAGGCTACACAAAGGTGCTCTTCGAGCGGGCGTTCGGCTGTGAAGTCGAAGTGGAGCTGCTCAAAAGCATCAAAACGGGTTGCGACGTCTGCCTCCAGCGAATTACGCCGAAAGGCGCGGTCTGGCGCGGATAGAGCAGGCATAAGCGCATCATCCATACAGCGCAGAAAGGGCGGGATTCTCCGCCCTTTTTCGTTTCAAACATCTGTTCGCACGCACCTTTGTTCTGCTATAATAGACTCAAATAAGTGCGAGGGAGCAACACGATGGACGCCGTGGTTCAATGGCTGCTGGAAGGCGATGTTTCCATACAGTATCTGACGCATCGTTACCTGCTGGAGTCGGATGCGGATGTTCTATTGCGTCTGCAAAGCCGGATCGCTAGTGAAGGGTACGGTGCGGCTTATCTCGCTCTTCAGAATGAAAACGGCCACTGGGGAATCTGGTACTATCAGCCAAAATGGACGTCCACGCACTACACGCTCCTCGAACTGAAAAATATCGGACTTCCTGCCGCTAATACGCCTTGCCGCGAGATCACAAGCAGGATGCTGAGCGAGTGCATGCTGCCGGACGGCGGGCTGAACCTTGCTAAGAGCGAACACGCAAGCGACAGCTGCGTGGACGGCATGGCGCTCAGTTACGCCGCATATTTTCTGGCGGGCGACGCAAGGCTGAAGCGTCTGGTCGATCATCTGCTCGACTCTCAGCGGCCGGACGGCGGCTTTACCTGGAATCCGAATTCGAACTTTGGCGATCCGCACTCGACCGTCTGCGTGCTGGAAGGGTTTTCGGAATACCTTGCTTCCGGCACATCCCACCGCAAAAACCAGATCGCCGCGGCGCAGGCAAACGCGGTATCGTTTTTGCTGGAGAACAAGTTATTCTTTTCCGGCGACCAGCGCTACCGGATGCTCGCTTACCCCTTCCGTTACCGGTATGATCTTCTGCGCGCGTTGGAGTATCTCGCGCTGCAGCGTATGCCGTTCTGCGAACCGATGCGGCCTGCGCTGGACTGGCTCAAGAGCAAGCAGTCCCGCGAAGGATTCTGGAACCTCGAACTGGAGCACAGGGGCGCGGTACACTTCCCTCTGGAAACGCGCGGTTCACATAGCCGATTTGTCACGCTGAAAGCGCTCGTTATACTGAAGCATTTTCAGTCAATCTCCTGAAAACAGTGCCCCTTCCCTGTTCTTCGTAACTAATTTCAAACTTAAGGAACAGCAACCAATGCAGCAGCCCGAAAACAAGATTGCAATTCACGAATCCTTCTCCGTCGGCGCGCTGCTTGCGCTCACGGGCGGGTTTCTGGACGCGTATACCTACCTTTCGCGCGGCGGAGTGTTCGCCAACGCGCAGACGGGCAACATGGTGCTGCTTGGCATTCGCCTTGCCGAGCGGAACTGGGGCGGCGCGGTGCGCTACCTCATACCAATCATCGCGTTTGCGGCGGGCGTTCTGCTTGCCGAATGGATTCAGTCCGCGCTGAAAGGCCGCGCCAACGTCCGCTGGCGGCAAGCCGTGCTTCTGCTGGAAATCGCGCTGTTAGCCATCATCGGCTTTATGCCGGACGGCAGCTGGAACTGGGCCGTCAACGTTGCGGTGTCGTTCGTCTGCGCGCTGCAGGTGGAAGCGTTCCGCACCATGCACGGGCTTTCGTACGCAACCACCATGTGCACGGGGAACCTCCGTAGCGGCACGGAGTGCCTTTTTCTCTACTTTCAAACAAAAAACAAAGTACTATTCTCCAACGGCATGAAGTATTACGCAATTATCGTCGTTTTCATCGTGGGCGCGGTGCTCGGTGTGTTTCTCACCGGCTGGCTCGCCGAACGCGCGGTCTGGGTTCCGGCAGGTCTGCTGGTCATCGTTTTTTCGCTGCTGTTTCAGCGTACACCGGAGCAGCCCGAACCGCCACAGTCCCAGCAGTAAACAATTCAAGGAGGCAACATAATGATACCCGGAATCAAGCTCGGCAACGTGATGATCGACAGCAAGGACGATCTGACGCTCTGCTCGTTTTACGAGCGCTTACTCGGCTGGCAGAGAGGTGAGCTCTATGGCTGTCCCGCGCTGACCGGGGAAAACGGCGTCGTTTTTCTTTTTATGCGGGCGGAAGATTATCTTCCGCCCGTCTGGCCGGAGGAACCGGGTTGCCAGCAGAAGCAGATGCACTTTGACTTTCAGGTGCCAAATGTGCCGGAAGCGGTAGCTTACGCTGAATCGATCGGCGCGCGAAAGGCTGCAAAACAGTATGGCGGTGAGGACTTTGTGACCATGCTCGATCCCGACGGGCATCCGTTTTGCCTTTGTTTTTCCGGCAATCAAGCTTGACCGAAAAGACTGCCTAACTCGAACTATATTTTTAGGCTCCCTTACGGGAGCCTTTCAATATTTATTTTTACGAAAGTTCTATCGTATTTCTATTGATTATACGTCTTAATAATCTTATAATGTGTTTTGAGGTAAATTGCATGAACAAGAATGAATCCCCCACCCCTCGCAAACGAAAAAAAGGGTTGGAAACCACCGACCGCATCCTGCGCGCGTCCGCGGAACTCTTTGCAGCGAACGGGTTCGACGCGGTGTCGCTCACGCAGATTGCCGAAGCCAGCGGCATGCGGGAAAGTTCGCTTTACAACCACTTCTCCGGCAAGAACGCCATTCTGGAAGCGCTTTTCGAGATCTTCCGTTCCAGCGCGCCGCTCTTTCGCCCCTCCCCTGAGGAACTCGACCGGCTTCTCCCGCACATGACGCCGGAAGAGATCATGAAGCATATTCTGCTCTACTTCGGCAGCCACGGAGACGATTTTGTCGAGCGAATCGCCATGGTCATCACAAACGAAAAGTTCAAAAATCCCGAGGCCGCTGCCATCTACTATGCGTGCATCGTCCGCGAGCCTTCCGCCTATTATGAAGCGCTGTTTGAAAAGATGATTTCGCGAGGCATGATTCGCTCCCTCGATGCGCGCATGTTTGCCGAACAGTACAACTATGTTTCCATCGCGCTGACGAAGGAATATTTCATGGCGAAAAACGGACTGGCCGATCTGGAATCGGTCGTCCGCTATATGGTCAAAACGCTTCGGTTCTTCTGTTCGCTGATGCAGGCGGAAGCATGATACTAGCGCAATAAGAAGCTATTTTTCTTTGTGAGGCCGTATGTCCAAACGAACCGCACCGTTAACGCTCCAGCAGAAATACCCGCCTTCCCTACCCTGCGACTGCGACGTCTGCCGCACCTTTTGCCGCAGACCAGGCTGGTGGACGGTCGGTCAGGCGCGGGATGCGATGGATTCCGGGCTCGGCGCGCGCATGATGCTGGAAGTTTCGCCCGACCGAACCGTCGGCGTGCTCTCTCCTGCATTCTCCGGATGCGAGGGAAATTTCGCGCTGCAGGAGCAGTCCCACCGGGGGTGTACATTTCTTCGACAGGGGTTATGCGAACTGCACGGCACGAGCCACATGCCGCTCGAATGCCGCTTCTGCCATCATTCGTTGATCGGCGCGGGAAAAGCCTGCCACGCGGACTTGGAGCGCGACTGGCGCACCGCCCGCGGACAGGCTCTTGTTAATCTTTGGCTGAACGAGTATGGAATCTCCGCGCGGTTTCTCGCCGCGCAGGCGGTGCTTGTCGCTTCTATGCGCGGGGCGGCGCGTTGAACCATTTCTTCTCTTCTTTTTGCTCCTTGCGGAAGATGGACCAGCCCATCAGCACGACCCACACATACGCGAGCGTCTTGGGAATCATCAGCATGCCAATCGGCGGAATGGTCTCGGCAAACAGAACGACCGGAATGTAGAACCCGAACGACAGCGTAACCGCAAGCCACATCCAGCGGAACGCCTTGTCGTTCGCTTTTTTCGCCTCCTGCGCAAACAGCACGATAATGATGATTCCCATCACCGCAAACGGGATATTCCTGAGGATTCCGAACTCCAGCGGCTGGCGGTAGCTGAGCCATTGATTCTGCGGCAGCAGGCAGAGCGCAACCCGCGCGGCCGCCAGTACCCACATGGTGATCGTAAGCGCGCGCTTGCCGGTAATCTGATAGCGTTCGCGCCAGATGTAGTAGAGAATCAGGTAGAATACCGTCATCGTAATCGACGTAATCAGCTTGCCGATGCCCAGCGACGCGGCGTTTGCTTCCAGCCCGGTCGTCCAGAGCGCAAGCGCGCGCGGTACAAGGTGGAACGCGTCCCCCGAGCCCAGCAGCGCCGCCATGAGCCCGAACTTGAGGATCAACGGGTTTTTCCTGCCCTTTACTGCCATGATGATTCCAACGGTAATGACAAAGCCTAAATACAGTATGTCGAATATCGTTTCCGCAATTGCCTGTGCCATGTTTTTCACTCCTGCTGTTTTGAATTCTCTCAAAGGGAGTTTAGTTCATTTGTTTTCTGAAAACCTTATCCACCGTAAAGAACGCGGTTGACAATCTGAATTAAAAACGCGTGTTCGCAGGTTTCCGAAGAGACGGACGACAGCAGATTATCAAACACAAACTTTGAAAACCGTTCTCTTGTGAACTCCGCCGTCCAGAGATTCGGGCGAATCTGCTCGTCCAGGGTTAACAGCGCGGTCAGTTCGGCGATCACGAGGGACTGAAATCCGCGCATACTCTGAATTCCGTCCAAGCGCGCGCCGCCGAGGCTCTTCATGAGGTTCCCGCGCGTATCCTTGATACGCTCCGTTAAAAAAGCGCAGATATGCTTCAGCTGGTCGGAGAACCGTTCCGGCTGGAGCTGTGTTTTCAATTCCGCCAGCGCTTTTCTCCAATACTCTTCCGAGAGGGTCAAAAGCACTTCGTCTTTATTCTCAAAGTAATTGTAAATCGTTCCCGTGGCAACTCCCGTGCGCGAAGCAAGTTCCCGAATATTGAGCGCTTCCGCGCCGCTGGTGGAAACAATCTCCCGCGCGACCGTCAGAAGCTGGTCACGAAGCGTTTCGTCCCGTTTTCGCAAGGCTTTTCTCCTCCCTCCCTGCTGAAACACAGCAGTCGGTGTTCTCTGGTTACACAATACACGCCACAAGCAGGCATGTCAATGGTTAAATGAACATGTTCACTTTTCCGGATAAACAATTTCTTCCATCTCGCATATCCGCTGAAATCGCACATTTTCCAGTTTATGTAACGATTTTTCCGCGAAAACCCGCCAGTGTTCACGTTTCATTCACTCGTTGTCGGTTGCGGTAGTTAAGAGTGCGTTGTATAATATAGATTGCGTGTAATGAGCGCAAATAAGTAGCTTATACCAGAGGATGGCATGTACGAAAAATACTCGGGACTGCCCGACACCACAAAATCCGCATCGCAGGCAAACGGCCGTAGCAACGGTCGTCCCGCCGCACGCAATGCTAATAACGAAGGAACCCACGGCGGAATGGACGTATATTACTCCCCCAATCGCGGCGGCTCTTCCTCTTCCGGCAAACGAAAGAATGGCAAGAAGGCAAAACTCCGCAAGCGCAGATTTGTTCTGGCGCTGATGACGGTTGTGTTTCTTGCGCTGATTATCGTTGCGGTCGTCGTTCTTGCACGCAGCTGCAGCGACGGTGGAACCGTTGATTTGACGACGGGCAAGTTTCGCAGCGAAGTCTATATCAACGGTATGAACCTCTCGGGCAAAAGCGTGGACGAAGTGCGCTCCCAGCTGGAGTCCAATGAGACATACGCGCTCAATAATATTGCCATTTCGCTGAGCAGCGACGCCGTCAATGCTACCATTACCGGCGCGGATATGAAAGCAAGTTCCAATTTAAACGAAATCATCCAGAACGCACTTGACGGCGGAGCGAATCAGGTTTATTACACGACGATCTCCATCGACGAAACAGCGCTCACACAGCGTCTTGAGGATATCAACGCTTCCCTGAACTCCGCACCCACGGAACCTTCGTTTACCGTCGAGATTTCCGAGAGCGGAAAGCCTTCGTTCAACTATGTCGACGGCTCGCCCGGATACGGTCTCGACGTTGCTTCCACCATGCAGATGGTCAAGGACGCGATTGCCGCAGGCCAACTGCAGACCACGATTCAACCCGTAGTTACTGCTGTTCAGCCGACCCAGACAATTGCCGACCTTCAGGCGCATACCGCGCTGATTGGCGATTTCACGACGACGTACGACTTCAAAGGCACCGCAGAAGATACGGAATCTCAACGCGCCATCATCCCGAACCGAGCGTTCAATGTTGAAAAAGCTGCTTCCATAATTAACAACAATGTGGTCAAACCGGGTGAATCTTGGAGCTTCAACGAAGTCGTGGGCGACCGTACAGAAGAAAACGGTTGGTTGGAAGCCAATGGTATTTTCGGCGGAGATAAATATGACCTGCAGTTTGGCGGCGGCGTCTGTCAGGTCAGTACAACACTATATAACGCGCTTCTGGAAGCCTACCCCTACTTTGAGGGCACGTTTGACCGAAAGAAGCACACCATACCTTCTACCTATGTAGAAAAAGGGCTGGACGCGACCGTCGATACCGGTCGAATTGATTTCGGTTTTACAAACCAGTCGGACTACCCGATCTATATCTTCGCGTATGTTTCAAAGAATAAGATGGCGACAACCCGTAAACGCGATCTGCATGTGTTAATCTACGGCGAGGCGCTTCCGGAAGGTACGGAATACAAGACCCGCCCGGAAATAATGGAAACCATTCCAGCGGGTGAGGATATTATCATAAACTCCAGTTCGATGTATGTCACGGATGAACCGCAGACGATAGCAGATCGCCGCGATGGGTATGTGGTTGACGTATACATTGACCGCTATCTCAATGGCCAGTTGCAGGAATCCATCTTCCTCTATACCGACCGTTATCCGGGTAATCCGGCTAAGATAAAGGTTGGGACGAAAGCGACGCCGGAGCCGACAGTTACTCCTGAACCTACAACCTAACCTTAATACACCATATATCAATAGCGCGGGCGAAAATTTCGCTCGCGCTTTTCTTTCGTTTATTTCACTTCACTATGCGTATGATGCCGATAGAGAATCCACCGCCGGGAAAAGAAGTTGAACAAGTACGTAACGACGCCTGAGAGCACCCTTGAGATGCGGTAATCCAGCCGAACCAGATCGGTCAGCAAGAACATTGAAAGCTCGGTAATCGCAAGCGCAAGAAGCGAGATGCCAAGAAACAACGACAGCTCCATCCGCATGGACCAGTTGCCGCGCCGAAAAACGAACAATACGCCAACTAGATAGTTGACCGCAATGCCTACGACAAAAGCAATCGGTACGGCGAACAGGTAGTGCAGCCCGAATGTTTCTTTGAGCAGCAGGAGCGTAAGGTAATCCGCAGCAAAGCCCAGAAAAGCCGCCGCTCCATAACGAAACGCCTGCGTCAGCAGGCGCGAATCTTCCCGCACGGACAAGAGTTTGTGTTTGCTTTTTTCCATAAGCGTAGTATAGCATACCCGCCTGCCTGCGAAAATCCCCTTTTTGCAGTTGAGTATAATACATGAAAAGAGCCGCCCTGTTGGGCGGCTCTTGCATGACTTCTGTTTACTTGTCGTCAACGTTGAGGCCTTCGAAGAGGGATGCCAGCGAGGTCTTCGCTTCTTCGACCGGCGGCAGTTCATAGTCGCCATCCTCATTGTTGCGGCGGCGGCGATCCGTGCTGCGGGACGCATCACGGCGATCCTGCTCACCGTTGGAGGGACGCTCTGTGCGGGGCGCTGCATCGCGGGTTGCGCGCTGCTGGGTCTGCACTTCGCGCTGCTGCGTTCTCTGCTCCTGACGCTCGGCGTACTGACGGTCGCGCTCGGCTTTTTCAGCCCTGAGCCGTTCAGCCAGTTCCGGATCCTCTTCCAGCAGGGCTTCCTTGCGGCTCAGGCTGATGCGCTTGGCTTCGGGGTTGACCTCGAGAACCTTGCAGCGAACCACGTCGCCAACCTTGAGCTCGTCTTCGACCTTCGCAATGCGATGGACGGAAACCTGCGAAATATGAATCAAACCGTCGATGGTGCTTTCCAACGCTACGAACGCGCCGAAGGGCACGATGCGGACAACTTTGCCTTCCACGATGGAGCCGATGGGGTACTTCTCACCCGCGAGCATCCAAGGCTTGGGCTGCAGTTGCTTATAACCGAGGGAAACGCGCTCTTTTTCAACGTCCACGTTGAGGATGAGCACTTCGATCTCTTGGCCGATGGTGAATACGTCGCTCGGGTGCTTTACGCGTCCCCAGGCCGCGTCGGTCACATGCACAAGGCCGTCGATGCCGCCGATGTCCACGAACGCGCCGAAGTCGGCGATTCTGCGGACGATGCCGTTTACCTTGCTGCCAACGACGAGAGCTTCCCACTTTTCGCGCTTCTCGGCAGCCGCTTCCGCAAGAAGAACCTGCTTATGAGAAGCGACGATGCGCTTGCGCTGACGATCTACTTCCAGAACCTTGAGCTTCATGGGCTTGCCGATGAACTCGCTGAGGTTCTCAATATACTTGACGGAAACATGGGACGCGGGAACAAACGCGCGAATGCCGCTGATATCCGCAATGATGCCGCCCTTGACGACTTCCTTGCCGACCGCGTCGAAAATTTGCTCTTCAATGTTCTCCTGGCTGAGCAGTTCGTCCCAGAGCTTCTTGCTTTCCACGTTCTTGCGGGAAAGCAGCACGTTGCCTTCGCCGTCGTTGACCTTGGTGACTTCAACGTCGATCAGGTCGCCTTCGTGGAAGAGCGCTTCGGGTTTCGAATCCGGATCACTGGAGAACTCGCCCGCAGGAATCACGCCATCGGATTTGTAGCCGATGTTGACGAAGACTTCCCCGTCCACGATGGAAATAACCGTTCCCTGAAGCACCTGACCGTTATGGATACGGGTCATGGTTTTTTCAAACGCTTCGGCGAATTCGTTGCTCTCATCGCTTTCGGCCTTTTTCTTGGGCGCCTTTTTTTCCTTCTGAGCGGGAATTACCTCGGCTTCTGCCTTGGCCTCAACCGTTTCTTCTTCGGCCTTGGGCGCGGCTTCAGGAGCTGCTTCCACGGTTGCTTCCGCCGCGGCGGTTTCCTCGGTCACCTGGGGTTCCTGGGGTACGACGACATCCTCAGCGGGAGCTGCCGCTTCAATGGTTTCAATCGTCGTTTTTTCCTGTTCGCTCATTACTTGTAGTACCTCCCTAATCATCCGGTCCGGCGTCGATGCGCCCGCAACAATACCTATTATATCATCGGATGGTAATTTATCAAGCAAAAGTTTATCAATATGCTCGATGTTTTCCGTTAAAATACAGTGTTTTATGCAGAGTTCATACAGTTTACGTGTGTTCTCGCTCGTTTTCGAACCCAGCACAAACATGCGGCTGCTCTGCTTTGCAATCCGCACAGCCTCGCTCTGACGCGCTCTTGTGGTATCGCATATGGTGTTGTATACCGCAAGGTCTCCGCAGCGCTTTCTGAGCATGTCCCGTATCTGCAGAAACGTCTCTTCCGGCAGCGTTGTCTGCGCAACGAGCGCCGCATACTGCGCAAACGGAGCCATCCTGGCGTCCTCTTCGCTCTGCAGAACGACCGCGCCTTCCCCTACCCAGCCGCAGATGCCGACCACTTCGGGATGCTGGGGCTTTCCGGCAATAAACACCTTTCGCCCTTCGCTGGCCGCCTTTGAAACGATGGTGTGGATGCGTTTGACGTACGGACAGGTAGCGTCTTCCAGCAGCAAGCCCAGCGAACGCGCCTGTTCATACACCGCAGGCGGCGCGCCGTGCGCGCGAATAATCAGCGTGTCCCCCGCTTTCAGCATTGACAGATCGCTTACGGAGCGTACGCCTTTCTGCTCGAGTTCGGCAACGACGTCCTCGTTATGGATGATGTGTC
>VSSQ01001039.1_pt1 | contig 12067 bp, 13 predicted proteins | sample 4763081 | NCBI WGS metagenome assembly VSSQ01 (sample SAMN12137344, study PRJNA551015) | bioreactor metagenome | isolation source: SDC9 anaerobic chlorinated ethene degrading culture | place: USA: Knoxville, Tennesee | collected 2015-01-01
AGGTTTATTCTACAAGCCCTTATTTTTTCTGTCCAACTTAGTGTAGCCGATCCATACGAGGGTAACGACGGACACACCCCGGCCTGCAGGCCACCCCTCTCTAGAGGGGAATGGGTACGAGGCACCAGACCAAAATCCCCTCTAGAGAGGGGTGTCACGCAGTGACGGGGTGTGTCGGTATTCGCAATGACATGGGGGGAATTTACAGCCTCTATACGCAGGAGAAAAGTTTTGATATATTGAATTACCTAATAATATAACATTGCGTATTATATTGTATAGATAATAGGGAGATGACGATAAAAGTGCAAAATAGAGCTAAAATTCGTAAGGCGGTTATTCCAGCGGCGGGGCTGGGGACGCGGTTTTTGCCTGCGACCAAGGCGCAGCCAAAGGAAATGCTGCCGATTGTTGATAAACCGGCCATTCAGTTTATTATTGAAGAGGCCATTCAGTCAGGAATCGAAGAAATTCTTATTATTACCGGGCGCAATAAACGGGCGATTGAAGACCATTTTGACAGGGCTGTTGAGCTTGAGATGACGCTTAAAGAACAGGGTAAGTATGATTTGCTGGGACTGGTTCAGGAGATTGCTGATGTGACAATCCATTATGTCCGACAGAAAGAGGCCAAGGGGCTGGGGCATGCCGTGCTGTGCGCCAAACAGTTTGTGGGCAATGAACCTTTTGCGGTGCTTTTGGGCGATGACATTGTGGATGCCAGTGTGCCTTGTCTGAAACAGCTGATGGATGTTTATGAAGATTATGGCGGAAGTGTACTGGGTGTGCAGGAAGTTCCGCGCGATAAAGTCTCGAGTTATGGCATTGTGCAGCCGACGCGTGTGAAGGATAATCTTTGGAAAGCCATCGATTTGGTCGAGAAACCAGCCGTGGAAGAGGCTCCGTCACAATTGGCGGTACTAGGTCGGTACATTATTGAACCAGAAATCTTCGAGCTGTTGGAGAATACCGAGCCAGGCCGCGGGGGCGAAATTCAGCTTACTGATGCGTTGCGGCGGTTGGCGGATATTCGGGCGGTTTATGCCTATAATTTTGAGGGGCGTCGCTATGATATCGGCGACAAGCAAGGGTATCTGGAGGCGACTATTGAGTATGCCCTGAAACGGCCGGAGCTTCGCGATAAGTTCCTCCGGTATTTAGTCAAGACCATGAAGCCAATTTTTAATAGTGATTTAGCGGCGACGTTTCAGGATGAGGAAGACGGGGAGTAACGTTTACATACCCCGGCCTGAAGGCCACCCCTCTCGAGAGGGGATTAGGGGAGATTACCGCGCTGCGCTCGCAATGCCAGCGAGGATTCAGGAGGTTGAGTATGAGGGTATTAGTTACAGGCGGTGCGGGCTATATTGGGTCTCATACAGTGCATGAGCTTGTTCGGGAAAATCACCAGGTAGTTGTTTATGATAATCTGTCAAAAGGCCATGAGTCTGCAGTACCGGCGGGAGTGAAGTTTGTCAAAGGCGATATTCGTGATCAGGAACTTTTAGCGCAGGTGCTCAAGGAGAATTCGGTCGAAGCGGTTGTTCATTTTGCTGCTGATAGCCTGGTGGGCGAGTCGATGCAGCAGCCGGCAAAGTATTATCATAATAATGTCGTGGCAACGCTGGCACTTTTGGATACTATGCGGGAGTGCGCTGTAAATAAAATCGTATTTTCATCAACTGCCGCTGTTTATGGAGAGCCTGAGCAGTGGCCGATTACCGAAGATATGCCGACTTGCCCGACAAACGTGTATGGACGGACCAAGCTGATTATCGAAGGAATGCTGGCCGACTTTGCCATGGCGTATGGGCTTACTTATGTGTCGCTCCGTTATTTCAATGCGGCTGGAGCCTTAGCGGGGGGCAGTATTGGTGAGGATCATAATCCGGAGACACATCTTGTGCCGCTTATTTTAAAGACAGCGTTAGGACAGCGTAAGGCCATCAGCATTTATGGAACCGACTATTCTACTCCGGATGGGACCTGTATTCGCGATTATATTCATGTGACTGATTTGGCGGTTGCTCATGTGATGGCCTTGAAACATTTGGTTAATGGCGGCGCATGCAAAGTCTATAACCTTGGTTCACAAGCCGGGTTTAGCGTGCGTGAAGTGATTGATAAGGCGAAAGAGATTACGGGAGTTGATTTCGCAGTTCGTGAGGATGTGCGGCGGGCGGGAGATCCAGCAGTGCTGGTCGCTTCGTCAGCGCGAATCCGGGCTGAACTGTGCTGGAAGCCGATGTGGAGTCAACTTGACCACATTATCAGCAGTGCGTGGGCGTGGCATCGGAAAAAGTAAAAAAAGAAGCATGTTTTTAAAAAGTCCGCATAGGGTAGTAAAGTGCATGAAGGGTAGTTTACTATATCGTGGGGGTGTCGGGCATGGGGAGAGGCGTTATATTTGATTACACAAATTTGTATGGTGAGGGCAAGGTAAACCAGACCGATATTGAAGCTTTGGGTGAGCGGCTGGTAGAAGCGCATCAGTCTGTTCAGCATATGCGGGCAAAGGGTGAGGTTCGGGGGCATTTTTCGAAGGATGGTGAGCCGGAGAAGGTACTGTTTACCGAACTTCCTTATGTGGAAGAAGGACATTTAAATTCGCCGGGCTCGATTGAACGGCTGAAGGAATTTGGCCAGTCCCTGCGCTATCGTGTTGATGCGGTGGTGTCGTTTGGGATTGGCGGGTCGTATCTTGGCAATAAAGTACTGTTCGATGTGCATTGCGGCGAGTTTTGGAATGCTAAAACGCCTGCGGAGCGTGATGGCTACCCCAAGTTATATTTTAGCGGCAATAATATTGACCCGCGGCGAACGAGTGAGTTGGTGGAGCATTTAGTGGGAGAGGCGCAGAGGAAGAACACACCCCGCCCTTCGGGCACCCCTCTTGATAGAGGGGATTCGAAGTATAAGGTATGCCTCATTGTGATTTCAAAGTCTGGCTCGACGCTAGATACCATGTCTAATTTTATGGTTGTTTATGATGCTTTGAAAAAGCAGAGTGATTTGATTGATCTTGAGGTCGTGGCGGTGACTGATCCGTTGGAAGGTGAGAAGGCAACGCTGCTTAAAAAGCTGGCGGGTGAAATGGGGTGGCCGACTTTTAGTGTGCCGGACGGTGTCGGTGGACGGTTTAGTATTTTCTGTGAGGTCGGACTTGTTACGGCGGCGTGTATTGGGTTTGATATTGATGGCTTTTTGGCCGGGGCAAAGGCCATGGATGAGGCCTGTAAGACTGATAATATTTGGGAAAATCCGGCTTTGCTGAATGCGGCGCTTAAATATCTTGCCGCGGAAAAGTATGGACGGGATATTGAAGTTTTTATGCCGTATGGGGATAATCTTAAGTCAGTAGCCGAGTGGTATGTGCAGCTGCTGGCCGAGTCGCTGGGCAAACGGTGTGATCGTGATGGTCGGGAAGTTTTCTATGGCCGGACGCCGGTTGTAGCGGTGGGCACTACGGATATGCATGCCCAGACACAGCAGCACCAGGATGGCAAGCAGGATAAGGTGGTACAGTTTGTTAAGATAGCTGAGTGGGACTCTGATCCCGTGATTCCGAATGTGTTTCCTGCGGCAGCTAAGCTGGCCGAGATCGCGGGAATTCGATTAAGTCAGGCCCTTGATATCGCGCGCGAGGCTAATGCCGAGGCGTTGGCGCGTGACAACCGGTTTAATGCTACCTTTGTTTTGCCGAAGCTGACGGCGTATCATTTGGGTGAGCTTTTGTATTTGCTGTGCTTATCAGTGGCTTATGAGGGTGAGTTGGCTAATGTGGATGCGTTTGATCAACCAGGGGTTGAAGGGTATAAGCGGCTGATGGGGTCGCGACTGAAGGGACTAAAAGGTAAAAGTTAGGTCTATTTTCCCATAAAAATCCTGTCAGCTCTTGACAGGATTTTTTCTATAGTATGTAGAAAATATAATAAGTTAGTTTGTGATCGATACAAACTTGTTTTGGAGATGGACGGGAGGTTAGCAGCGTGCCAATCAAACTATTAATTGCAGACGACCATGCATTGTTGCGCCAAGGGATCAAGAATGTTTTAGAATTGGAGTCTGATCTTATTGTGCTTGGCGAGGCGGCTGATGGCGAAGAGGCCCTTACCAAGACAGCAGAGTTAGAGCCTGATATTTTGCTGCTTGATATAAACATGCCGCGAATGAATGGCTTGGAGGTTGCCCGGAAGCTCCGTGATGTTAAGTCTAAGGTCAAGGTAATCATCCTGACAATTCATGATGATGAGAATTATGTGATCGAGGTAATCAAGGCCGGGGCGGTTGGTTATTTACTTAAGGATGTTGAGCCAGGAATGCTGGTCAATGCTATCAGGACAGTATATCAGGGCGAGTCGTTTATTTATCCGACATTAGCCAAGCAGCTGCTGAATGAGATTACCCGTCAGGAAGATAAGAAGCATGAGGCTGCCAAAAACTTAGAGCGTCGTCGGGAAGAGCGGCTCACGTATCGCGAAATTGAGGTGCTCCAGCTTATTTGCAAAGGCATGAGTAACCAAACGATTGCTCAGACGCTTTATTTAAGTGAAAAGACGGTTAAGAATCATTTGACAAATATTTTTCGCAAGATTAGTGTGAATGACCGAACACAGGCAGTGTTATACGCTTTGAAGAATAAGATTGTGGAGCTGCAATAGTACCAATCCCCTATAAGATACATATATTATCCTATCCCACGCAAAGGGGGTAGGATATTTTGTATTTCTCGTATATTGCCAGTGTGATTATGGTCTCCTTGGCGCTTTATGGAGGTTGGCTCTTGCTTCGTGACCTGTGGGATATGTTTATTGAACCGCAGCTGGCGGAGCTGCCGAGTGCGAGTTTTTTAATCATTGTCCAAGATTGCGAACAGGAAATTGAAGGGTTACTTTGTTTTTTGATCAGCCAACTTGAGAGGTATGATTCCGACTGTGATATTGTGGTTGTTGACAATTACTCCGGCGATCTCACGCCGTCGATTCTCGCGCGACTCGCTGATGCTCATCCTGTACTGCAGGTCATCAGAGTGCCGTACGGGCGAAGGCCGGTGGCGGAGGGAATGCCGCTCTGCCGGGGCGGGGTTGTGCATGTGCTGGAAATCGGCAAACGGCTCAGTGGCGAGGAGTTTATGATGGCAGTTGGTTCGCTGTTAGAACGGGATAAACGTGAGGTGGCGGTAGTACGCCATGATTAACGCTGCTTTGCGGCCACAATATCGCAGATGACTTCAACGAATTTTTGAATAATGGGGACGATTTCGGGGGCGTAGACTTTTACGTCTTCATGAACGCCACAGTGCGAATGCTGCGGCGCATAGTGCATGGCGAGACGGGCGTTCTGGAGATGCTTATTGACGGTAGGTACTGTCCAGAGAACAGGCAGCTGTATGCCTCCGACCAGAATGATGATGGCCTGGTAGGGGGCTTGGGAAGTTTTTTCAACACTTTTTATAGCATAATAGTTTATATAACCGGTGCTGGTGTCGCCTGCTACCCGTGGGGTGCGGACTTTGACCGGACAGAGAACCAGACCGGGAGTCAGCGGCAGAGGCTGGAGAATGGAACTTTGGGTGGCCGAGGCGGCGCGCTTTTTCAGTGCCAAAAGGTCGGTGGCCCGGCTGAGCGCCAGCCTTCTTACGATTGTCCTGATGCGGACGTCACTGGTATTGGTGAGACCGTCGGTAGTGATGATTTTTGTGGTGTCGCCTGTTGCGCTATAGCAAGGCAGAATGGCGGCAATGCGCTCAGGTTTGGCCAGGTGTTGGGACATGAATTGTGTCCCTCCTTTCAAAATTAAACTGTTTAATACGGGAACGTATGTTCGATGTTTTAATATTAGCAGATTGTTGGATAGATAGCAATATGCTGTTATAATTGGTTTATCAAATATAATGATTTTCATTAAAAGGGTGAACATATGGGTGTCTTAAGGGTAGATGGCCTGACAAAGGCTTTTGGGATTGAAACATTATTTAGTGATGTGAGTTTCGAATTACGGCGCGGCGACAAGGTGGGACTGATTGGGGCAAATGGCACTGGGAAGACCACATTGGTGCGGTGCCTGCTGGGCTTTCAAAGCGCTGACAGTGGACAGGTTTCGCTGCCGGCGGGTGAAACCATCGGCTATGTCGAACAGGACGCTGGGGTGGGAGATCATACTTTTTATCAGGAATTGGCGAGCGCCTATCGTGATGTGCTGGGGTGGCAGGACGATATGCATCGTTTGGAAAAAGCTATTTCGACCGAGAAGGACGAGGCTGCGCAGGCGGCTTTGCTGGCTGAGTATGCCAAGATTGTTGACAGGTTTGAACGCGGCGGGGGTTATGAGTACGAAAACAATATTCGGCGGGTAGCGTTTGGCTTGGGCTTTACGACCGAGGATTTTGACCGTAAACTGGATTCTTTTTCCGGCGGTCAAAAGACGCGCGTCTGTCTGGCGCGAGCGTTGCTCCGGCGACCGGATTTTTTATTTTTGGACGAGCCGACTAACCATCTTGATGTCGGCATGGTGGAATGGCTGGAGGATTTTCTCAAAGGTTATCCCGGCGGTGTGCTGATTATTTCGCATGACCGTTATTTTCTCGATAAGGTTGTTGGCCGGATTTTGGAATTGGAAAACGGCAAGCTTGTCGCCTATAGCGGCAATTACAGTCAGTATCTTGTCCAAAAAGAGGAACAGTTGGCGGCATTGACAAGCGCCTATGAGAAACAGCAGACTTTCATCGGGAAAACCCAGGATTTTATCGACCGTTATCGGGCTGGGGTCAAATCAAAGCAGGCGCGGGGACGGGAGAAGCGCTTGGCGCGGCTGGAACGAATTGTGCTGCCGCCCGATGTCTCGCGGTTTGATTTTTTTGGCTTTAATCCACCGGCCGAGTGCGCTGAACGGGTTGCCGAGCTGGATAAGGCGACGGCGGCTTATGGGGACAAGGTGATTTTCAATCAGGTATCACTGCTTGTGCGGCGTGGTGACGGTGTGGCGCTGATTGGACCAAACGGGGCTGGAAAAACAACGCTTTTGAAGCTGCTGACCGGTGACCTTGAGCCTGCGGCCGGCCGGGTTAAGATCGGCAGCCGGGTCAAGGTGGGTTACTTTTCGCAGGAGCATGAGGGTCTTAATAATGGTAATGCGATTTTGGACGAGCTGAATCAGGAGTTTGGGTTGAGTGAGGAACGGTCGCGGCATTATCTGGGGGCGTTTCTTTTTCAGGGTGATGATGTTTATAAAATGATTGGTGACTTGAGCGGCGGTGAAAAGGCCCGACTGGCTATGCTCAAGCTTATGTTGACAGGCGCTAATTTTTTAATTTTGGATGAACCGACCAATCACTTAGATATTCCGGCTAAGGAAGCTGTCGAGGAAGCCATTATGAGTTTTCCGGGCACTTTTTTGGCGGTGTCCCATGACAGGTATTTTCTGGACAAAGTGGCCAACTGCGTTGTTGAGCTTGATCAGGGGCAGCTTGTTGAATATGGGGGCAATTATAGCTATTACCGCGAGAAAAAAGCAGCTATAGAAAAGGCGGCTGCCGCTGAGCGAACCGCGAGTCAGCCTACGCCGGCCGCGAAAAAGGCAGCTCAGCCACGGCAGCGTAAGCAGGATATCGGCAAGCAGCTCAAAAAGCTGGAGACGGAAATTGCCGAACTGGAGGCAATGATAACGGCGCTGGAGACGAAATTGGCTGATCCGGCCACTCATGCCGATCCAGCCGAGAGCAAGGCGCTGGCCGATGAGTACGCGCGGCTGCAGAGTGAGCTTGAAGGTAAGTATGAGGAATGGATGGAGAAACAATAGGCAAGCCGACTTAGGTGCTGACTGGCACTTAGGTCGGCTTTTGTTTTGCACTGGCGCCTGATGGTACAGTAAGGCCAGCGCTAATATTGAGGAACCGGTTCCTTGCCGATAGGTGAGGAAAAATGGATTTAATTGAGATTGTTCGCAAGGCCCAGACTGGTAATCAGGAGGCGTTCAGCGAGGTGTGCCGACGATTTGAAGGGTTAGTGAAGCGGCAGGCTTTTCAGCCGCATTTGCGGGTTTTAGGTGAGGATGTGTTAGGAGAAGCATGGTTGGCGGTTGCCGAGGCAGTCAAGGACTATGATGAGAAGTCGGGTGTGCATTTTGCCGGTTATGTGGAGAGCAAGGTCAAGTTTGCATTGTGGAATTTCTTTAAACGCGAGCGTCGCCGCTGGGAGCGTGAATTGCTGGTTACCGAGGGCGAGGATGAGGATTATCCTGGTGGTTTCCGGCTGGATATGTTGGCGGGAACAGCCAATGTCGAGCAGGAGGTGGAAACAGCCGAGCTGAGCCAACAGCTAAGAGCAGTAGTTGGTGCGTTGCCGGAACGCCAGCGGCAGGCGCTTGTTATGACAATGTTTGGTGAAAATAAGCTGGCAGAGGCCGCAGCTAGTATGGGGGTAACAGCCCAGGCTGTCTATAATTTACGCCAGCGAGCGCTCACCCGTTTAAAAAAGCAGTTTGCCGGAATGTATGTAAGCGAAAGGGGGTGAGAACATGGCAGTGAACAAAGTGCCTCAAAACTCCAAGTTGGTGATTAAGGTTCAGACAGGTGTCAATACCGCCGGAGCAGCGGTGTATCGTCAACGAACTTACGCTAACATTAAGTCCGATGCTGCTGATGCAGATATCTATGCAATCGGTAATGGTATTGCCGGTCTGCAGAAGCATTCGACCGAGAGTATTTCTCGTGTTGATTCCGGCGAACTCGTGAATGAGTAGTTTGTGGGAAGAAGGGCTAACCCCGTGGTGGTTAAAAGAGTAATTAAGGAGGTGAACCTTTATGACGAAAACGCTTGAAATGGTATTTCGCAACGCGGAGGGTAAGGAAGCCGTGATTAGTGTGACTGATCCGCGGGACGATGTGAGCAGAGCCGAGGTGGATATTGTCATGCAGGACATTGTTGCCAAGAACATTTTTGTTACTAAGAGTGGCGAACTTGTTCAGACAATCGATGCCCGCATCCGCACCCGCGACGCGGTTTCCCTGGCCTAGCAAGATAAAGCAGGCGGTGTATGTGCCGCCTGCTTTTTTAAATCTCTTCTCGAACACACCCCGGCCTCCGGCCACCCCTCTCAAGAGGGGAATTAGCTTTGAGGCACTAGACTAAAAATCCCCTCTAGAGAGGGGTGCCCGTCAGGGCGGGGTGTGTAGATCGGGGTGTAAAAGCTAAGTTATGCAATTATGCAAGGCCTGACCCCAGAAAGGCCAAAAAGGAGGCAGCTTATGGAACAATTACTTGGCTATGCGGCCAATTATGGTTTTCCGATGGTCATTTCCGTATTCTTGCTTGTACGTATCGAAAGCAAGCTGGAAAAGTTATCGGCTAGCATAAATGATTTGGCCAAGGTAATAACCGAAAGGCTATGAAGGATGATGAAAGCCCGTTTCACTGATTTTGAGTGAAACGGGCTTTTGCATGCTCGGCTTTATTTAACCTCGAGGTTGGCTAGTGCCTTAGCGAATTGGTCAGGGCAGGAGGTGCCTTTGCCGCCGCAGGAGATTCCCTGTAGGCGCTTAATGACTTCTTGGATGGGCATTCCTTCTACTAAACGGCTGATGCCCTGCAGATTGCCTGAGCAGCCGGAGGAAAAGGCAACAGTTTTTATAATGCCATTGTCAATATCAAACGTAATTTCTTTGGCACATACGCCAGAGGGTGTGAATTTATACATGGAATAGACTCCCTTCGTCAAGTGGTACTTATCTATTTTACTAGTAGATGTTGGGAGTGGCAAGGAGAAAGTCCACTTTCCCGTCTTTGCAGGATTTAATAGTGTTATCTGCGAATACTTGAGGTAACAAAAGCCTTTTGGTAAGCGGGGAGTTTGAGAAATTGGAACAGCTAAGAGCAGTAGTTGAAAACATAACGTTTCAGAGCGGTGACGGCAGTTTTGTGGTGTTCAGGGCGGTACCAGTCAATGAACGCAATGCGCTGGCCGTTGTCGGAAATGTGCCAGCTCCGCTTGTCGGGGAGGAACTGGAGCTTGCTGGCGATTGGGTAGAGCATGCCCGGTTTGGCCGGCAGTTCCGTGTTTCGTCATATAAGCGCATTGCTCCGACCAGCGTTAAGGGTATCGAACGGTTTCTGGCATCTGGGGCCATCAAGGGTATTGGGCCGGCACTGGCAGCCCGGCTGGTCAAACATTTTGGGATTGAGACCCTTAATGTTCTTGAATATAAAACCCACCGTCTGGTTGAGGTTGAAGGTATCGGCAGTAAAAAGGCGGATGTGATTCGGCGATCCTATTCCGAGCATGCCGAGTTGCGCGAACTCATGCTGTTTCTGGAAACCAATGGCGTAACAGGAGCGTATGCAGCCAAAATTTTTGCGCAGTATGGTTCCTTTTCTATTGATGTGCTCAAGGAAAACCCCTACCGGCTGGCTGAAGAGGTGAGTGGGATCGGCTTTCGCACGGCTGACCAGATTGCTATGTCGCTTGGGGTTGAGCGCAATCAGGCTGATAGGCTGACAGCCGGAATTGATTTTGCGCTTTTCCAGACAGGGATGGCCGGGCACTGCTGTGTGCCGGAGGAATTACTGGTGCAGGAGAGTGCCAAGCTGTTGTTGGTTGATCGTCTCGATATTGCCATCCATCTTAGCAGCCTGCTAAAGCAGGATAAACTATGTGTCGAGGATTTTCATGGTACGACGCTCATTTATCCCAGGTATTTATATTTTGCCGAGAAACAGGTGGCCGAACGGCTGCTGTGGCTGAAAGACCGGGCGCATTCTACCCCGAATGATGATTATCAGGACATTGTTAACAAGTGGGAAGAAAATTCGCAGATTAACTTGGCTGATGCCCAGCGGCAGGCCATGGTTTCGGCATTGGCGCATGGGGTATTGGCGTTGACGGGCGGACCGGGAACAGGTAAGACGACCGTGATAAAAGGGATTTTGGCAGTGCTGGAGCAACAGGGCTTTAAGATTCTTTTAGGCGCACCAACCGGACGAGCCGCAAAACGGTTGAGCGAAGCGACCGGGCGGGAAACGGCCACCATTCACCGGATGTTGGAGGCTACCGGCGGGGCGGAAGGGGCGCCGCAATTCGTCCGTGACGAAGATCAGCCGCTGGACGCCGATGTCGTGATCGTTGACGAAGTCTCGATGATGGATATTGTGCTGATGAATTATTTCCTGCGGGCCGTGCCGGAGGGTTGCCGGGTTGTGCTGGTCGGTGACGTTGATCAGCTGCCGGCGGTCGGGCCAGGTTCGGTGCTGAAAGATATTTTACGTTCAGAAACAGTGCCGGTCGTTCGTTTGACCGAGGTTTTCCGTCAGGCCGGCGAGAGTATGATTGTGCTCAATGCCCATCGTATCAATCGGGGCTTGCAGCCGGACATCAAAACCAGCCTCGATTTTGAGTTTCGGGAGATTCCCGACAGTGATGCTGTGGCCGGGGCGATTGTTAAATTGTGCAGTCATGAGCTGACCCAAGACGGTTTTGATATTTGGCGTGATGTTCAAGTGCTGTCTCCTATGCACCGTCAGGTGTGTGGGGTGGAGAATTTAAATAAGCTGCTGCAAGAAGCGCTTAATCCGGATGTGCCGGGAAAAGCATCAATTATTGCCACCAATCAGATTCTTCGTAAAGGTGATAAAGTCATGCAGATTCGTAACAACTATTCTAAAGGAGTGTTTAATGGCGATATCGGTTTTGTCACCGTAATTGACGAGGGAATAGTAACTGTGCGCTATCCGGAGCTTGATGTTAGCTATGAACGCAAAGAGCTTGACGAGCTTCATCTGGCCTATGCCATGAGCGTGCATAAAAGCCAGGGCAGCGAATATCCAGTTGTCGTTATGCCGCTTGTGCCAGGGCATCACATTATGCTGCAGCGCAATCTCCTCTACACAGCGGTAACGAGAGCCAAGGAGCGGGTCGTTTTACTCGGAACCAAGGCCGCTCTCAATACAGCCCTAGCCAACGATCGCACCCGCCGGCGCTATACCCTCCTGGCTGAACGCCTTCGGGGCGAGGAGATTTAGATGGATTGTCAACAGTAAATCAGACAACTTTTTTAAGGGCTTGATGTCGAAATTGA
>VSSQ01001043.1_pt1 | contig 12045 bp, 8 predicted proteins | sample 4763081 | NCBI WGS metagenome assembly VSSQ01 (sample SAMN12137344, study PRJNA551015) | bioreactor metagenome | isolation source: SDC9 anaerobic chlorinated ethene degrading culture | place: USA: Knoxville, Tennesee | collected 2015-01-01
AATTTTAATCAATTATTCCTAAAAGTAATATTGACTTAAGCATGAGGCATAACGTTTTGGCGCTTGGCGCAGTGGCGGATTTCGGAGCACAAAAATGTCAATACACCACAAAAGTTGATGCGAGGTAGAATGTTCAATTAACCACGTCACCCGCCATTGAGCCAAACGCCTGTTAGGTGCTGGCGTTCTTGTCTTTCGTCTGTTTATCAACACTTTATATGTTATTCAGTTGCTGTAAATATGTCGGTCAACTTTTTTGTCGGCTTGTGCGGTTGGGTATTTTTTATTTCAGAAGGGGAGGGATTTTTTTAATTTTTTGTCTGCGGTTGGCGACTTGCAAGCTCTTTGACAAAGCTTTGGTTTGTGCTTTGGCTTGTGCGGCTTTGGCAATGTGCTTGCAAGTGTGCGTTGATCTCTTATGTTGCTTTGTTAAGTGTCAAAGTAAACGTACTTCCTGCTCCAAATTCACTTTCAACATTAATTCGTCCGCCTTGTGCTTCTATAAATTCTTTACTTATGGCTAGTCCAAGTCCTGTGCCTTCTTTTTTTGTCCCGGGCACTCGAAAGTATCGGTCAAAAATTTTGTCTTTGTACTGTGGTGCTATGCCTTGTCCAGTGTCCCTAACAGAAATTTGAACTTGATTGGATGTCTGCTGAATTGCCAAATAAATAGTTGCGTTGTCGTACGAATACCTAATGGCATTGGAAATAAGATTTGTCAATACCCAAGCTGTTTTTTCGTTGTCTGCCTGAATTTTGGAAATGTTGTCAGGACAATTAATCTCAAAATTTATCTGTTTTTGGTCTGCCTGTGTTTTTGTAGCATTGATGGCATATAATAATATTTCTTTGGGGTCTGATGGTAAAATCGAAAGTTGGATATTTCCGCTTTCAACCTGTGTCATGTTTAGCAGTTCACCCGTTATTTTCAATAGTCGGTTTGCATCATCTTTTATGCTGTCAATAAGATTTTTTTGTTCATCATTCAACTTTCCAATTTGCTCGTTTTCCAACAATTGTAAACTCATTTTAATGGATGAAATAGGGGTTTTAAACTCATGCGAAACAGTTGCTATAAAATTTGTCTTGGCAAAATCTAATTCCTTGTATGTGGTTACATTTCGCAAGAAAATTACATGACCTACTAACCTTGAATTTGCTTCGCCTGTTGGCGTAATTGAGATATGTAAGGTTTCTTTTTCAAAATAGCTTTCTTTATTTTCTGAAAATATTTTGATAGGTTCTTGTTTCTGTCCGTTGTCCGTTTCACCAATTATTAGGTCTTGAATAAGAGAACGAATTAAGTCGTTTTTGATAGCCAATTCCTGAGCTAATTTACCAATCAATTCAGTATGCGTTAAGCCTGATATTTTTATGGCTTCTTCATTAGCAAAAATGACTTTTAAGTTTTCATCTAATCCAATTACAGGATCATGCATATTATTGATGAGGGCTTCAATTCTTCGCTTTTCCATCATCAATTTCGCCAAGTTGCTGTTGTTGTATTCTTCTAATTTTTCAGCCATTGTATTGAATGACCTTGCCAATTGTCCAAACTCGCTGTGGCTTTCAAAATGTACCCTTTCGGAATAATTTTTTGCTGCAATTTGCTTTATGCTTTCAGTAAGTTCTTTTATTGGATTGGCAATGTTTGAAGGCAGATTAACTAACAATACAAAAGCTATTAAAAAGCACATAGTACCTGTAATTGCTATCCAAAATACTGCCTTATCCGCGGTTGCTTTAGCAACTTCACTTTTTCGCTGTATGGCCTGCATATTCATATCCATGAGACGAAAAATATCTTTCCTAATACTGGCTTGAAATGAGCTATCAAATTTGTTCGATTTGTATTGTTCAAAATTGTTTCTGATTTCAGATGTAGTTTCTTTTTCTCCAATTTCGGTGATGTTTTTCTCCTGATTTTGGAGGTTAACATCAAATTTCTGTAACGCTTTTTCCGAGCCGTCATCAAAAGCAACAAGCATATTTCTGCTATATTCTAAGGAGTTGTAATTTGCCACTAGAATATTTTCGGTATCGGCTTTCAATTCATTGATGTATTTAGCACCAACGATACTTAGCAGAATTATTAGCAGGAACAAAAGACCTACACCTAAAGTCAGTTTTGTTTTGATTTTCATTTATGAAAGAATTACAAGGTCAATATTGTTTGAAGATAGTTTTTTAAGAAGCTCATTAAATACATTTGTTGCCAAAATAATTTTCAACAAATTTAAGTGTGGCTTACCAACGCATATTGTGGTTATTTTCCGTTCAGTTGCTTGTTCAATAATTGATTTTGAAACGGTGCTACTTTCTACTTTGATAATTTCTGCTCCCAATTCAGTTGCCAGTTTAAGGTTGTTGATTAAGTGCCGTTGTTTGTCCAGTGGAATCTTGTCGGGACTTTCTTTTGGTGTTTGCACATATAAAACCATCCATTTACTGTTGTAGTAATTTGCAAGTCGGGCAGTTTTCCGGATTACGTTTTTTGCCACTTTTTCATTGGAACTGATGCAGGCTAAAAACTTTTCTCTTTTAGCGGGATTGAGTGTGGGGATTTCCGTTTCCACTTGTCGAACTACTTGTGCTGCTACTTCTTTTAACGCCAATTCTCTAAGCTGCAAAATATTTTCGCCTGTAAAAAAGTTTTTGAGTGCGGTTTCTACCTTGGCTAAATCATAAATTTTTCCTTCCTTTAATCGGGTAATTAATTCATCGGCAGTTAAATCAATGTTTACTACTTCATCTGCGGCCATCAAAACGCTATCGGGTATTCGTTCTTTTACTTCAACGCCTGTAATATTTTTTACATCATCATTCAAACTTTCAATATGTTGAATATTAACCGCACTAATTACATTGATACCTGCATCTAAAATCTGCATTACATCTTGCCAACGCTTTTCGTTTTCACTTCCTTCAATATTGGTATGTGCCAATTCATCAACAATCACCACTTCCGGACGCAGAGAAATTACGGCTTGTACATCTAACTCCTCCAATTCTTTGCCTTTATAAAAAAGTGTTCTCCGAGGTATAATTGGCAGACCATCAAGTAATGCGTGTGTTTCTGGTCGGTTGTGTGTTTCTATAAATCCAATTTTCACATCAATACCATTGCGAAGCAAGGAATGCGCTTCCTGCAACATACGGTAAGTCTTTCCCACACCGGCACTCATTCCGATGTAGATTTTAAACTTTCCTCGTCTTGATTTTTTGATTAAATCAAGAAAGTGTTTTACCGTATTTTCTTTGTTATCTTCCATAAAAAAGCCAACTACAAATTTACCAATTACTAAAACGAAATCGCTATTGCTGTTGTAATAAAAACATTATTGTTATTAGCTTTTTCATTCATCATAAAAACTTTGTCTTTGCTTGTAAACCCACGCCCTTCTATACGCCACAATACATTATTGTGAATTTGGTAATCGAGGTTCAGTGAATAGCCAAATGCCTGAAAATTATTCGGTGTTCCGGTGGCAATAATTACTCCGTTTGCATCGCTGAAATATTCGCCACGGGCAGTTATACTTAATTTTTCAGTTGCATTTACTTTTAGTAATAACACAGGTGTAAACCAAGTATTGTATGCGCTGCTTCCTTTGCTTTTCTGTTCTGCACCAATGTCAAATCCAACCGTTACACCAAATTTTTCATGCACCTGAAAAATACCATACAGATTATGGAAATATCGCATCTGTCTTGTGCTGTCAGGTTTATCACTTCCTACAAATGAACTGCTGTTCAAAGTAATTTTAGAATTTGGCTTGTAAGTAATTTGATGCCCAAAAGCAGGTAAATTATTTCCATCAACTCGATGTATGCGTTGCCAACCGTTTAAAACCAAGCCACTCAAAAACCATTTTCCATTAGGTGTTGTGTAAGATATTTTTGCTCCCGTTTCAAAGTAGGGTGAGTTATCGGCAAACAAACTTCGGGTGAGCGTCCAATTATCTTTACCAACAGCACTTTCAAAACCAATGTGTGATGAAAATATTCCGGCATCAATCCACAGGTCATGTTTCTTAGAGATTTTGAAACCGCCATTTGCTTCGTAAATGTTTTTCAACACATTAGGTTCAGAAGCATAATTAGCATTCATATACGTTCCCGCAGCTAAAGCAAGATTGGCTCTTACTTTATCGGTATTAAACGCAGCTTTGATATAACCGAGGTTCAGGTTTATTTCGTTGTGCCTGTTGTGAGAATAAGTAAACGAAGGACGTGTATGATTGCTTGGGTTTCCAAAATCATAGGTATAATAGGTTTCTAAGTATCCTGAAATTGAAAACGCATCAGAGATTTGTCCGAATGGTTTTTTGGGTTTTTCTTTCAAACTGTCCAATACTTCCTTTTTTACCTGCTGAATGATGCTTTGCTTTTCTGCTTCAGATAAGGAGTTTTGAGCATTTAGTGAATTACTCTTTGCAGATAGCAATCCAAAAATTGAAAGTACTATCAAAGAATTATATGTGAATTTCATTTTAGTTTTTATTTAAGATTATCTAATGCGATGTTGAGTTTTAACACATTTATTCTTTCAGGGCCGAATAAACCCATGAATGGTTTTTCGGTATTGGAAACAATAAGCTGCTGCAAATTACCTTCTGCAATACCTCTGATTTTTGCGATGCGTTTTACTTGCACATTGGCAGCTTGAACGGAAATATGCGGGTCAAGTCCGCTACCACTTGCTGTTACAAGGTCAACAGATATTTCAGATTTTTTCACATCAGGATTATGAACTAAAAAAGTATCAATTCGTGCCTGAACTAATTGTAAATGCTCTACATTGCTCGGAGCTTTATTGCTTCCGCCAGAACCTGCCGCATTGTAATCAACGGCTGATGGACGTGACCAAAAATATTTGTCATCATTGAAGGTTTGTCCGATATTGGAATAATATTTCTTTCCATTTACCTCAATGGTTTGTCCTTTTCCAGAACCTGAAGTGAATTGCGCCATTCCCCACACCATAAGTGGATAAACGACAACTAATAATACGATGAGTACTGCTGTTAGCTTGATAGCCGGTAATATGTGATTTTTCATTTTTAATTATTTTTTAGATGAATACAGAAACAACAATATCAATCAATTTTATTCCAATAAATGGAACGATGATGCCACCCAATCCGTAGATAAATAAGTTTCTACGAAGCAAGGCACTTGCACCAATTGGCTTGTAAGCAACGCCTTTTAATGCTAATGGAATTAAGAGCGGAATAATAATAGCGTTGAAAATTACTGCTGATAAAATTGCACTTTCAGGACTGTGTAAATTCATGATGTTTAGCCCTTGTAATGCAGGAATAGCTGCGATAAATAATGCCGGAATGATGGCGAAATATTTAGCTACGTCATTCGCAATGCTGAAAGTTGTAAGCGTTCCTCGGGTCATTAAAAGTTGTTTACCTATTTCAACTATTTCAATTAGTTTGGTTGGGTCGTTATCCAAGTCCACCATGTTGCCTGCTTCTTTTGCTGCTTGTGTCCCGCTGTTCATGGCTACACCAACATTGGCTTGTGCAAGAGCGGGAGCATCGTTTGTTCCATCACCCATCATGGCAACTAGTCGTCCATCAGCTTGTTCTTTTTTGATGTATTCCATTTTATCTTCCGGTCTTGCTTCGGCAATAAAATCATCTACACCTGCTTTTTCGGCAATGTACTTTGCTGTCATTGGGTTATCTCCTGTTACCATTACGGTTTTGATGCCCATTTTCCTTAGGCGTTCAAAGCGTTCTTGAATACCGGGTTTTATGATGTCTTGTAATTCCACCACACCCAAAACATTTTCATTTTCGGAAACTACAAGTGGGGTTCCTCCATTGCTTGAAACCTGAAACACCCAATCAGATACTTCACTAGGAAAATTGTTCCCGGCTTTCTCAACTAAAGTTTTGATAGCATCAGAGGCACCTTTACGAATACGAGTATTCTCAAAGTCAATTCCTGAGCTGCGGGTTTCTGCGGTAAATTTTATGTTGCGAGGATTTTGAATAGAATAGTTTAACGGATTTACTCCTGCTAATTCAATAATCGATTTTCCTTCTGGAGTTTCATCAGCCATTGAACTTAACACTACCGCTTTTATAAAATGCTTTTCATCTACGCCAGTTGTAGGGTAAAATTTAGTTGCCTTTCTATTTCCGATAGTGATAGTTCCCGTTTTATCTAACAACAACACATCTATATCGCCTGCAGTTTCAACAGCTTTACCGCTTTTGGTAATCACATTGGCTCTTAAAGCTCTATCCATTCCTGCGATACCAATTGCTGAAAGCAATCCACCAATAGTGGTTGGAATGAGGCAAACAAAAAGTGAAATAAATGCTGCAATAGTAATGGGTGCATTGGCATAATCGGCAAATGGTTTTAAAGTAACGGTTACAATAATAAATACCAAAGTAAAACCAGCCAACAAAATAGTTAATGCAATTTCGTTAGGTGTTTTCTGGCGACTTGCACCTTCAACCAGCGCAATCATTTTGTCTAAAAAACTTTCACCGGGTTGTGTAGTTACCACCACTTTTATTTTATCCGACAATACTTTTGTTCCACCTGTAACGGAAGATTTATCGCCACCTGCTTCACGAATTACGGGAGCACTTTCGCCAGTGATTGCACTTTCGTCAATGGTAGCAAGTCCTTCAATAATTTCTCCATCAGTAGGAATTATATCTCCTGCTTCGCATAAAAAAACATCTCCTTTTTTTAGTTGTGAAGAAGAAACGGTTTTTCCATTTTCTAATTTGGCAGGTGTTTCTTCTCTCGTTTTACGCAAACTATCTGCTTGTGCTTTTCCTCTTGCTTCGGCAATGGCTTCAGCAAAGTTGGCAAACAGCAAAGTGAGAAATAAAATAATGAATACCGTAAAGTTATAAGCGAATGATCCTTGTCCTTCTACTCCAAACAAAGTGGAGAAAGAAACGAAGAGCATCACCAAAGTTCCAACCCATACGGTAAACATGACGGGGTTGCGAAACATGATTTTTGGATTGAGTTTTACGAAAGATTGTTTGAATGCTTCGTTCATTAACTCCGGTTGAAAAAGCGATGTATTTTTTGATTTTGACATGATTTCTAATTTTTAATAAAGTGAGAAATATTCTGCAATAGGACCTAAGGCTAAAGCAGGAAAGAAAGACAATGCAGCTACAATAGCGATTACCACAAAAATGACCAATCCAAAGGTTGAAGTGTCTGTCTTTAAAGTACCTGAACTTTCAGGGATAAATTTCTTTTCAGCTAGTAATCCAGCAATAGCAACGGGACCAATAATTGGTAAGAAACGACCCAAAAGCAATATAATTCCAGTTGAAATATTCCAAAATGGTGTATTATCTCCCAATCCTTCAAAACCACTACCGTTATTGGCTGCAGATGAAGTATATTCATACAACATCTGACTAAAACCATGAAATTCGGGGTTACTAATTGCAGAAGTGCCAACCGATGGGAAAGCTGTTGCTAAAGCCGTTCCAACCAAAATTAAAAATGGATGAAATAAAGCAATAATCATGGCGATTTTCATTTCACGGGCTTCAATCTTTTTACCCATAAATTCGGGTGTTCTTCCTACCATTAATCCACTAATAAAAACTGCCAAAATGATGAAGATGAAGAAGTTTAAAATTCCGGCACCCACACCTCCATAGAAAGCATTAATCATCATAGCTAACAACTCGTTCATACCAGAAAGAGGCATAGAACTATCGTGCATAGAATTGATGGAACCAGTAGAAATTACAGTGGTTACAATACTCCAAAATCCTGAAGCTGCCGCACCAATTCTTACTTCTTTTCCTTCCATTGCACCCAAAGAATTGTCAATTCCCATTTTTGCAATTTCAGGATTGCCATTCATTTCCATGATTATATTTGGAATAGCGAGCAGTAAAAACCCTACAGTCATTACACCAAAAACCATCCAACCAAATCTTCTTCTTTTGATAAAAAAACCAAAAGCAAAAATCATTGCCATAGGAATGATAAACTGTGCTACCATCTCTGTCATATTAGTAAAGAAACTTGGATTTTCTAAAGGGTGAGAACCATTTGCCCCAAAGAAACCACCACCATTTGTACCCACATGTTTAATAGGAACAAAAGCAGCTACAGGTCCCGTTGAAACGTGTACTGTATCACCTTGTAAATTGGTAATGGTGTCTTTTCCTTCAAAAGTCATTGGTGTACCCTCAAAAACTAAAACCAAGGCTACAATCAATGAAAGAGGAAGTAATATTCTAGTACAAGATTTTACAAAAAAAACGTAGAAATTGCCTAGTTGTGTTGTTGATTTTTCTTTAAATGCTTTGAAGATAACAACGGCAGCAGCCATTCCCACACCAGCAGTTACAAACTGTAAAAACATCAACCATAATTGTCCTAAGTAACTTATTCCTGTTTCGCCAGAGTAATGTTGTAAATTACAGTTTACCAAAAATGAAATGGTAGTGTTGAATGCCAAATCTGCCGATTGGCTTGGATTACCATCAGGGTTCAAAGGCAACCAACTCATATTCATTAGAACGAGCATACTCAATAAAAACCATAGTAGGTTTATTGTGAGCAAGGCAACTAAATGTTGCTTCCATGTCATTTCATTTTTAGAGTTGATACCCGATACTTTAAAGAACAACCGTTCTAACGGATTGAAAACCGGGTCGAGTAGGGTTCGTTCTCCTGCATATACTTTGGCAATATACTTGCCTAACGGTATTGCTAATAGCAGTGTTATGGAGAACATGGCTATTACGCCTATTATTTCTGTATCCATTTGTTTTATTTATTAATGTTTGAAAAGGATTTTATATTTCCAATAAACAATGTAAAGCATGGATAAAACAATAAGCATAGTGAGAATAAATGCTACTAACTTTTTTATTTTATCCTTCTTCATTGGTTAAAATTTTTCAGGCTTTAGCAAAACATAAACGATGTATGCAAAAAGACCAATGGCTATGATAAATAGTGCTGTCATTTGTTCTAAAATTTTTCGAACCAGTTAATCATTTTGAAAAAAATGGCGAATAGGATTACGCCTGTTACTATAAGAATTATTGTTGTCATATTCCTGATGTGTTTACTTGTTTGTAATATTCGTTTTGCAAATTCTTAGGAAAGAAATTTCTGATACTGCAATGGTGAATTTCCATGAAAGAGGAAACAGAAAATACATACACATTGGAGATGGCGTTTTGAATTTCTATATTGCCCTTAGTAAATAAATTTTCAGTCACCTGCATGCAGCGTATAGCCCTGCGGATGTTTCCGCTTATGATGAATGATTTTGTAACATCAGCAAAACGTTGAGCTTGCTTATAGATGTTTTGAATGTTTTGATTATTCTTTACTTTCATTTTTGAAATAATTTTTTGTTTGTGCCATTATTATTTCAAAAAGCAGTCCGTCATCAAATCATCTTCTTTAAAATGTTGATGATTAGATGATTACAAAAGGAGTGGGGTAATACCAAAAAAGAAAACCCTTTCGTTTTGAAAGGGTGTAGTATAGCGTTTTGAAAGGGTATTGTTATTCTAAACCGTATTCTGATAGTTTACGGTAAAGAGTTGTTAAGGCAATGTTTAATAATTCTGCTGTTTTGGTTTTATTGCCGTTTGTGTAGTTTAATACTTTTTGAATGTGGAGCTTTTCGGCACTTGCTAAATCAAATGCGGAAAGTTGTTTACCTTTTTTTGAAACGGAAGAAATGTGTTGCAGTTCAATGGGTAAATGTTCAACTGTGAGTTCATCGGAATTAGAGAGAATTACACTGCGTTCAATCACATTTCTTAATTCACGAATATTCCCTTGCCACTGATGTTGTTTAAGTGCCTCAATAAATTCGGAAGAAAGTGATTTGGGTTTTTTACCCATTTTTACAGAGAAGGAAGCTGCAAAATGCTTTGTTAGCAATTCAATATCAACAACTCTCTCTCTTAATGGAGGCAACAGAATTTGAAATACAGATAAGCGGTAAAATAAATCCTCCCGAAAGTTTCCTGTTTCAATTTCTTTTTTCAAATCACGATGGGTGGCGGCAATGATGCGGATATTGGATTTGCTGGGTTTGCTTTCGCCAACTTTAATATACTCGCCTGTTTCTAGCACACGCAACAATTTTGCCTGTAGCTCCAAACTCATTTCACCGATTTCATCTAAGAAAATGGTTCCGGTATTGGCTTCTTCAAACAAACCTTTCTTGTCTTTGGCGGCACCTGTAAAAGCTCCTGTCTTATGCCCAAACATTTCACTCTCTAAAAGTTCTTTGCTGAAAGCAGAGCAGTTGATGGCGACAAAAGGTTTATTGGCTCTGCTACTAGCTGCATGAATGGCTTGTGCAAAAACCTCTTTTCCTGTTCCAGTTTCACCAAGTAATAAAACCGTAGTATCGGTTTCCGCTACTTTTTTGGCAAGTTCTATTGCAGTAAGTATAGGTTTTGATTTTCCAAGAATGTTGTCAAAAGAATATTGCTTATCAATTTGTTTTTGAAGTTGTTGAACACGCTTACTAAGTTCCACCTTTTCAACAGCACGATACAACAAGGGAATTATTTTGTTGTTGTCATCTCCCTTGGTGATGTAGTCAAATGCTCCGTTTTTTATAGCCTGAACACTGTCGGGAATGTTGCCGTAAGCGGTAAGTAAAATAATTTCAATATGGGGAAACTTGTCTTTTATTTTTTTAGAAAACTCTACTCCGTTGCCGTCCGGCAGTTTCACATCGCAAAGCACTACATCAACATCATTCTGCTCCAATTTCTTTAGGGCAGTTTTACAGTCGCCCGCTTGCAGCACTTCAAAGCCTTCCAAGCTGATAATTCTTGTCAGCAGGTTTCTAAGTTTTTCTTCATCATCTATGATTAAAATTCTTCTCAAAATATTCTCGTTCTTTTAATGTACAAAGTTATCATTATTACCGGGTGCGTTGGAAAAAAATGGCTCTTTTGCAAAACTTGGGTTGCTGGTTGGGCTTGTGCGGTTTTGCAAATGTGCCATTTGTGCGGTTGGTTTCAAAAAATTAAAAAATGTGCGGTGGGGAAATAAAAAATACAGAAGGGTCGGCTTTGTGTGTCGGTAAAGTTGTCCATTGATGTTTCTTTTTTCAGTCCACCAGTCAAGTCAAATTGGTTGTCCTGTCCAACAGTCTTTTTGATGTTGTCGGTGTCTTTTTTATGCTTGCACCTAACGTCCGCGTGTATATACAGTGCAAGCTCAGCCTGCTAAAGGTACTTCAAAAAACTCAAACCTGCTCAATCGCATTGGATATACACGCTGTTATAATACGGCTTCAAACTCAACCTTCAAAACTGACTCAAATCCGAAAAAAGCCAGGATTTCCGTGAATCTTCCATAGATCGTGCCCATCCATGAAACCGCTGCTGTCCGGCCAAAATCCGAATTCCGGAAATGTCAAGCAATGGTCTGATCTTCTATATTTTGCAACGGATTTTATCTTTTAAAGCTGTATTATAACGGTTGGCGGTATGGTTAGTTGCCGATTTCGAAGCACTTTCCTGTCAAGTTACAACTACTTTTGATACGAGCTGTGCTGCTCGAATACGCACTGCACTGGCAATTAACTATACCGCGTGTTGTGCGTTCGGCTTTTATTTTTTTCATCTTCTTATTGTAAATTGGAGCAAAGTTACTAATTTTGCAGCCAATTATTTAGATTTTTTTCATTATGTATTACAGCAGACCTTGGACGACTATCTAAGTGATAGACAGTCCCAAATAAATTTCCCATAATCTTTTTTGGCAAGACAAACAGTCTATGTTTTAGTGTGTCGTCATTTTTAATGAAGGCATTGCTTTGTCATAGTTGCTCTGTCAGGTAATACTGTCTTTCACATCGCTACGAATTGAATTCAAGTATTCACCTGTAAGAAGTCATAATGAATAAAAATAGATTGCCTGTAAGATATACGGGTCAGCACTTTACAATTGACAAAGTGCTAATTGAAGATGCAATTAAACAATCAAGAATTAATCAAAACGATACGGTCTTAGATATTGGTGCAGGAAAAG
>VSSQ01001044.1_pt1 | contig 12025 bp, 10 predicted proteins | sample 4763081 | NCBI WGS metagenome assembly VSSQ01 (sample SAMN12137344, study PRJNA551015) | bioreactor metagenome | isolation source: SDC9 anaerobic chlorinated ethene degrading culture | place: USA: Knoxville, Tennesee | collected 2015-01-01
AGAGGAGTGGCTGGACGGCCTTGCGCTCATCTGCGCGCCGATTAAGATGACGCGTTACCTCCGCACCGCGCGCGCCATGAGCTTCCTTCTGCCCGTTGTGCGGTATCCCGAAACGCGGGACGGTTCGACCGCCTGGGGCGACAACCTCTATAAGCAGATGTACGGCGGATTTTCCACCACGAAGCTCGTCGATCTCGGCCGCCTGAGCCGCAGGCTCAAACGCAACCTCGGAAGAATCGTCTGCCCGACGCTCGTCGTTTCCGCCAAGTTTGACGACAAGGTCGATCCCGTGAGCGTGGAGATTTTCCGCAAGCGCGCGGTCAACGTTGAAAGCGCGGAGTATGTGCTGTTCGAAAACTCGCCGCATGGCTGCACCTACGGCCCGGAAAAGGAGCAGGTGGCGGAGAAGTGCGCCGAATTCGTTTCCGGTTTGGTTGACAAGAAAGCGTCCGCTTCGGTATAATTCCTCTCGTGCGCCGCGACAAATACAGCGGAGGTTTGCGGCGGCTCGCCCGTTGGTCAGGAAGGCGGGGGAGCGGGGAAAAGTGAATAGGGTAAAAGTGTGTCTCCGTAGCTCAGTAGGATAGAGCGTTCGCCTCCTAAGCGAAAGGCCGCGCGTTCGAATCGCGCCGGGGACGCCAAGGAAAAAACCACCCGTGAGGGTGGTTTTCAATTTTGACGATGTTTTTTAAGCGAATTCAAGCTGGGAAAACATTACGTAGATAGTGACAATAATATCTCTTCTTGGAAGAACATATGGGGAGGATAACTAAGAATTGTTCACGTCGAAAAAACATTTTGTTTTCGTAACAGTGCTGTTTGTGCAGAGTTGACTAAAAAACCAGCTAAACAGTGAAGCCATGCTTGCTCATATACGCCTTAATAAGGTCTTGCTTATAAATTTCTCGTTCAGCTTTGTTTTTTCTCTTATCAATAAATGCTTTGAATAAGTAACCTAAAATGAAAAGCAATATTGAATCGATGACTCCAAGATACTTATCTATAATTACACAGATAGGAATTGGTGAAGAGCCGTTGCAAAAATGAGCAATAATATTCCATGAAGCATTGTAAAATAGAAATTGTAATAGTATAAAGCTGATTAAACCGAGAGATACAATAGAAATAACTACTGGATAGATAAAAGAATTTAGCATATATTCTAATCTAGTTTCCTCTTCGGCTATGGCCTGTACCTTCTTAATTGTGTCATTATTTTTAGCTTCGTGCTCTATTTGTGCTTGCTTAAGGGTAGCAACTTCTTCTGCTATCTTACCATTTTTATAAGTTTCTTCTTTGCTTCTTTGCTCAGATTCTTCTAGTGCGGCTTTTGTTTCTGCGAGCTGTGAATCAAGATAATTTTGGCTGAATTTTTTGGTATTTTCATAGAGCTCATTATCTGTATTACTGTTTCGTATCACTTTTTGGAACTCATCATCAAATATTGAACTAACAAGAATTCTTTGAGTTCCTATGTCATCTGTTATTGTACTGATACCTGATAATATTATATTGGCTTTTTCTGCCGTTAGTTGCTTTGAACGGCGTCGTACATTAATAAAACTTACAAAGCTCTTCAAATCATCTTCAGATCGACCGCATATTTTTACAAGTACTAAAAAGAGTTGACTCGGATATACCACCACGGGTCGTGTTTGGTCTGCTCGCATAATATCCCAGAATCGGAGAGCTTTATCGGTTGATGCTACAAAACTTTCAAGTTTTTTACCTTCATTTTTTGAAATTTCCGCAATTTCTTCAGCAATGAAGACAATAGTAGCGTCGTGTTCATATCTTGGTGTTGGTTCCCATATATCTAAGCTTCTCAAGTCACATTTAATTGCAGTAATCTCTTCTTCATATCGTTTTCTTTTATCAGTTGCCTTCTTTGAAAACACATTGATGGGAACACCAATGTTTGCCAATATGTTATAAGTATTTATAAACAGCTCATATTCTGATTTCAAGGTAGCACGGAAATAACTAAGCGGTAAATCGGGATGAGTAGACGACCACTCACTATAATATTCATATATGCTATAGTCCGAAATTGTCTCATATGCACCTAAAAAAATGCCACCTCTGGGATACATCGATATTTGCTTTAGGTAATAATCTATAGTGTCGAAGAATTCGTTTCTTGTGTAAGTAGTGATAACAAGTTGAATTTTCGCTTGCTGGCACTTATTGATAAATGAGATTATCATTCTTTTTCTTGCTTGTCCATTTATTCCTAGTGCTCTAAAAATGATATTGGTGTCAAGAAATACAACTCTGTTTTTAATATAGTCACTTAGTAAATCATTATCCTTATCACCAGATACAAAAAGACAATACTCTAGGCAACAAAAAACAATGTTTGCTAATGCAATACTCTTTTCCGCATTATCCCATTCAACAAAAGAATGGATGTAGTCTTGTTGTTCATCAGTGAATTTGTCGGATTCAACAGAAAAATCGCTTTCGCTAAATTTACGATTTGTAGAGAGAAGTGAAAACATCACTCTATATGAGTTTATGTTCGTCGTTGTTAATTCATATAAGTACTTGTAGATTGAGTCTCGACATAAATCGGGAGCTTCAGGATTAAATGTTGCGATGAATTGTTCAATATAGTAATCAATGTTCTGACTAGTCTCTTCATTTGCTTTCTGGTATTCTTCCACGGATAATGAGTATTTTTTATGAGTAGAATGTTCTTGCAAGCAGAATTGAGATTGATTCCGAGCAACTACTGCAATAATTTCATCATCTGTAACAATTATTGTAAAGTGCTCAAGTATTGCTGTCTGCAGTTCGAATATATCAACTGGTCTATTATTTAGCTCTACGAGAACACACTTTATTATACTTAACAACACTTCTTCGTTGGAAAAATCGTTATTGAACTCAGAAAAAAGCAATGCGGATAATCGAAATATATCCCGCTGAGAGGCTTGCTGTTGAATGGAACACATTGGTTGTGTTGTCTTTTCCATAGTTCCTCCTGATATTATACTGAAATACGTATAGCATTTTCAACAAGACATCTGCGAACTATTGTTATTAACTATTATAACTTGTCCGATTTCGAATGAAAAGATAATTGTTGCGTGTTTTCACTTTAGATTTTATGATTTAGTTATAGATTTTGATAATACAATATTCAATATTATAGGAGCACCCCCATGACCCTCTCTCTCACCCTCCAAAACCTCACGCGCCGCGGCTTTGCGGCACGCGTGTTCGACACCGCTGCGGAAGCGGCGGAATACGTCGCCTCCACCATCCACGGCAAAACCGTCGGCATCGGCGGCAGCTTGACCGTGGAAGCCCTCGGCCTGTACGAACGGCTGACGCCGGACAATACCGTCTACTGGCACTGGCGCACGAACGACGCGGAAACCCGCAGGCAGGCGGCTTTGGCGCAGGTCTACCTCAGCTCCGCCAACGCCATCGCCGAGACGGGCGAAATCATCAATATCGACGGCGCGGGCAACCGCGTTGCTGCAACCCTCTACGGCCACGAGCGGGTGATTCTGATTGCGGGCGTCAACAAGATTGCGCCGGACGCCGAAAGCGCCCTCTGGCGCGCGCGGAATATCGCGGCTCCCCTCAACGCCAAGCGACTGAACTGCCAGACCCCCTGCGCGCTCAGTAAGGAGATGAAGTGCTACGACTGCTCCAGCCCCGACCGCATCTGCTGCGGGGTCGTGACCATGCTCCGCCCGCTCTACGGCAACGGATCGATGGAAATCGTTCTCGTCAACGAAGCTCTGGGGTACTGACAAAACGCCCGAACAAAACAACAACGCCAAGCCTTTCCGCATCAAAACGCGGGGAGGTTTTTTCGGTTGCGGCGCAAAATTCGCACGGGTTGGACGGCTGTAAAACGAACGTTCACCCGCGCCGCGCCGGACGATTGCGGCGGATGAAATTTCTTTCGAAATACGCGTACCGCGCTATTTACAAACGTATCCTGCTGTGCTAGAGTTGCTCTGTTAGTATTACGAGTTAGTAGTACCAACTGGTATGACAAGGAGGCGCGATGTATGAGCGAACAGACGCAGATGCAGAGTGTACGGAGCTGGCTCCTGCGGGAAATGAAGGAAGGCGCCTATCGGCATGCCGGAAAACTCCCGCCGGAAGAGGTGCTCGCCGACCGGCTCAGCATCAGCCGCACGCAGCTTCGGGACAGTCTTTCGCAGCTCGAACGCGAAGGCTTTATCAGCAGGCATCCTGGCGCGGGAACCGTGATCAACCGCCATGTGGTGAGCGTAAAAGTGCGCATGGACATGGAGATTGAGTTCATGGAGATGATCGCGCAGTCCGGCCGCGAGCCGAGCCTGCTCAGCGCGTCGTATGAAACGATTCCCGCAAGTGAAACGATTGCCGAGCGGCTCTCCATCTACCCCGGGGACATGGTTCTGCGGGCGGTGCGGCTCATCGGCGCGGACGGCAAACCCGCCATCTACTGCGAGGACTATATTCCCGCCTCGCTGATCAAGAACAAGCAGTATACCGGAGAAGATTTGCAGAAGCCGATCTTTTCGTTTTTAAAAGAGTTCTGCTCGCTGGAAGCGCATATGGATTTGACCGAGGTATGCCCCGCCGTGGCAGACGCCGCGCTAGCGGGGATTTTTTGCGTGCCGGAAGGAACGCCGCTTTTGTATCTCGACGAGCTGGATTACGACAGGGAAGGCATGCCAATTTTCTACTCGCCGCAGTACTACATCGGTGGGGTGATAAGGCATACGCTGTTAAGGATGAAGTTCTGAGGATGAAGTTCTAAGCGCCAAGTGCGGCGCATTTCGATACCGGGAGGATACTAGTTTGAAGAAAGTTGCCGTTGTCATGGGGAGCGCGTCCGATCTGCCGCTGGCAAAGGACGCGCTGCGCGTTCTCACCGAATTCGGCGTACCGTATACCGCGCGCGTGCTCTCCGCGCACCGCACGCCGGAGCAGGCCGCCGCGTTTGCAAAGTCGGCGGAGGCGGAAGGGTTTGGCGTGATTCTCGCTTTTGCGGGCAAGGCCGCGCATCTTGCGGGCGCTATGGCGGCGCACTCGCTTTTGCCGGTGGTCGGCGTTCCCGTGAGCGGGCGGGATTTGGGCGGCCTCGACGCGCTGCTCTCCACGGCGCAGATGCCGAAGGGCGTGCCCGTGGCGACGGTCGCCATAGACGGCGCTTCCAACGCGGCGCTGCTCGCCGTGCGGATTCTCGCGCTTTCGGACGAAGCGCTGAACGAAAAGCTGAAACAATATGCCCACTCGCTGGCGGAGCAGTCCGCCCAAGCGGATGCGGAACTGCAAAAGGAGATAGAAACGCTATGAAGAAGATGGAACAGATCTACGAAGGCAAGGCTAAGAAGGTTTTCGCAACCGACGATCCGGGCATCGTCATCGTCGATTACAAGGACGACGCAACAGCGTTCAACGGGCTCAAAAAGGGCACCATCGCCGGAAAAGGCGTTGTCAACAACAAGGTGTCCAACCACTTTTTCCGCCTGCTGGAGAGCCACGGCATCCCCACGCATTATGTCGAGCAGCTCAGCGACCGCGAAACCGCCGTCAGGCGCGTGCAGATTCTGCCGGTCGAAGTGATCGTGCGCAACCGCGCCGCGGGCAGCTTCTCCAAGCGCATGGGCGTGGAGGAGGGAACGTCTCTCGCCTGCCCGATTCTGGAATACAGCTATAAAAACGACGAACTGGGCGACCCGTTCATCAACTCCTACTATATCCGCGCGCTGAACATCGCCACCGACGAGGAGATGGAGCAGGTTAAAACGCTTTCCTTCCGCATCAACGATATCCTCAGCGCATATCTGGACGGGCTCGGCATCGAGCTGATCGACTTCAAGCTGGAGTTTGGCCGCTTTGAAGGCAAGGTCATCCTTGCCGACGAAATTTCGCCGGACACCTGCCGCTTCTGGGACAAAGCAACGGGCAAAAAGCTCGACAAGGACCGTTTCCGTCGCGACCTGGGCGAAGTGGAAGAAGCGTACCGCGAGATTATCCGCCGCTTGATAGGAGAATGACATGCCGCTTTTGAGGCGACCGCCAATGGGATACGAACGGCTCAAACCGGACGACGACTGCATGAAAGAAGAGTGCGGCGTGTTCGGCATCTATTGCAACGGCAGCGGACTGGACGCGGCGGAGGCGGCCTACTACGGCCTGTTTTCGCTGCAGCATCGCGGACAGGAAAGCGCGGGCATCAGCGTTTCCCGCAAGGGCAAAATGCAGTGTCACAAGGCGATGGGGCTTGTCAGCGGCAGGTTCTGCGACGGGCTTGGCTCGCTCAAAGGCGCGAACCTGGCCATCGGTCACGTTCGGTATTCCACAATGGGCGACAGCTCGCTCGTCAACGCCCAGCCGCTGCTGGTGGAAAGCGGAAAAAGCTCTCTTGCGCTTTCGCACAACGGCAACATCATCAACGCAAAGGAACTGCGCGCGGAGCTTGAAGCGGAAGGCGTTCGCTTTGAAACTACCATCGATTCCGAAGTTATCGGCGCGCTGATTCTAAACAACAGCGCCGAAGGCCTGACGCAGGGAATCTCGCGCGCGATGGAACGGCTCAAGGGGAGTTATGCGCTGGTGCTGATGACAAACGACCAGCTCATCGGCGTGCGCGACCCGCGCGGCATGCGCCCGCTCGCGTTGGGCAGTCTGGACGGCGCGTATGTGCTCGCCTCGGAGTCCTGCGCGTTCGATACCATCGGCGCGGAGTTCATCCGGGACGTGCGCCCCGGCGAGATCATCGTCATCAACCACGCGGGACTGACGTCGCATCAGGCCGTCCGCGCTTCGGACACGGCGCTCTGCATCTTCGAATACGTTTACTTTGCGCGCCCGGATTCCGATATCGACGGCATCTCCGTGCATAAGGCGCGGGAGCGCGCGGGTGAGCTGCTCGCCATTTCGTCGCCCGCGGATGTGGACGTCGTCGCCGCCGTGCCGGATTCGTCGCTTCCCGCCGCGATGGGCTACGCGCGTCAGGCGGGGCTGCCGTTTACCATTGCGCTTTCGAAAAACCGTTATATGGGGCGGACGTTCATCGAGCCTTCGCAGGACCGGCGGGAGATGGACGTTTCCCTCAAGCTCAGCGCGCTCAAGCGCAACGTGCGCGGCAAGCGCGTGCTGCTCGTGGACGACTCCATTGTGCGCGGAACGACGAGCAAGAAAATTGTAGAGATGCTTCGCACCGCGGGGGCCAAGGAAGTGCACTTACGCATCAGCTCGCCGCCGGTCATGCATCCCTGCTGCTTCGGCATCGACACGTCTTCTTATGAGCAGCTCATCGGCGCGAACCACTCCGTTGAGGAGATTCGTCGCTTTATCGGCGCGGATTCGCTGGAGTATTTGAGTATTGAAGATTTGCACAAGACCGTCGAATGCGCGGCGTGCCACTTCTGCGCGGGCTGCTTTAACGGCGTTTACCCTGAGGACGTGTCCGCGCTCCTCCAGCGCGGCGGCAAACATATTTTGGATCGGTAAAGGGGAACAGTTATGCCGGTAACCTATCAGCAGGCGGGCGTGGACGTTGAGGCGGGCTACGAAGCCGTACGGCGCATGAAAGCCTATGCGGAAGCCACGTTCGACAAGAACGTTCTGCACTCGCTCGGCTCCTTTGGCGGCATGTACGCGCTGGGAAACGACGTGCTTGTTTCCGGCACGGACGGCGTTGGCACAAAGCTCAAGGCCGCGTTCGCGCTGGAACGGCACGACACCGTCGGCATCGACTGCGTGGCCATGTGCGCCAACGACGTGGTCTGCCACGGCGCAAAACCGCTGTTTTTTCTCGACTACATCGCAACCGGCAGGCTCGTGCCGGAAACGGCAGCCGCCGTCGTCAAAGGCGTGGCGGAAGGTTGCCTGCAGGCGGGCTGCGCGCTCATCGGCGGAGAGACCGCCGAGATGCCGGGCTTTTATCCCGAAGGGGAATACGATCTTGCAGGGTTCTGCGTAGGGCTGGTCAACAAAGACAAACTCATCGACAACTCGCGCGTAAAAGAAGGCGACGCGGTCATCGCGCTCGCTTCCTCCGGCGTGCATTCCAACGGCTTCTCGCTCGTGCGAAAGCTCATCCCGATGGAGAAAGCCAAACTGATGGAGCACAGCCCCGCGCTTGGCAAAACGCTGGGTGAAGAGCTGCTGACTCCCACGAAAATCTACGTCAAACCCGTGCTAGCGTTGTTGGAGCAGATCGATGTGCACTCGATTGCGCATATTACGGGCGGCGGGTTCTACGAGAATATTCCACGCAGCATCCCGATAGGGCTGACCGCGCGCATCAAAAAAGAGAGCGTGCGCGTTTTGCCTGTTTTCCGGCTGCTGCAGGCGCTGGGCGAACTGGAAGAAAAGCACATGTTCAACACCTTCAACATGGGCGTCGGCATGACGCTGACCGTGCCCGCTTCTCAGGCGGACAGGGCAATTGCGCTGCTGAGCGAAAGCGGTGTGTGCGCGTATGTAATCGGTGAAGTTATTAAGGGCGAAGAAGGCGTGATTCTATGCTGAAGCCCCGGATTGCGGTGCTGGTCTCCGGCGGAGGAACGAACCTGCAGGCGCTCATCGACGCGCGGGACGCGGGTAAACTCAAAAGCGGCGAACTTGCGCTCGTCGTCTCCGGCAAAGCGGGAGCGCCCGCGCTGGAACGGGCTGAACGCGCGGGAATTGCCTGCGAAACGGTGGATCACGCGTCGTTTGCCGCGAGGGAAGCGTTTGAAGAACAGCTTTTTGGGGTATTGGAACGGTACAAAACGGACTTGATCGTGCTCGCGGGGTTCATGCAGATTTTATCCGCGGACTTCGTTTCGCGCTTTCCCGACCGGATTGTCAACGTGCACCCTTCGCTGATTCCCTCGTACTGCGGCAAAGGCTTTTACGGTATAAAAGTGCACGAGGCGGTGCTCACGGCGGAGGAACGCTGGACGGGAGCCACCGTGCATATGGTCAACGAGGTACCGGACGGCGGGCGAATCCTGCTGCAAAAGCGCGTTGGCGTGCTGGAGGGCGATACGCCGCAGACGCTCCAAAAACGCGTGATGGAGCAGGCGGAATGGATGCTCCTGCCCAAGGCGGTAGAAGCGCTCTGCGCGGAGATTGCCAATCAAGACGAAAAGAGGAAGCGATATGAAACAGCAGGATCTCTTTGAAATTCTCAAGAGCCATCCCTATCCGGGGCGCGGCATCGTGCTGGGGCTGACCCCGGACGGAACGAAAGCGGCGCTTGCTTACTTTATTATGGGGCGCAGCGCGGGCAGCCGCAGCCGTGCGTTTGTTAAAAACGGAGACGACCTCGCCATTCAAATGCTCGACGGCGGGAAGATTTTGGACACGAGCCTCATTCTCTACACGCCGCTGCGCACGCTGGATGGGCGCGTGGTTGTGACCAACGGCGACCAGACGGATACGATTGTTGCCGCGTTGGAGAATGGAAGCTCGTTTGAAGAAGCGCTGTGTACGCGCCGGCACGAGCCGGACGCGCCGCATTTTACCCCGCGCATCAGCGGTATGCAGACGTTCGGCAGCGCGTTTTCCTATAAGCTCTCCATCCTGAAAGCGGGGGACGAACATGGCGAAACCTGCGTGCGTGAAACGTTCGACTACGAGCCGGTAAAAGGAGCGGGGCATTTGATTCATACCTACCAGATGGACGGGCTTGTTCTGCCGAGCTTTTCCGGCGAGCCGAGAACCGTTTCGATTCCGGACAGCTTTACCGCGTTTGCGGAGGGCGTTTGGAACGCGCTGAACGCGGAAAATAAGGTTGCGCTTTACGCGCGCTATACGGATTTAAAGAGCGGCGTTTACGAAGACCGCATTTTTAACCAATACATGGCGGAGGGGATGAAAGCATGAAGGAACTGAGCTTGAAATACGGCTGCAACCCGCATCAGAAACCGGCGCGGCTGTTTATGGAAAGAAGCGAACTCCCGCTGGAGGTGCTCAACGGCCAGCCGGGGTACATCAACTACCTCGACGCGCTGAACGCCTGGCAGCTCGTCCGCGAGCTCAAGGCTTCGCTGGGGCTGCCCGCCGCCACGTCGTTTAAGCACGTCAGCCCCGCGGGAGCCGCCGTCGGCCTGCCGCTTGGCTCGGACGATCTTTGCGCCTGCGCGGTGGACGATATCCCCGGCGTGAACGATTCCCCGCTTGCCTGCGCCTACGCCCGCGCGCGCGGTACGGACCGCATGTCCTCCTTTGGCGACTTTATCGCGCTCAGCGACGTCTGCGACGAAACGACCGCCAATATCATCAAGCGCGAAGTGTCGGACGGCGTCATCGCGCCCGGCTACACGCCGGAAGCGCTCGCCATCCTAAAAACCAAACGAAACGGCAAATATGCCGTTCTACAGATTGATCCAGCATATGAGCCGGAAACGATGGAGAAAAAGCAGGTGTTTGGCGTGACCTTCGAACAGCCGCGGAACACCGCGCTCATCGACGGCGCGCTGCTTGAAAAGGCGGTTACGAAGATAACCGGAATACCGGATTCCGCCAAACGCGATTTGGTTCTTTCGCTCATCACGCTCAAATACACGCAGTCCAACTCCGTTTGCTATGCGCTGGGCGGGCAGACCATCGGCGTTGGCGCGGGGCAGCAGTCCCGCATTCACTGCACGCGTCTCGCGGGCGAAAAGGCGGACATCTGGTGGATGCGCCGGAGCAGCAGCGTGCTCGATTTACCGTTTTTGCCGGAGATCAAGCGCTCGGAGCGGGACAACCTGATCGATCAATACATCGGCGAACGCGGCGGAGCGGCCTGCGGCGGTGCCGGTTGGGAAACGTATTTTTCGCGCCGTCCCGAACCGATGGCAAAACAGGAGCGCGCGCAGCATCAGGCGGCGCTGACAGGCGTTTCGCTCGGCAGCGACGCGTTCTTTCCGTTTGACGACAACATTGAGCGCGCAAAACAGAGTGGTGTTCTGTATATCGCGCAGCCGGGCGGTTCCGTGCGGGACGCGGACGTGATCGCGGCTTGCGACCGTTACGGCATGGCGATGTTCTTTACGGGACTAAGGCTGTTCCATCATTAAAAGAGAGTTAAACGGGGAAGTGCAGGCATGAAGGTTATGATTGTCGGCGGCGGTGGCCGCGAACACGCCATTTTAGAAAAACTGCGCGAAAACCCGCGCATCGATCAAATTTACGCGCTGCCCGGCAACGGCGGCATGCAGGCGCACGCGCAGTGCGTGCCCATCCGCGCTACCGAGATTGACAAAATCGTCTCGTTCGCGGTGGAAAACGAAATCGACCTCGCCGTCATCGGCCCGGACGACCCGCTGATTCTGGGCGTTTGCGACCGGCTCCGCGCAGAGGGCGTTCGCTGTTTCGGCCCCAGCAAAGCCGCCGCCGAAATAGAGGGAAGCAAGAGCTTTGCCAAAACGCTCATGCATAAATTCGGCATCCCGACGGCGAATTACGAAGTGTTCGACAGCGCCGAAAGCGCTTACGCCTATCTGGACGAGACGGCGTATCCCTGCGTCGTCAAGGCGGACGGCCCGGCGCTGGGCAAGGGCGTGATCGTTGCTCAGACGCGCGAGGAAGCCCGCAAAGCGGTTCACTCCATGATGGAGGAAGGGGTTTTCGGTGCAAGCGGAAACCGCGTTGTGATTGAGGAGTTCTTGACCGGCAAAGAGGTGAGCGTGCTTGCGCTGACCGACGGGCAGACGCTGATTCCGCTGGTTTCCGCGCTCGACCATAAGCGCGCGCTGGACGGCGACAACGGCCCGAACACCGGCGGCATGGGCGCGCTCGCGCCAAACCCGTACTATACCACGGAAGCCGCCAAAGCCTGCATGGAGCTGATTTTTCTGCCCACGATGCGGGCGATGAACGCCGAGGGGCGGCGCTTTTCCGGCTGCCTCTACTTTGGCCTGATGCTCACGGCAAACGGCCCAAAGGTGATTGAATACAACTGCCGATTCGGCGATCCGGAAACGCAGGCGGTTCTGCCGCTGCTGGAAACGGATTTACTGGATATCATGCTCGCGCTGGAAGACGGGCGGCTGGACGAGGCGAAGGTGCGCTTCCGCGGCGGCTCCTG
>VSSQ01001045.1_pt1 | contig 12022 bp, 11 predicted proteins | sample 4763081 | NCBI WGS metagenome assembly VSSQ01 (sample SAMN12137344, study PRJNA551015) | bioreactor metagenome | isolation source: SDC9 anaerobic chlorinated ethene degrading culture | place: USA: Knoxville, Tennesee | collected 2015-01-01
AAGTCTGTCCAGTGGAACGCGGATTCCAGCCTACCGCGTCATTTGCGACAGAACCGATAATCGCGATGGCGCGCGGGCGCCGTTCTCTCACCCCTGTGGCGTGCGGCGCACGGGCGGCGCGCGCTGTCACGCCTGCGCCGCCCGTTCAGTTCAGGTTACCCCGAGTCTCGTCAGAGCCACTTCTTGGGCAGGACCATGTGGATGCCCTTCTCGCCGTCGACGACCTGCGTGACCTTGAGATCGGCAGCGAGGCTGAGCAGCATATATGCCTGATTGCGCGTGAGATGCGTGCGGCCGGTCACCAGTTGGATCATGTCGCGCACCGCCTTGCGCATCGCCTCGTCGAGATCCTCGTCGAAGCCCATCGAGATCAGCTCGTCGGCGGTTTCGGCGAAGGGGGTCTCGATCTTGAGGTCCTTGCGCACGGTCAGGCGGAAACGTCCCTCGAGCGCCGTCTCGACGGCGGCGATGCAGACCTCGCCATCCCCTTGGCGACCATGGCCATCGCCGGCGGAGAACAGCGCGCCCGCGTTGAACACCGGCAGATAGAGCGTCGCGCCCGCGCGCAGATCCTTGTTGTCCATATTGCCGCCGAAGGCGCGCGGCTCGGGCGAGCCAACCCGGCCCCAGACCGGCGGCGGCGCAACCCCCATGATGCCGAAGAACGGATCGAGCGGCAGCTCCATGCCCCAGGGCAGGGTGCAGGTGCCCGCCTCGGCATCGATCGCGATATGGATCGTCTCGTAATCGGTGAACTCGTCGGGCAGCGCGCCCAGAAGCGGCAGGATCCCGGTAAAGCCCCAGTCCTGAATCGGCTTCACGTCCAGAATGTCGATCTGCAGAACATCGCCCGGCTCGGCGCCGCGCACATAGACCGGCCCGGTCATCATATGCGGCCCCGGCCCCTTGTCGCCGGCCTTGGCCTTGAGCGCGATCAGGTGATCCGCGCGCACGCCCTTGTTGCCGGGCGGCAGATCCGCCTCGACGCAGGCCGGCATGCAGGTCAGCACGACCTCGTCGCCCGAGTCGATTTCCAGCACCGGCGGCGTGGCCGCGTCGAAATAGCCCCAGAAGATATTTTCGGGCTCAGCCGCCAGCTTGTGAGTCTTTCCGCTCATGTCTCTCTCCGTTCGAGTGGTGTTTCGTCAGACGGTCAGGAACCGCCCGATCCTTTCGGCGTCCATGTCGGCGCCCCGGCCCTGTTCGGCGATCTCGCCGCGGTCGATCACGACGTAGCTGTCCGCCAGCGAGGCGGCGAAATCGTAATATTGCTCGACCAGCAGGATCGTCATCCGCCCCTTGAGGCTGCGGATCACGTCCTCGATCGCCTGCACGATCGAGGGCTGGATCCCCTCGGTCGGTTCGTCGAGCACCAGAAGTCGCGGGCGCATCGCCAGGGCGCGGCCGATCGCCAGCTGCTGCTGTTGCCCGCCCGAGAGATCGCCACCGCGCCGGTTCCACATCTCGCCCAGAACCGGAAACAGCGCCGTCACCTCGTCGCGCGTGGCCCTGCGGTCGGCGACCTGATGCGCGGTCATCACGATCTCGATGTTCTGCCCGACCGTCAGATCGGAAAAGATCTCGCGCCCCTGCGGAACATAGCCGATGCCCAGCCGCGAGCGCTGATAGGGCGGCGCATGGGTGATGTCCTGCCCGTCGAAACGGATGTCGCCCCCGGTGGGCGGCATCAGCCCCACGATGGTCTGCAGCAATGTCGACTTGCCGGCGCCGTTCCGGCCCAGAAGCGTGCAGCAGGTGCCCTCCTCGATGCCGAATCCGATGCCATCGAGCACTTCGGCCGAGCCATAGGCCTGCGAAAGATTGTCCACCGACAAAAGCATGGTCATCGCCCCAGATAGACTTCGCGCACACGCGCGTCGCGCCGGGCGTCCGCCATGCGCCCTGCAAAGATCGGCTCGCCCCCGTGCAGCACCGTGACCCGGTCTGCCACCGTCTCGACGAAATCCATGTCGTGCTCGATCACCAGGATCGCGCGCTCGGGCGCGCGCAGCTGGCCGATCAGCTCGGCGGTGCGCTCGGTCTCGATCCGGTTCATCCCGGCGACCGGCTCGTCGAGCATCAAGAGTTTCGGGCGCTGCATCAGCAGCATCCCGATCTCGAGCCATTGCTTCTGCCCATGGGCCAGCGTGCCCGCGGGGCGGTCCGCAAGATCGGCAAGCCCGATCTCTTCGAGCACCTCGTCGCAGCGCTCGCCCCGCCGGGCATCGCCCCAGTGGCGCAATTCGGCCAGAAGCGACCCCGCGTGCAGCCGCAGCGCAAGGCCAAGGTTCTCGCGCACCGAAAGCGCCTGGAAAACGCTCGGCTTCTGGAACTTGCGACCAACCCCGGCCAGGGCGCGTTCGGGCTCATCGAGCGCAAGCAGGTCGATCCTCCGGTCAAGCACGATCTTGCCCTCGGCCGGGCGCGTCTTGCCGGTGATCGCGTCGAGCAGCGTCGTCTTGCCCGCGCCATTGGGGCCGATGATCCCGTGCACCTCGCCGTAGTTCACCAGAAAGCTCAGCCCCGGGATCGCCACGAAATCGCCAAACACCACACGCAGCCCGTCGATCTGCAGAGCCTGATCACCGGGGACCGTCATTGCCTCAGCCATGTCGCTTCTCCGCCATGCGTTTTGCCGAAAGCCGCCCAAGCATCCGCTCGCGCAGGACCTGCGGCAGGTCGAGCAGCCCGTTGGGCAGCGCCACCACGACGACGAGCACCACCGCCGCAAGGATGAACGGCCACAGATCGGGGGCAAAGCCCGAAAGCCAGAACTTGAGCCCGCTGATGATGACGGCGCCGATCACCGCCCCCGAAAGCGTGCCGCGCCCGCCCAGCGCCACCCAGACCGCGATCTCGATCGAGACATCGGGCGAGAGCAGGCGCGGGTTGATGATGCCGACCTGTGGCACGTAAAGCGCGCCGGCCAGCGCCGCGATCACCGCCGAGAGCGTCCAGATCGCAAGCTTCGGCCAGAGCGTCTCGTAGCCCAGAAAGCGCAGCCGCGCCTCGTCGTCGCGCAGCGCAACGAGCACGCGCCCGAAAGCCGTGCGCATCAGCCAGCCCGAGGCAAGGAACGTCGCGAGCAGCAACAGCACCGAAGCCGAGGCCATGCCCACGATCGCCGCATCCGATCCGATCGGCACGCCCAGAACCTGGGAAAAGCCGGTCATCCCGTTGTTGCCGCCAAAGCCGGTGTCGTTGCGGAACATCAGCAGCATCGCGATATAGGTCAGCGCCTGCGAGATGATCGCGAAATAGACCCCGCTGACGCGGCTGCGGAACGACACGAAGCCATAGATCAGCGCCAGCAGCCCCGGCAGCGCCACGATCAGGCCGAGCGCATAGGGGAAATACTCGAACCCCGCCCAATAGGCCGGAAACTCGGACCAGCCCATGAACACCATGAAGTCCGGCGTGATGCCGCCAAAGGTGAAGCCGGCCTTGAGCAGATGCATCGCGACGAGATAGCCCCCCATCGCGAAGAAGAGCCCATGCCCGAGGCTGAGGATGCCCGCATAGCCCCAGATCAGATCGAGCGCGATCGCGAGCATCGAGAAGGTGGCGATCTGGCCAATGATGTTGGCAAGATAGGGGCTCAGGCCGACCGGCGTGCCGGACAGCACGCCGCCCAGCACCGGCAGCACCACCGCGACAGCGGCGATCACCCAGGCCGTCTTGCGGAAAAGCCCGTTCTCGGAGGTGATAGTCTCGGCCATTACCGGCGCCCTTTCGGTGCAAACAGCCCCTCGGGCCGCCACTGGATGAATGCGATGATCAGCAGAAGCACGAGCACCTTGGCCGCCACCGCGCCGTAAAGCGGCTCGATCACCACGTTGATCTGGCCGATCCCGAGCGCCGCGAGCACCGCGCCAAGCAGGCTGCCGACGCCGCCCAGAACGACGACCATGAAACTGTCGACGACGAAGTTCGCGCCCATGTTCGGGTTGACGTTGTAAAGCGGCGAGAGCGCAAGCCCGGCAAGCCCGGCAAGCCCCGACCCGAGCCCGAAGGCCAGTTGGTCGATGCGGCGCGTGTTGATGCCAAGCGCGCCCGCGATCGCCCGGTTTTGCGTGACCGCCCGCAGATAGAGCCCGAAGGTCGTGCGCCGCAGAAGCCACAGCACGACAAGACAGGCCCCGACCGAGATCAGGATCGCGAAGAGCCGGTTCATCGTCATGATGAAATCGCCGACGACCTGCACCCCGCCCGAGACATAGGCCGGCTGGTAGAACTCCATGTTCTGCGAGCCGAAGACCACGCGCACCGTATTGATCAGCAGCAGGCTGATCGCCCAGGTCGCGAGCAGCGTCATCAGCGGCCGGGTATAGAGGCGGCGGATGATCAGCACCTCCATCGCCAGACCGACGAGGGCGGAGGCGAGGAACGACACCGGAATCGCCACGATCAGATAGTAGTCGAGCAGCCCCGGCACGACGGCCCGCATCGCTTCCTGCACGAGCCAGCCGGCATAGGCGCCGATCATGATCAGCTCGCCCTGCGCGAGGTTGATCACCCCCATCAGGCCAAAGATCACCGCCAGCCCCAGCGCGGCCAGGAACAGCACGCTTGCATAGCTCATGCCGCTGTAGAGGGTCGAAAGGAGATGCCCGAAGGAGAGCACGCGCTCGATCCCCGCGATCTGCGTCTTGATCGCCCGCGCGACCTCGGGATCCTTCTCCTTGGCCAGCGCCTCGGTCAGCATCGACGCATTCGCCTTCGAGGCGGTCTTGCCGATCTCGTCGACGGCGGCAAGGCGCAGGGCGGGATCGGGATTGCCAAGCTGCATCGCAGCCTGCATCGCCAGAATTTCCGCCTGCAGCGCGGCATCCGTCTCGGCGGCCGCCAGGTCTTCCATCATCTGGGGGGTCAGCGCCTCGCCGCGCTTGGCCAGCACGCCGAACGCCGCCCTGCGCGCCGCAAGATCGGGCGCGCCGCGCAGCGTCAGCACAGCCGTTGCGCTTGCCGAAAAGGCGCGCAGCCGAAGGTTTACGGACGGCTCCGACAGGCTTGCAGGATCAAGGCCGGCGGCGGGTTCAAGCGTCGCCGCGCCGATCAGCCCGTCCGGCTCCTCGAGATAGGCAAGCGGGCCCGCGCAGCGCAGCTTTCGGCCGTCGAAGGCGGCCACGACCCGGAGCGCCCAGGCGGCCTCGGCATCGCTGCCCGCGACACCGGCGCGGGCGATCTCTTCGAGCGCCGCCTTCTGCGCGCCAAAGTCTCCGGCGCAAAGCGGCGCCAGCATATCCTCGCGCGGGGCCGCAGCGCCGGGCCCGGCCAGTGTCGCGGCGACCAGCACAAACGCCAGCAACCGCCCGATGCGATCAAGCAAGACCATTTCCAGTTCCGCAAATGGAAACGGAGCGCCAGCCCGGAGTGACAGGCCGGCGCCCCGAGACATCAGCCCTTCATGTAGGGGCTGAACGGCAGGGGCTCGGGCGTGTCGGGCGACTGCCAGAGCACGTCGAAGCCCTGCGCCTCGTTCACCGAGCCGATGAACACGCCGCGTTTGACGTAGTTGTTCTCGCTGCCCATCGTGATGTTGTAGCCCGACGGGCAGTCGAAGCTGAGCCCGCCAAAGGCCGAACGCACTTCCGGCACGTCGAACGAGCCGGCCTTCTCGGCGGCCATCGCCCACAGATGCACGCCGTCATAGGTCGAGACCATCGGATCGATCGCCACATCGGGCTTGAACGGCACCTTGTTGGTGGTGACATAGTTGGCCCAGTTCGCGAGGAACTCCTTGTTCTTCTCGCCCTTGGCGTTCTGCAGATAGGCCCAGCAGTTCAGGTGGCCGACGAGCGGCTTGGTGTCGAGCCCCTCGAGGTCAGCCTCGACCGCATCGAGTGCCAGAACCGGCACGTCGAAGGCGCTGATGCCCTGGTTGATGAACTCGCGGAAGAAGTCGGGGATCGAGTTGCCGACCACGGTAAGCACGACGATCGGCTGGCCGCCGGGCTGGTCGGCGAAATCGCGGATCTGGTTGACCAGCGTCTGGAAGTTCGAGAAGCCAAGCGGAACGTATTCCTCACGCCACGCGCTTTCCTCGATGCCCTTCGATTTCCAATAGCCCTTGAGCTGCTGGTTGATCGTGCGCGGCCAGACATAGTCGGAACCAAGCATGAAGAAGCGCTTCGCCGAACCGCCCTCCTCGCTCATCAGGTATTCGACGGCGGGCAGCACCGACGAGGACGGCGGCGAGTTCAGATAGACGACGTTCTTCGAGTTTTCCTCGCCCTCGAAATGCAGCGGGTAATACAGCAGCGCATCGTTCTGCTCGACCACCGGCAGCACCGATTTGCGGCTCACCGAGGTCCAGCACCCGAAGGTCACGGCGACCTTTTCCTGCTGGATCAGCTGTTTGCCGAGCTGGGCATAGAGCGGCCAGTCGGAGCCCGGATCGGTGATCACCGGCTCGATCATCTTGCCGAGAACGCCGCCCTTGGCGTTGATCTCGTCGGCCGCCATCTTGACGACGTAGTTCAGGCGCCCCTCGATATTCGCCATCGTGCCCGAGGACGAGAACAGGCAGCCGAGCTTCACGGTGTCGCCGCTCGCGGCATAGGCGCGGCGGATCAGCCCCGGCAGCGGAAACGAGCTCGCGGCGGCGGCAAGCGCGGTGCTGCCGGCGGCCGAGAGAAATTGACGTCTTTTCATTGGTTCATCCCTGTTGGACCGCAAGTGGTATTTTGCAGGGCGATCGTGCCGCGGCGCAGAATTTCGGTCTTTTGAATTGCCGCTGATTTTTTGAATCCGCGCCGCCTTTTGCGAAATCAGTCCTTGCCCCAGGCGGCGCGATAGCGTGCCGGCGACTGCCCGACGCGGCGCGCGAAGGCCGCGGTGAAATGCGCCTGATCGGCAAATCCCGTCATCGCCGCAATGTCCGTCAGCGGCAAGTCTCCGGTCTCGAGCCAGTTCTTTGCGCGCTCGATCCGCAATGCCATCAGGAACTGATAGGGTGTCTCGTCGACCGCCGCCTTGAAGGCGCGCGCAAAGTTTCGCTCCGACATTCCAACGATCTGCGCCAGGTCCTCCAGCGTCATCTTCTCGTGCAGATGCGCCTCGCAATAGTCCCGCAGTCGGGCCACCTGAATCGGGTTGAGACAGGCGCCCGACGCCCGCCCGCCGGGCTTTGAGACGGCGGCGCGCCCGAGCACGTCGCAGAATGTCGACAGGAGCGTTTCGGCATAGAGCCGGTCTTGCGCGAGCGTCCCCCTGCCCTCGCTCCACAATTCGTGCACCAGCTCCACCAGCAAGGGGTTCGAGAAAGCGTCCTCACTCAGGCGGCGCAGATCATCGACACCACCGCGCCGCATCATGCCCTGCGCCGGGATCGACAGGACCAGATGCCGCATCGGCGCCTCGGACCAGTACTCGCCCACGACACCCGGCGACAGGATCGGCACGAAGGTACCGGGACGCGCGATCACCCGGTGCGCCCGTCCACCATCAAGCCGCACGCGCATCTCGCCAACCCCGCGGGTGACCAGGCAGACCATGTAGCTATCGCTCGGCGGGTCGGTGCTCTCGCCTGCCGCGTAATCGACCATCTCCATTCCGAACCCGTGAAAAGGCCCGCGCGGATCCTCTTGAGCAAGTCTGGCCATCGCCGCCTCCATGGATGAGCACCTCACCCATTGAATACAAAGCGACAGGGACCATCCATTTTTCGTATACAAAAGTCAGAGCGATTGTCGGAAACGACATTATTCAAACAGGAATTGTCCGGCCCTGCCCACTTTGTGCTCAGCGTTGAATCGCGCAGCCGCGCAACGGGAATATCCGCTGGCTCAGACCGCCCCGAAGAGTCGGCGCGGGAGCATGCACCCGACGACCCAGTTCGGCTGATCGACGACCTCATGTATACGGAGTTCGGCAACCATGCCAAAGACCGCATAGGCGACATGAGGGTCGATGTTGTGCACCGCCGCCAGCGCGTCGATCGCGTAGCGCGTGGCATCTCGGGCAGCCGCCATCAGATCGGGACCGATCCCGAGGAAATTCCGATACTCCGTCTCGGGGTAGTTCCGGGTCGACATGTCGAGAACGGGTGCCGCCAGCGCCGTGCCGCGCAGGATCTCGACGCGCAGGGTCGAGGTCATCGGGGCCTCGATCGCGGCCCCCGACACCTCGCCCTCCCCTTGCAGCCCATGCCCGTCCCCCCCCGAAAGCAGCGCGCCCTCGTTGAAGACCGGCAGGTAGAGCGTCGCCCCGGCCTGCAGATACCGCACGTCGATGTTGCCGCCCGCAACGGTTGGCGCGATCGAGGGAAACTCCCCCCTCATCCGCGGCGCTGTGCCCAGCACCCCCATCATCGGATTGAGCGCGAAACGTTCGCCCAGGATCTCGACACTGTCGCCGGTCAGATCGAAGGTCTGCAGATAGGCCTGCGGGAATTCGTCGTGCAACAGGCCGAAACCGGGGATCAGCCCGGTCCAGCCCCAGGCGCCCAGCTCAAGATCGAGCACCTCGACCTTGAGCACATCGCCCACCTGTGCCCCCTCGACGAACACCGGGCCGCAGAGCGGGTCGAGCTTGTTGTAATCGATCCGGGCCATGTCCGTCGAGGTCGACTGGCGTGTCAGCAGCCCGTTCGATGCGTCGGGGCTGGTCAGGCTGAAGATCTCCCCCGGCTTGACCACCAGCGCCGGCGCGAGGCTGCAATCCCAATGCGGGTGCAACTGCTTGCAGTTGGGGCAATTGTGGATGGTCTTGTAAGGCTTTGCCACGGACATAAGCGCACTCTTTTCAATTCGATTGGGGGACTCGGCCCGGTGTGCCCGGGCCGAGTCGGAAACCGGTCGGGATCAGGCAAGCAGAGCGGGGTCGATGATCTCGGCGGCGGGAACCACGCTGGGAACCAGGTCATTGGCCAGCATGAAGGCCGAGGTCGCATCGACCGCCCCGACATAGGCCCCCGGCGCACCGGCGGCCCCCATCAGGGCGATGTTGTCCGCGCGCGAATACATCTTCACACCACTCCACATGCCCTCGAATTCCGCGACCGAAACCCCGCTGTGGTCGGCCATGATCGCGAAGGCCTCGTCCTTGTTGGTGCCAACGAAATCCAGCGCCTCGAACCAGGCGTCGAGCAGCCGCTTCACCTCGTCTGCGCGCGTTTCCAGCACATCACTGCGCGCGCTGATCAGGTCGATGATCAGATCGGGCGTGTCGACACTCGTCGCCAGCGCCGTGCCGCCCGCCGCGATGCCTTGCGAGGCAAAGGGTTCCCAGGTGACCGATACGTCGATCGCCCCGGCGGCGAAGGCGGTGCCCGCGTCCTGCGCCGACATATTGGTGATGGTGACGTCCTTTTCGCTCAGCCCGGCCTTGGCCAGCAGGCTTGCAAAGAAGAAATGGCTCACCGATCCGATCTCGAGCGCGACCGTCTTGCCCTTCAGATCGGCCAGCGTGCTCACGCCCCGGGCGATGACGATATCGGCCCCGTTCGAGGCATTGGTCAAGGCGATGACCTTGGCGAGAGGCGCCTCGGCATCGACCACCACCACGTCGGCGGTGTTGAGCGCGCAGACATCCAGATTGCCGCTTGCCAGCGCCTGACGCGCATCGGTCTGCACCGGGAATTCGATGAGGTTCAGATCAAGGCCGTGCTTCGCCGTCAGCCCCTTCTTGTCGAGCACCCAGAACGGCATCCAGCCGACCCAGATCGGCACCCCGACGCGCAGCGGCGCGGCGGCCCGCGCAGGCCGCACCAGATAAGGGGTCGCAAGGGAGGCGGCGAGCGCGCTCATCACATGCCGGCGCGAGAGGCTCATGGTCGTCATCTCTGATCTCCTGTTGTTTGCGTCAAGCCCGCGGCGGGAAGATCCGGGAGGGAGGCCCCGGCCACCGCTTGCGGCGCGCCGAACTGCGACAGCGCGCTGAGGTCGTTCGTCATGGTCGAGGTGGCGCGGATCCGCTCTGTCACCTTCCGGCGCAGTTCCAGAAATTCGGGGCTGGCGATCATGTCGCGGCTGCGATGCGCGGGCAGAGACACCTCGTGCACGCTGTCGAGCCGGCCCGGATGCGGCGCCAGAACCACGACGCGATTGCCCAGGTAGATCGCCTCTTCCACGTCATGGGTGACGAAGACGATCGTGCAGCCTTCCTGTTCGAAAACATGCAGCAGCAGGTCCTGCATCAGTTCCCGCGTCTGCGCATCGAGTGCGCCAAAGGGCTCGTCCATCAGCAGGATCGGCGGGCGCAGATGCAGTGCACGCGCGATCGCAACCCGCTGCTGCATCCCGCCCGAAAGCTGATGCGGATAGGCATTGGCGAATTTCTCGAGACCGACGAGCTGCATGAGAGCCCGCGCGCGGGCCGCATGCGCGGCCTTCTCGCCCCGGCGCCGGTTCGCGGCAAGCCGCGTCGAGAAGGCGATGTTCTGCTCGACCGTCAGCCAGGGGTAGAGCGAGTAGGACTGGAACACGACGCCACGGTCCGGCCCCGGCCCATGCACCGCCTGCCCGTCCACCCGCACCTCGCCTTCGGTTCGCGCATCAAGCCCGGCCAGGATGCGCAGCAGGGTCGACTTGCCGCAGCCCGAGGCTCCGACCAGCGTGACGATGCTGCCCCGAGCGATTTCGAGATCGAGTCCCGCCAGCGCCGTCACTTCGTCCCCGCCCCGGCCGAAGACCTTGCTGACCGCCGAGATCTGGATGATCGGCGCGCTCATTTCCGGCTCCACCACGGGAAAAGCCGGCGTTGGGCGAACCGGGCGATCTGATCGAACGCGATCCCCAGCAGGCCGATCACCAGGATGCCCATGAAGATCTTGTCCGTCTGCATGAAACGCTGTGCGCGCATGATCTGAAAGCCGAGCCCGCTGCTCGAGGCGATCAGCTCGGCCACGACAAGATAGGTCCAGGCCCAACCCATGGTGACGCGCAGGGTATCCGACATCGCCGGAAGCGCGGATGGAACGAGAACCTGCGAGATCAGTTCGCGCCGCGCCGCCCCCATCGTCTGCGCCGCCTCGATCTGCGCCAGGGGCACCTGACGGACATTGTCCGCGATCATCACCACCATCTGGAAGAAGGTGCCCAGAAAGATGATGGTGATCTTCGCGCCCTCGCCGATGCCGATCCAGATCATCACCAGCGGGATGAAGGCCGGGGTCGGCATGTAGCGGAAGAAATCGTTCACCGGCTCGAAGAACGCCTCGAAAGGACGGAACGTCCCGATCAGAACGCCAAGGGGCACCGCAAGAAGAACCGCCAGCAGGAATCCGGAAAACACCCGGAAGATGCTGATCAGCGCGTCGCCCGCCAGTCCGCCATTGCCCAGCCAGTCCCAGCCTCGCAGGGCCACATCCATCGGCGCCGGCAGGAAGCGCGGCCCGACAAGCCCTGTCGAGGCGACCAGCGTCCAGATCACGAAGGGCGTCGCCAATCCTGCGAGAGCAAGCAGCCAGTAACTTGCCGGGCCGATGGGCTGGCGCACGACAAGCCAGGCACGGCCCGGAGCCTTGCCTTCGGGCCGAGGCCTGCGGGCACCGTCGCCGGCGCGCGCCGTCCAGTCCTGTTTTTCCGCGTTGCTCTGTTTTGCCATCATTCGTCGATCCTCCATCAAGAAGAAACGGGCCGTCTTTTGAGTTAGGGACGTCGTATTGAAATGCCGCCGAAATGGTCCGGGGTCACTCCGGAGGCGTGTCGCGGCGCGCGCCGTCATCCTGCAGGAGCCCCCGCAGCGCAGCCCCCCGGATCAGTCGGCCCCGCGCAGCACGCGATGCCCCGGACCGACCAGGTCATAGACCGAGGGGCCTGGCTCGAACCCGGCCGGAAAGATCGGCGACGGAATCGGCTTGAAGCCGAGGTCTTCCCTGAGCTGCCGCCGCCGCGGATCGGCGACGGGCACCGCCGCCATCAGCGACCGGGTATAGGCGTGCTGCGGGTTCTCGAAGACGGCGCGGCGGGGGCCGATCTCGACGATGCGCCCCATATACATCACCGCGACGGTGTGGCTCACCCGCTCGACCACGGCCATGTCGTGGCTGATGAAGATGAAGGACAGGCCAAGATCGGCC
>VSSQ01001046.1_pt1 | contig 11997 bp, 7 predicted proteins | sample 4763081 | NCBI WGS metagenome assembly VSSQ01 (sample SAMN12137344, study PRJNA551015) | bioreactor metagenome | isolation source: SDC9 anaerobic chlorinated ethene degrading culture | place: USA: Knoxville, Tennesee | collected 2015-01-01
TGAGGAATCTGAGCTGATCGCCCTTTTCGGCCAGTTCGAAGGGTTCGAAAGCAACCTGCACGACCAGTTTCTGATGCTGGAACACTCGCTGGGAAAAACGCGCGTTCACGAACTGAACTACCGGATCGCCACAATGATTGCGGACGACGACGCGGAGCCGGACTTTGACCATGCGGATCTCGCCGCGCTGATGGCGTACGCCAAGAACCTTACCGCCACGGACGAAGCAAAGTGGCTTTTTGTCGATTCCTGCATCCGTTACGAAGAGTACCGCGCGCGCCTCGACCGCGTTCTCGATCAGGTGGAGCCGCTGATCCGCGAAAAGGCGGACTTGCTGGAGCCTTATGTAAAGGAAGCGCTCGGCAAGTTCGAGGACGACGCAAGCGGCGGAAAGCTCTTTTCGCACCTTACCGAAAGCGGCCTGCGGCTGGACTGCACAAAAGCGGACGTGTACCCTTACCTGATGCAGTTCTCCTCCATCATGCTCTACAGCAACGCTCTCGCCGCGGCGCACTTCGGCGAAGAGGAGCAAACGTTCCTTTCCTACGGCGTGCTGGTGGACCGCATCAACAACTCCAGCAAATCCGGACGGGACGCCGTGGAATCCATGCTGACGCTGTTGCACGCGCTGGACGATAAGCGGCGGCTGGAGATTCTCACCGCACTGAAAAACCGTTCCCTCTACGGTCAGGAGATCGTCGCCATCACGGGGCTTTCCGCGGCGACCATTTCGCACCACATGAGCGAGCTCGGCGGCGCGGGGCTGATCTCCATTGAAAAGCAGGGCGTCAAACTGCTCTACCACCTGAACTCCAAACGGCTTGCCGAAATGGCGGAGCTGATTCAGCAGAATTTCTTGAGCTAACGATGTAAATTGTTACCATCGCTTAACAGAAAGGCATTATTTTAATGCCTTTTTTTAATGTTTGTGCTAGTATATTAATTAGTCTTAGTAGAATTCGACTGGAGTTTTTATGATAAAAAGTATTAAGCTTACTCATTTTAAAAAATTCGATAACCAAGAGATATCTATCAGGCCAACTGGAGTTACTCTTATAATTGGTGGAAATAACTCGGGCAAATCCTCTATCATTCAAGCTCTTGCTATATGGGAGTTTTGTCGGATTATTATCGAACTTGAAGAAGGCCCGCGATATCTTCTACGCGATGCTGCAAATACTTCGCAAGGACATGGTTTGAGCTCAGAGGAGTTCTTACCTCTCGCCTTGCCATCGTTGAATCATCTTTGGACGAACTTAAAACCCCAAGCAGGACAAATCGTTGATTATAAAGGTTACACAATGCAAATCCGCTTAACTTGGGATAATGATTTAGTTGAACAATCTTTGGAATTTGCCTTGTCATTAACTAATGATCGAATTTTTATCAAAGTTACCCACTCAACTTTACTATCAATAACTGACAAAATACCTCATGTTGCATATCTTCCTACTTTTGCAGGAATTTTACCTAAAGAAAACCTCGTAACTAAAGCCGAACGTCAAGTGGCACTAGGTAAGGGTTTAGCCGGGTCAATCCTGCGGAATATGGTTTATGATCTCTTTCAAGCACATAAAGAATTGCGAAGAAGTATTCAAGGTAATAACACGAAATTATCACCTGCCATGAGTGTTTTATTAAAAAAATCTAGTAAGTGGGAAAAGTTACAAACAATACTATGTGAAGTGTTCGAGTCCCGACTTGAAGTTGAAGATTTCAACCCTCTTTATCAAACCGTGATTCATGTTAACGAAAGAAGAGTTGTGAAAGATGGTAATGGTTCTTACTCGTTAAGCAAAAAAAGCGATTATACTCCTAGAGATATCATGTCCCAAGGGAGCGGGTATCTACAGTGGTTAAGCATATTCAGTATTCTTTATTCAGGCCAAATTGATGTGCTTGTTCTTGATGAACCCGATGCACACATGCATGCGACTCTGCAAAATGAATTATTAAGAAAAATTGTGGAGTACTCTCGAATCGAAAGTACACAAGTCATTATTGCAACACATTCGATTAAGATGATTGAAGAAACCGCTCTGGAAAACCTTTTATCTGTAGAAAAAATGAAATATCTTGATACTGAGTGCGAACGGACGGCCGTTCTACAAGGGATTGGTTCTCGGGATAGTCAGCGAGTTCGAGAGATTTCAAGATTCGGGAAGATCTTTTTTGCTGAAAGCTTAGAGGATGTTGAAGTACTTAGTATTCTATCCGAGAAGATACGGGAACCAATAGGAGCACAATTCTATGTGTGGGTTACCACAAAACCCCACCAAGTAAGAAAAGATTATCTTGATGTGTATAACACAGGTAATACGCCCGTTATTGCAGTAAGTCTGCGTGATAGAGATCATAACATTCACAAAAATACTGTTTCCCCACAACTGAAAGTACAAGGCGATATTAGCACCCCGAATTTTCGTGCATTAACATGGAAGCGCAGGCACATTGAATGCTATTTGTATTTTATGCCCGCAATTTACCGCACAGTAAATCAACCCCAAGTTGATATCGATACCTTTGTTCAGGGTCTACAGAGTTATTTCCCAGTCTCTAGGGAAGCCTTCGTTAATCATGCAACATGTGAAAGTTTGCTTGAATGTGATGTTAAGAAAGCGATTATTCATCCCATTTGTTTAGAATACGGAATTTCAATTGTTGATATCGCGAGAAACATCGAGGCAGATGAGGTTCCTGAAGACATCATTGTAGCCATTCGTGAGATCAGAAGGATGTTTCAAATTACTTAATAAGTCGCTACCTAAATGTTTTCTTGTGATCATTGATCTATAATGATTCAAATAATAAGAGGCTGATACTAAAACATCAGCCTCTTATTATTATAATCGAACTATTCAATCGCCTTGAGCGATTCCACCATGTCGATTTTGCCGAGTTTGCGGCGCATGAGCAGGTCCACGAGGAATGTAAACGAAAACGTAATCGCAGCCGAGAGCAGAAAGCTCAGAGGCGTAATCATCACCTTAAACGTTACCATGTCGAAGCTCAGCTGCCCCATCACGAACCGGTGCAGCCAGATGCCCAGCGGAATGCCCGCCAGCGCGCCAAGGAACGTCAGCACCAGGTTTTCGCGGAAGACATACGCCCCCACCTCCGGCGCATAGAAGCCCAACACCTTGATGGTCGCAATCTCGCGGATGCGTTCGGTCACGTTGATGTTGCTCAGGTTAAACAGCACCACCATCGCCAGCGCCGCGGCGGAGACAATGACCAGCAGCACGATATAGTTCATGCTCGTCATCATGTTGTCAACGCGACTGCGGATATCCTCCGTCACCGCAACGTTGGACGCGCCGCGATTGTTGATTAAGTCGGCCGCCGCCTTGTGCACGTCCTCCACGGCGGAAGTCGCCAGCGCGGTTTTATAGGCGCATTCCGTTTCAAACGTCGTTTCATATGTGGCCGGCGTCATGAGGATATAGTAGTAAACGTAGTTTTCAAATATGCCGCTGACCGGCAGCTCCACCGTCCGCGTTCCGTCAACGAGTACCGGGATTTTATCCCCTCTGGATACGCCAGTGACGCGCGCGAGCTTATCGCTGATGACAACGCTTCCGTCCGCCGGATACGGCAAGCTTTCCCCGTCGTAATGCAGGTCAAAAAGCTTCGTAATATCCGGGTCGTCCGTTGCGAATACGTTGACGGTTTTCGTCCCCTCGTTCGAAGGCACGTCCAGCGTATCCGAACAAAGGAATACGCACTCACTCAGCATATCAGAGGTATCCTCTGTAAACTGCTCCCGCTCGGCTTCGTTTTTCGGCGTGTCAAACGCAATGCCGAGGTCGTATTTCATAATCGTTTCAAACTGCTCGCTGGCGATATTGCTCACGGAATCGCGTACGCCAAAGCCCGTCAAAAGCAGCGCCATGCACCCGCCGATGCCGAGCACCATCATAAACAGCCGCTGTTTATAGCGAAATACGTTGCGGAACGAAACCTTCTTCATAAAGCTCAGCCGGTTCCAGAAAAACGTGAAACGCTCCAGAAAGACCCGTTTGCCCTCCTTGGGCGCTTTGGGTCGCATGAGCTGCGCGGGCATCAGCGTTGTTTCCGCGCGGCAGGTCACCGCCGTAACACCCGCCGAACAAAGCAGCGTCACCGCCAGCGAAACAAAGAAGAGGTTCCAGTCGATCACATACAGAATCGGCGCAAAGCCGTACAACATGCCGTACGCTTGCCAGACGACCCATGGAAACAGCTTGATGCCGCCAAAGAAACCTATAACGCACCCGATGGTCGCAGCCGACGTCGAATACGAAATGTACTTCAGCGCGATCGCACCGTCGCCGTACCCAAGCGCTTTGAGCGTGCCGATTTGCGTGCGCTGTTCTTCCACCATCCGCGCCATCGTCGTCATGCAAACGAGCGCCGCCACGAGGAAGAAGAACACCGGAAACACCTTCGCTATGCCTTCCACGATGGCGGAGTCGTTTTCGAAACACGAATACCCGATGTTCGCCGAACGGTCGAGCACGTAACAGTCGGGCTCTTTTAAGTCCGCAAGCTGATCCTTCGCGTCGTCAATCTCGGCCTTGCCGTCGGCCAGTTCCTGCTCGGCGTCCGCGAACTGCTGATCCGCTTCGGCCTTTGCGTCTTGATACTCCGCCAGGCCTTCGTCATACTGCTCCCGCGCAAGGTTGAGCTGATGCTTGCCTTCCCGCAGCTGCGCCGAACCCGCCGCAATCTGCAGACTCGCCGCGTCCAGCTGCGCCTTGGTATCGTCCAGCTGCGTCTTTGCCGCGGCAAACTGCGCGTCGGCAATGCCCTTTTGCGTGTTCAGCGTCGTCTGGCTGATCTCCAGCGCGTCGAGCAGACCCTGATAATACGCAATCTGTACCGCGTCCCCTGCGCTCACAGCAGCCGCCAGCGCGCCTTGCAGCAGCAGGCGTTGGGTATCAATTTCGCTCTGCGCCGCCGCAAACGCCGCGTCGGAAGCGGCCTTCTGGCTCTCGTAGTCGCTCAGCCCCTGCGTGTAAGCCGCAAGCCCCGTTTCATAATCGCTTTTTGCGCTCTCCAGCGCGTCCTCGTTGTCGTAAATCACTCCCCAGCCGAGACGAATGTGCACGTCGGCGTCCTCAAGTTGCTGCCAGGCGTCGTCGAGTTCCTGCTCGGCATCCGCTTTTTCCTGCAGATAGGTCGCATATCCGTCGTTATATTCGTTTTCCGCGTCGCTGATTTGATCCAGCGCTTCCTGCACAAGGTTGTGATAGCGCGTGTTGGCAAGCTCTTCCAACTTGTCCGTGAGCGGCTGCTCCATGACGTCCACCTGCGCTTCGTACGCATCGGTAAAGATCGCGCCGGTGTCTTCCAGCTTGACGAACAGCTCGGTGAAATAGTCCATATTGAACCCGCCCAAAGGCAGGTAAATAAAAGCGCTGATCTTGCCGCCGGAGAGGTTCGTCGTGCCGCGCTCAAGATTCAGGTAGTCGACGGAGTTGACCACCCCCACGATCGTATAGGCTGAATAGGCAAAGCTGTCTATCGTGTCCTCGTCGTTCTCGGGAGATACCGTCACCACGCGGCCGATGTCGCTTTGGCTGAACTCACGCGCATCAACAACGCACTCGTCGTTCGAAAGCGGCATGCGTCCCGCGGTTAACGAGAGCAGGTTGACGCTCTCGGTAATGGAGTGCGCCGCGAATACGGGCGATGTGCCGTCGTCCATCAGCGCCAGAAAGTCCAGCTTTTCTGCGCCTTCCGCGGCTTCCACGCCGGGCAGAGCCGCAATCTCAGCCGGATCGTCCGTATCGATGCCTACGGTTGTCAAAAGCCGCTCGTCGTACATGGCGTTGGTTTTAAGGTATTCGTTTCCGGTGTCCACCATCGCCCTCTTCGTCACTTTTAGGCCGGAAAAAAAGCCGACCCCGATCATGACGATCATCAGGATCGAGAGGAACCTTCCCAGCGTGCGCAGTACTTCGCGCCGCTCGTTTTTATGCCACGCCGCGTGTCTGCGCATTACCATTCAATCTCCTCAATGGACTTTGCGTGCTCATTGACGCGAACGGACGCGATAGAGCCGCTCTTAACGCGCACCACGCGATCCGCCATCTCGGTGATGGCGCTGTTGTGCGTAATGATGACGACCGTCATGCCCTTGTTGCGGCTGAGATCCTGCAGAAGTTTTAAAATCGTCTTGCCGGTGCTGTCGTCCAGCGCGCCGGTCGGTTCGTCGCATAAGAGCAGCTTTGGATTCTTCGCCAACGCACGCGCAATAGCGACGCGCTGCTGCTCGCCGCCGGAAAGCTGCGCGGGAAAGTTCGCCTTGCGCTCGGCAAGACCCACGTCCTCCAGAACCTCGTCGGCGGAAAACGGCGCTTTGGCGAGTTCGGTTGCCATCTCTACGTTTTCCAGCGCGGTGAGGTTCGGAATGAGGTTGTAAAACTGGAACACGAAGCCAATATCCTCGCGGCGGTAGCGCGTGAGCTGCCGCTTGCTGTAGGCGGAAATCTCCTCCCCGCCTAAAAACACCTTGCCGGAAGTCAGCGTGTCCATACCGCCGAGGATATTCAAAAGCGTCGTCTTGCCCGCGCCGGACTGGCCGACGATGACGCAGATTTCGCCCCTTCCTATTTCAAAGCTCACATCCTTGAGCGCGCTGACGCGCACGCCTTCGGTGTCGTATATTTTTGTAACGCCTTCCAGTTTGACGTAGGTTTCCATGATCTTGCCCTCCGTTTGGGTTTGTCACGCGCAGCTATCATACAACGCATGTTGCTTATTCCACAAGGAGCCTATTCTTCTCTTTCCGCGATATCATACGGTTTAATCATAAACTAAAAGTGAACTCTCCCTGCTTGGATTGTGACCTTTCGGCGAACTTTTGCCGATTTTATCGGATTTCTTTGCTGTTTCGTATAATTTTGCTCAAATACGCACGCTATTGGTCTTTTTTGTTATAATAACAGAAACCCCGCTCAGGAGGAAACCGCTCATGCTCACCCAACCTGCAACGCCGGAACTGATCGAATCCTGGAAGAATACGTTTTCCCAATACAAAGACCGCCTGCGACCGAACCGGAAGTCCGGCGCTGAGCTAAAAGCATACCTGCTTTCAAAGTATCCTGTTCGCGAGGAAACAAGCGAAAAAGCGCGCAAAGTCGTAACCGGCAACATCCTTGCCAACCAGTCTTTTAATGACGAACTGCCGCCGGGAAAACAGCCGGAGCCTTACTGCGCAATTGTTCTGCGCCAAGGCGCGGGCGAAACGCTCTACGCCGCGCAGGACGGGGTGTTCTCCGGCGTCGATATCTTCGTTGGCGTCGACCTTGTTTCCGGTTACTTTCTCGTGGAAGGCAGTTCCCTGCTCTGGGACGAACTGTTCGCCTTTCGCGGCCTGAACGAAACGGATTTGGAGAACTATTACCTCGTTGCGGAGTATATCGCCTGCCTGGAGCGATTCGGAATGCTGGAGCAAACGCTTTCGAATGCTGAATAGCCTGCCATAATGACAAGAAACGCCGGTGCAGTTTTGCTCCGGCGTTTTTTTGTTCATTTGTTCCATCTGCCGTCAGGTGTCTTTGCCGTTGAGAAACGGGAATACCTGTTCGGTAAAGAGCTTCACAATCACCGGGTCGAACTGCTTGCCCGACTGCCGAATCAGTTCTTCTACCGCTTCCTGCTTTGAAACCGCTTCCTTATAGTGCCTTCCCTCGGTCATCGCGTCAAACGCGTCCGCAACGGCCACAATCCGCGCCATCAGAGGAATCTGCTCGCCCTTGAGCCCCTGCGGATATCCGCTGCCGTCCCAGCGTTCATGGTGCGTCAGCACGATTTCGGAAATCTGGCTCAGCTCCGGAATCGCCTGCGTAATGCGGTAGCCGATCTCCGGGTGCTGCTGCAGGCGCTTCCACTCGTCGTCCGTCAAAGGCGCCGGCTTGGTTAGAATTGCCTGATCAATGGAAATCTTTCCAATGTCGTGCAGTCCCGCCGCAAGCTGCAGCAAGTCCAGATCGTCCGCGCTCAGGTTCAGCAGTTCTCCAACGCGCCGCGCAAGGTAGGCGATGCGGTCGGCATGCTCCTGCGTTTCAAAGCTCTTTTCGAACAATGTCGAGCGGATGGAGTTGAGTATCGCGCCATGCACGCCTTTCTGCGTGATGAGCTTGCGGCGGTACATATATTCTTCGGCAATTTTTATCGTCTCGGAAAGCGGCTCTTCGGCGTCCCGCTTCGTTGCGGTTCCCATTGCAAGGCTGGAGTAGCGCAGGATGCTGTCCGGCTGCTGGGAAGCGGAAGCATAGGTGCTTTCCACGCATTCCAGCACCTGTTTCGCTTCCTCCTCGGTCGTGTTCGGCATTACAACAAAGAATTCATCCCCGCCAATGCGCGCAACCACATCCTTGTCTCTCGAACAGGCGCCAAGGATATGCGCCGCCCCGCGGATTAGATCGTCGCCTTTATCGTGACCGAACGAATCGTTCACGAGGTTCAGCGCGTTCAGATCGCACATCACCACCGTGATCGGAAGGCTCTCACGGGTGTCCATCTCCCTGATATACCGCTCGAAGTATGCGCGGTTGTAGAGCCCGGTCATCACGTCATGCTCGCCGATATAGAGAATTTCCGCTTCCCTGCGTTTGCGCTCCGTAATGTTGCGCCCGATGCAGGAGATACCCAGCAGTTTCCCTTCATGATCGTAATACGGGGTTTTGATAATTTCCATCACGCTCTGGTCGCCGAACGTCTCTTCGTAATGCTGCGGCATTCCGGTTTCGATCAACAAGCGGTCGGTTTCCAGCACGTTTGGCAGCGTTGTATGATCCAGCGCGCCGCTCGGCAACCGCCTGACAATCTCCTCCGTCGTCCGTCCGATGATCTCCTCCTCCGGCAAGCCCACCGAACGCGCGAACGCTTTGTTGCAGGAGCGGTAAACGCCGTTGACGTCCTTCGAGAAAATCCAGTCTTCCATGGAATCCAGCAGAGAGCGCAAAAAGTAAAACTGCTCCTCATACCGTTCGGATAGCGCTTTTGTCTGCCGCGCGGACTCTTCCAGCGCCCGCTGGGATTCGTACAGCTCCGTAATTTCCTGCGTCAGCAGGTAATACTGCGCCTGATCGCGCGGCAGGTCATGGTCGATCACGGTCACAACCATATACACCCAAATAAACGACCCGTCCGGGCGCATCGTGCGGAATGTGTCGCGGTATTCGTCGATTTCCGAAGCAAAGAACGCCCGCATGCCTTCGGCCATCTTGAGCAGATCGTCCGGATGCACCGCGCTCTGCCAGGTGCTTTGATCCAGTTCTTCCTTGCTTCTGCCAAGAATTCTCGCGAACATGGCGTTAATAAACAGGAACTCCGCCATGCCGCGCACAATGGCGACCCCGATGGGTGCGTTCTGAAAGAACGTCTGGAACCGCCGCTCGGACTGTTTGATCTCCACTTCATAATAAGTAATTTTGCCCGCGAGGAAACCCATCGAACAGACGATCAGGTACGCTGCGGGATACACGATGGAAACAGGCAGCGCCGCCCGGCGCAGAGTATCCGAATCAAGCGAACCGGGAAGTAAAAAAAAGCTCGCCAGCGCAAGGCCAACCGAGCATAATCCGAATACATAGTAAAATATATAGCGCTGTCTTTGTTTTTCCAGATCCCGCCGTATCTTCCACCGGTTCCAAGCCAGACCCAGCCCCGCGGAAAAGATCAGCCCGGCAACTCCCGCCAGCAAGCCCGCGCCGCCGTATAGCACACGCAGCAAAATCAAACAGCCAAGTCCGATCAGCGTTGGCAGCGCTCCATAGAACATGCCGGCAGCGCCGATCAGCACCAGGTTTGCATCTAGGATATGAAGCGAATCAAACGACGCCCCCTGCAGCATAATAAGATAACCGGCCGCGCCTATAGACAAGCCCAGCACGACAAGCGTCAGTTTGCGCCCCTTATGGATTCTGTTGTATCCAAAGGTGAGCAGCGCGCTGAGCACGGACATCATTGCGGCGTTAACGATTAAATCTTTCAGCAGGTCGGCATCCATCCCGTGCATCCTCCTTACCGCATGTTTTGAGCGGACAAGTGCGCGTTTTTCGCGCGGCAGGGCAGGTCTTGCAGTCGCTGTAAATCGTTTGCTACGTGCTTCTTCTGTCTATAAAAACAGTATAGCGCGTAATCTGCCCGCGGGCAAGCGCTGCGGTGCTGCGCCTCTTGCGCTCAACCGCACCGCTTGATAGAATAAACATGCTCCGCGCTGTGTTTGTTTGCGGAAGCAGAAATGCAATATAAGGATATGCTATGAATCGTTTTGCTGTTACAAACCTCTTCGGCATCGAAGGGCTCAATATTGCCTGGTACGGCGTTATCATTGCCAGCGGTATGGTGCTGGGCTTACTGCTCGCTTCGCTGCGCGCAAAGAATCGCGGGTATCATCCGGACGTCATCCTGGACTTCGTCCTGCTCGCAATTCCGCTCGCCGTTATCGGCGCGCGCCTGTATTACGTTGCGTTCGAATGGCAGGATTACGCGGACAACCTGCTGAAAATCTTCGCGGTCAATCAGGGCGGCCTTGCCATCTACGGCGGTGTGATCGGCGGTTTTCTCGCCGCGCTGATTCTCTCCAAAGCCAAGAAGTTCCCGTTTCTTACGCTCATCGACCTAGCCGTTCCCAGCTTGATCCTCGGCCAGTCGATTGGCCGCTGGGGCAACTTTATCAATCAGGAAGCGTTCGGCAACATCATTACGAACCCGAAGCTGCAGTTCTTTCCGGTCGGGGTGTATATCGACGCCCTGCAGGAATGGCATCAGGCGACGTTTTTTTACGAGAGTTTCTGGAACGCCGTCCTGCTCGTTGTCGTGCTGCTGATCGCAAAAAAACGCCCCAAGGACGGAACGCTTCTGGCGGTCTACTTTATCGGCTACGGCATAGGCAGAACTATCATAGAAGGCTTGCGGACGGACAGCCTGTATCTGGTCGGCAATATCCGCATCTCCCAGGTGCTTTCGGCGGTGCTCGTGGTCGTCGGCATCGTTATGCTGCTCAAAATCCGCAGCGGAAAGCTCAAGGCAAAACCGTATTCCGGCAAGTATCTGCTTGAAAACGCGGAAGAGTCTTCCAAATAACCGAAATTCAAAACACAAAACGGCCGTCAGGCCGTTTTTGTGATTCAAGCGTTATTGCTTCAGTAATCCCTGTTCCAGATACCAGACTTTCAAAATCGCCGTCTGCGTCTTTCCATCCGGTATTTCGCCCGCAAGCACCTGCTCAACCAGCGTTTTCAGAGGGATGCGCTCCAACTGCAGAAACTCGTCGTCATCCAAATGCGCGGTGTGGAAGGTCAGCCCCTTGCCAAGATACATGCGGATGTTTTCGTCCAGAATCGCCACCGAGGGATAATAATCTCCGAGATACGTCAGCGTTTCCGCGGTCGCGCCGGTTTCCTCGGAAAGCTCGCGCTTTGCGCAGTCTTCCGGCGCTTCTCCGGGATCGATCTTACCCGCGGGAACTTCCAGCAGCACGCGCGCGAATGGATATCGATACTGCCGCACCATGAGCACTTGGCCGTCCTCCGTCAGCGGCACGACGCAGACCGCGCCGTTGTGGCGGACAACCTCGCGCGTAGCTTCCCTGCCGTTCGGCAGGCGCACGGTGTCCCGAAACAGGTGCACTACCTTTCCCTTGTAAATCTCTTCGGACGCAACTTTTTCTTCCGTTAAATCATTCATTGCTTGTCTCCCTGGAGCCGCATTGGCGGTATCATTTCAATGATGTTCTGTCTATTTTAGCACAGATTTCCGTTTGAAACTTCGCCGCTCGTTTTTTCTCATTCGAGAAAACGCTGTTTCTTGCACATTTGTGCGTATTTTGCGGTTTTTGCAGGTAAAAACCCGTTTACAACGCGCATAGCCTGTGGTATGAATAAACTATAGGACTATACATAGAAAGCGGGTGCCAAAAACATGCGGAACCTTGAGCGCTCGCAATGGAGAAACACGCTGCTTGATCACGCCGCGCGGTATCCCAAAATGGAACCCACAGAC
>VSSQ01001049.1_pt1 | contig 11983 bp, 9 predicted proteins | sample 4763081 | NCBI WGS metagenome assembly VSSQ01 (sample SAMN12137344, study PRJNA551015) | bioreactor metagenome | isolation source: SDC9 anaerobic chlorinated ethene degrading culture | place: USA: Knoxville, Tennesee | collected 2015-01-01
CGATGGTTCCGATGTTCAGATGCGGCTTGGACCTCTCAAATTTCTCCTTCGCCATATGTAGCAACCTCCCTGTAAATGTAGTCCGCCCTCAGCCAGGGCATTATAGGCTTTTTGAAAGCATCCGCCATCAGCGGGAGGATGCTCCCGACCATGGTGCTTATTGTAGCATATTTACCGAAAAAACAAGGGCAGAAGCAAGAAAACGGAATCACGTTTCGAGCCCTCTTTCAAAGAAGAAAATTCTACCAGCACCCTTTCTCCCTGTCGAGCCTTTTCCTGTCAATTTCCTGCAAATTGCCGAATCCTAAGACAGAACAGGGATAAGGATCAGTCCCTCCGGACGGACCTTCGGGATATTATAATGCTATAATTATTTCCGGATATTTTGAACATTACACATTTTCACCGCATTCCTGACAGCACATCAGATGTAAGCCAGGTTCTCCGCCAACGGAACTGAAAGGAGGCATTGAACCATGAAACCCAGCATTCGAAAAACGGTCCCCCTCATGGCTGTCCTTGTTTTTTCATGCTTTTCCGCCGTCGCCGGGGCTGATTTTGCAGGAGACCTGCTGGTCCGCGCAGCACGGTACGCCGCACTTGAGTATTTAGGCGCCGAACTTTCGGTTGACGGCATAGAAGGGAACCCGTTGAAGGGGTTTTCCAGCGGCAGAATAACCCTCTCCTCAAAAGGAGACCTGCTTCTTTCCGCAGACTCCCTCCACCTCAAGATCAACCCCAGGTCCCTTCTCTCAATGAAACCCGTAATAAGTTCTTTTTCCATTCTCAGCGCCGACATTGACGGTGAAAAACTCTCCCGTCACATTGCCTCACTGGGCCCACTTTCCGAGGACCGTTCAATAGCAGTCCAGAGAGCGGAAATGGTCAACAGTACCGTCACGTTCGGCCCCAACAGGGCAAACATTGGACTCCTCGGCGTTTCATTCTCGGAAAATGCAGCATCTGCGGACATTGACATATCGGTCAATACCGTCCCAATAAGGGGAAGAGCAGAACTTGATCTCTCGGGAGGAGGCCTTGCGGTCAGATCGCTCATTCTGAGGGCAGGCAAAGGAGAAATAGAGGCACTTGGCACCATAGTCCCCGCCCTCTCAGTCGGGGGATTCATCACCGGCCTCGACATGACGGAAATTGCTGCCCTCTGGCCCGGGGTTCCTCCCGGAACATTCAGGGGAATCCTGTCTCTTTCCTTCGCCGGAGAAGGGGTATGGAACGCTCCCCTGTTCTCCGGAGACCTTCACCTTGAGAGCGGATTGCTGAGAGGCATTCCTCTCGACAGGGCAGATGGCCGATGGAGTTTTTCGGAAAACAGGCTTTTCTTTTCTCCCGTCGATGCCATGGCTGCCTCCGTCCCCATCACGGGCCGCTTCTCCCTCCGCTTCTCTCCCGGAAAGATTCCTGCCGCCGAAGGTTCTTTCTCCGCCGGGGGAATTGATCTGCAGTCGGTCAGCCGCCTGCTTCCAGCCTTAAAAGACGTGGGCGGACGAATAGAGACCTTCACCGGGAGATTATCAGGGCCTGTGGACTCTCTCAGCGGTACAGGAGAATTGCGGTCCCGGGAATTCAGTCTCTTCGGCGTTGCTGCGTCAAATGCGGAGCTTTCCGCAGAACTCTCCCCCGATATGTTAAAACTGGCCGGAAAGGCAGGAATCCTGGAAGGAACGGCCTCCTTTTCTGGTACTGTTGAAAAATTCACTTCAGCTCCAAGGCTGAATCTCACAGCATCAGCCCGTTCCTTTAATCTCGGGAAGGCGTTTTCCCTCGCCCGGGGTTTCAGGATTCCCGTACTTTCAGGTACAGGGAACGCCGACTTTTCCATCAAAGGCACCCCCGAGGTCCCAGTGGTTTCAGGAAAGGTTTGGGCCGCAAAGATCTCCTCGGGAAGGGAAACATTCATGTCACCTTCAGTTTCCTTCTCTTTCAGGAACGGCCAAACGACTCTCCCGGCGGCTTCAGCCCAATGGAGAGGAGCCCGGCTGTCGGCATCAGGGAAAATAGGGCCGGCCGGAAAGGTTGATCTGAAGGCCGTCTTCGACAAAGTCACCGCGGAAAACCTCGAAATCCTCGCTCCGGATATTGCCCCGTTCAAAATCAAGGGGACTCTCGAAGGTAATGCGGTTGTCAAGGGAGAGGCGTCCTCGCCGACGATCAGGCTGAACCTCTCCTCGGCCCAAATATCCGGCCCCGGAACTTTAAGCCTGAAAAATTGCACTGCCGATGGGACGTTCCCGGGAGGTCTGAAAGGACTGCAGAAGGGAGACCTGAACATCGCTCTTTCAGCAGCTTCCGGCAACTGGAGCGGGATACCCTTTTCGCGCATCGTCCTGAAAATGAACAAGACCGGAAGAATCATCAGCCTGACCTCAGGTTCAGCAAAATCAGGCACCGGTTCTTTCTCGGGTTCCGGCAAAGCCGCCCTCCCCGGAAAAAAGGGTGATGAAACGACTCTCGACCTGAGCCTCAATTTCTCGGGAGCAGACCTGGCTACCCTGTCCAAGGCCTTCAGGCTCCCATTTCCACTCGGGGGAGCGGCCACCGGAACAGCTTCATTGAAAGGCCGGGCATCCAATCCTTCTATCAGCGTTTCGGCAACCTCACCAAAAGCTTCCATCAAAGGATTCACAGGTACCGACCTCGTTCTTCAGCTCTCGGGCACCCCCGCTCTCTTGACAATCTCCCGCTTCGGCGCGGCATTCAAAGGAGGATCCATCTCGGGTAAAGGGACAGTAAAAACTGGCAAAAACCCGGACATTACCCTGGACATCGCGGGGAAAAATCTTGATCTCGGGGCCCTGGCCAAAGAGATTTCCGGCGCGGCGTCACTCTCCGTCTCAGGAAAGGCGGACTGTTCATACAAGGGGCGAACAGCAGGAGGTAAAAACAAGGGAAACGGCGTAATAGCCTCGTCTTCTCTCAACATTGGGGGACTCAGGATAACCAGCTTTACGTACCCTTTCAGTCTTGAAGGAGACATTCTCAGGGGAAAAAACGCATCCCTGGCCTTCTACGGCGGAAAAGTGACGGGGAACGGAACCCTGAACCTGAAAACGTCGCAATTCAGCCACAGAGCAGCCTTCAGCGGAGTGGACGTCAACAGCGCCCTCCAGGCCTTTACGGGAGGGCTGGGCGGAAAGGTGACGGGAAAGGCAAAGGGATCCCTCCAGGCCTCGGGCACATTCATTCCCCAATACTCACTGGCGGGAAAAGGATCCCTGTCAGTGAGTGCGGGAGCCGTGACCGGCTTCCGTAATGCGGATATAGCGGCTCGTCTCTATGGAACCACCGGAATACGCTATGCCCGAACGAGCATACCCTTCCGCCTGGAAACCGGGAGAATTATCCTGGAAAAGGGATCCCGGGCTGATGCCCCAGGGAATGATCCCATATATAAATTCCTTGCCGCCCAGGGTTCCGTAGGCCCCAGGGGAGCGCTGAACCTGAACTGCGCAGGAAACATCAACATGAAGCTCTTCAACGCCATAAGAGGGGGTGCGGCCGGGACTCTCTCAGGGGGCTCTCTGGAGGATGCCCTGAAAGGACTTCTGGGCGGCCTCAAAAAGGGAATGGCGGAAGAAGACTTCAGGGACACCACCTTCACCGTCCGGGGAACGCTGGACAACCCGTCCATAACCAACCTGAAAACCGCACCGCCGCCTCCCAAGCAGACGGCTCCCGCGCAGGCTCCGGCGCAGAAGCCGGCACCGAAACCAGCACCTCCGGCACAGCCGCTGAAACCCAAAACTCCCGAGGACATTCTGAAGGAAAAACTCCTCGAATCGATCTTCAAGAAATAAAGGAGCCCGAAAGGGCTCCTTTATTTTCGCCTTAGGGCTCCGCAAGGTATTTTTTTCTTTCTTCTTCAGGAACCATGCTGCCTCCCGTCGCCCAGACAATATGGACAGAACGCTCCATCGAAGCCGGAGAAAACCTCTCCCTGTAATTCCCGCGCTGCTGGACGGTCGAAAACCCCGGAAATCCTGCGGTTGCCGAAGGCTCGACAAAAATGCCTTCTTTTGCATATAATATTCGCACGAGCTCTTCCATGCGGCTGTCGGAAACGGTGAAAAGCCCGTCGAGAAGATTTCCCACCAGCCTGCCCACAAGCTTTGACGGTCTTCCCACCGCGAGACCGTCGGCGCTGGTCTTTCCGGAAAGCCCGATGTCCTGGACGCAGATCCCGTCGTGCCGTCCAGTCAGGATACCCAGCAGCATGCAGGGAGACTGAACCGGCTCGGCAAAGAAACAGTGCACGTGCTCCCCGAAAACATGTTTCATGCCGAAGGTCACCCCGCCGGGTCCCCCGCCCACGCCGCAGGGCAGGTACACGAACAGGGGATGGCCGCCGTCCACAGTGATTCCCATTCCGGCAAGCTGCCGCTCCAGCCTCTCCGCTGCCACGGCATACCCAAGGAACAGTGCCCTGGAGTTCTCGTCATCCACAAAGTGACAGCGGGGATCCCCTTCCGCCTGCCGCCGACCTTCGGCGACGGCCATCTGAAAATCCCCGCGATACTCCGCAACCTTGGCGCCCTTCTGCCGGAGAAGATCTTTTTTCCATTGCCGCGCGTCGGCGGACATGTGCACCGTCACCCGGAAACCGAGCCGGGCGCTCATGATCCCGATGCTCAGCCCCAGGTTCCCCGTGGAACCCACAGAGACGGCATACCGGGAAAACAGCTCCCGGAACCGGTCCTCGGCCAAGACGGCATAATCGCCGCCGGATTTCAGGAGTCCGCTTTCAAGGGCAACTTTCTCGGCAAAGCAGAGGACCTCGTAGATTCCTCCCCGGGCCTTGATGGATCCGGAAATGGGAAGCTCGCTGTCGCACTTGAGCAGCAGCCTTCCGGAAAGAGTACCCCCCGATTTTTCCTCCAGGAAGGTCTTCATCTCGGGAATGTCCTTCAGCGGCGACTCGATTATTCCCCCTGATGGAACTGTTTCCGGAAAGGCCCGCATGATGTACGGGGCGAAACGGGCCAGCCGGGCCGAGGCATCTGCAATATCGGCCGTTGTCATTTCTTCGGGGAGCCTGTTGTCCAGCCCCGGGTTCAGCCAGAAAACCTCTTTTCCGTTCTTCATATCCTCAATCAGCGGGAATCTGCCCACTAGATCATCCACGAATACCTTCTCCCTTCCTGCTTGTTCCGGTTCTGTTCCGACAAGGTGCAGTTTCTCCGGCGGGCACACAGGAACACCGTACAAAATACCCTCCACGGAAAAGCTCCCTCAATAAAGCAAAGAACAGACTTCAGAAGACCTCCCGGAGAACAGCCGGGATCTGCAAACTCAAAAAGATTCCGTAACGGTACTGATGCCAACGGTGATTTCCTTCCCGTTCCTCAGGAGAAGGAAGTTGTTCTCCCCCTCCGAGAGAAGGGCTGAAAAACCTTCCACCGACGGCACCGCTTTCCCGTTGCAGAAAAGGATAATGTCCCCGGGCTGCATCTTCATCGCCTCGGCGAGGCCGCCAGGCTTGATCTCGAGAACGGCCGCGCCGGTCCGTCCCTTCAGGGCCGACTTTTCGCTCATGGTGAGGTTCCGCAGCACGAACCCCAGCTTCGGAGGTTCCTTTGCGCCACTTCCGGCAGCAGGCACCTTCCCGAAAGAGAGGCTCTTCGGGGGAACAGGGAGTTGATCCGCCGGCATGGTCCTGATTTTCACCGACTCTTTTTTGCCTTTTCTCATGAATACAAGATCGAACCATTCGGACGAAAGATCGAGAGAGGGCCAGATTGTCTTCTCGAAATGCTCGTAGGATTCTATGGCATGGCCGTTGATGGAAAGGATGATATCCCCCGCCTTCAGCCCGGCCTTTTCCGACGGCCCCCCCATTTCCACCAGGTTGACGACGACGCCTGCCTGCTTCTTGAGCCCGGCGTTCTTGAGGGCTTCTTTCGTCGGCGTATCCGAGGAACCGCCCAGGTTTCCTCTCAGGTCGAGAGGATTTCCAGCCGCCGCTGAAAGAGAGGCAATGATGGAATAGAGTTCCCGGGCCGCTTCTTTCGTGGCAGTTCTCACGAGGGGAGGCTCTCCTTCCTCCGACACCTTCGCCGCTACGAACCACGGGCAGGGACCTTCAAAAACCGTGTTGTGGAAAATCCTCATACGGGAAAGTTTGTCGAAGGGAATAACCGTCGCCTGCCCTGCCGTCCAGAAGAAGCGGATTCCGAACCTGTCCGCCTCCACGGACCGGAGCGTTCCGTCCTGGACTCCCATGAGCATGGGTTGGATGTTCTTGAGCCGTCCCACAGCTTCCTCCACGGTGGAATAATACTCCGGAATAAAATAATGACCAACGAGAGGCGACTGAGCTGACGCAGCGATGGGGAAAAGAGAGAAAAAAAACAGCAGGGCGAGAGGAAACAGGCTTCTTTTCACGGAGAATCCCTCCTTTTTCTTCTATCCGCCTATCCTGCCCGATTATCTCACTCATTCATCCCCACAACAATCCCGTGTTATTCTGTTCCTTCCCGCTCCGGAACGGCATTCTTCCCGCAGGAGCGGCAGAAGGGCATTTGCCTCCGGTCAAAGAAGCCGGGAGACATGCAGCTCCGGCGATAGGGTCCGCTACAGGGCGTCGAAGACCATCTTCACGGCACTGACAATGACCACGGCGGCCAGGATCCACCGGATCCACGTGTTCCCTTTCGCCACAGCGAACCTGGCCCCGATGACCGCGCCGACCATGCTTCCTCCGGCCATAATAAGGCCTACCGGAATATCCACCATGCCGTTCCCGTAAAAAATGGCAAGGCTGATTACATTGTAAAGGCCCACGATCACCATCTTTATGGCATTTCCCCCGACCAGACCCACCCCGACGGCAAGGGCAAGCCCCCAGGTGAGAAAGAAGCCTACCCCGGCCTGGATGAAGCCTCCGTACATGCCGATGGCGAAGAAAACAAGAAAAATTCCGGCCTTCGACAGGCGGGTCTCATGTTGCTTTTCCCACATCTCAGGCTTGAACACCAGGAGAATTGCCATGAGGGAGATGAAGGCGGCCACGGAAAGATTGAGGGACTGCCTGTCGATGGTTATGGCCAGAAAGGTCCCGAAGACCGAACCGAGGGTCGTGATTCCGGCCAGGGGAAGAGCTGTCCGGAAGCACAGCACGCCCTTTTTCCGGTACGCCTCAGCTCCCGCGATACTCTGCAGCACGATGGCGAGCCGGTTCGTGCCGTTCGCGACCGCTACGTCCATCCCCAGGAAAGAGAGAAAAGGGAGAACCAGCAAAGACCCTCCTCCGCCTATGGTGTTGAAAAATCCCGCGATGATCCCCACGAGAAAGATGCCGGTCCACAAAAAGAGAGAATGTTCCACGTCCCGATCACGTCCTCAAGTATAATTTTTCCCGGGGTAAACTTCCCCGGGACTCTCGTTTCCTCTTTTTTCTTTCAGCGACTTATGATACATAAAAGATGCAGCCACATCCACGTGAAAGAAGTGACAGATAAATGCTTGTTCTGGGACACAGGGGAGCTTCGGGGTACGCCCCGGAAAACACGATTGCGGCTTTCGGGCTGGGCATCAGCCAGGGGTGCCACGGTTTCGAGTTCGACGTCCAGCTGAGCCGGGACGGAGAACCAGTCGTCCATCACGACTGGTCCGTGGAGCGGACCACAGGCGGCACCGGGGACATCCGCGACCTGACGTTCCGCGAAATCCGGAGCCTTGATGCGGGGAAATGGTTCTCCCCCGAATTCCGGGGCCAGAAAATCCCCGCCCTTGCCGAAGTGCTGGAACTGATTCCCGAAAAAATGCTCCTGAACGTGGAGCTGAAAAGCCGGGCATCGGACGGGCCAGGGCTCGAGGAAAAGACCATCTCTGTTCTGCAGAAACACGGAAGGCTCGAAAACACCATACTCTCTTCCTTCAACCATCTCTCCCTGGAACGGGCAAGGGACATCGCCCCCGGCATCCGTCTCGGCATGCTCTACGAGGCGCTGCTCCTCAGGCCGTTTGACTACGTGGAAAAGCTGGACCTGGGCCTCTACAGCATCCACCCCCTGCACGACTACGTCTCCCCTGCCCTTGTCCTTGAGACCCACCGCCGCGGGCTGAAAATGGCGTGCTGGACGGTGAATACAAGGGAGCGCACCGCGGAGCTTCGGGAATACGGGGTGGACATCGTCATCACCAACTACCCTGACAGGTGCCTGGAACTTGAATAACCGCTCCGGAGAGGCCGGAAGGGAGAGCTAGTCCTCTTTTTTCTTTCCAAGGTACAGGTTGGCCACGGCAAAAATGGACGTACCTGTTATGAGTAGAAATGAAATGGCGTTGATCACCGGCGTGGAACCGTCGCGGACCTGCATGTACATGTTGATGGGCAGGGTCGCCTGGGATCCGACGGTGAAAATGGTTGTGTTGAAGTTCTCGAAGGACATGAGAAACGCCACGGCCGCTCCCCCCAATATAGACGGACGGAGGTACGGCAGCGTGACGTACCGGAGCACTTCCGCCCTGTTCGCCCCCAGGTTGTAGGCCGCCTCCTCCAGGGAGCGGTCGAACTTCTTCAGCCGCGCCGAGACCACAAGGGCCACGATGGTCGAGATGAAGGACGACTGCCCCAGGACCACCAGCCAGAAGCCCGGTACGAGGGATTTTACGTAGACTCCCGTGAGGTCTTCGATAAAAATTCCCACGGTGTTGGCGAACATGAGGATGGAAATGCCGAGGATGACGCCCGGAATGACCAGCGGGGCGATCATGAGGAAATACAGCGCCCCCTTGAACCGGAAATTCTCCTGCTCGAAGAGAAAGGCTGCGCACGTGCCGAGGATGGTGGAGAGACACGCAACCGTCAGGGCGACCCGGAACGAAAAGGCCAGGCTCCGCAGGTTCGCCTGGTCGTTGAATATGCCGAACTTCTCTGGGCCGCTGCCGAAAAACCAGTCGAGAGTGAACCCCTCCCATGGAAGGGATGGGTACATGGAGTCGTTGAAGGCGAGGATCATGGTCACCACCAGGGGGGCGAACAAAAGAACGAAATACGCCCCGATGAACAGGTTGAAGCTCCACCTGTACCTGCGGGACGACGGAAGAGACCGGATCATTTGACCACCTCCCCCAGGTTTTGGCCCGTCACCTTCAGCGCGATCCAGATGATGAGGGATGAGAGCAGAAGCAGCAGGAAGCCGAAGGCCGCCCCCTGGTTCCAGTTGAAGTACAGGATGATCTGGTTGTAGATCTGCTCGGTAAACCAGAGGGAGTTTTTTCCTCCCATGAGGTTGGGGGTCAGGTAGCTGCCCAGCACCAGCATGAAGACAATGATCCCCCCGGAAACCATCCCCGGCATGCAGTGGGGGATGATGATGGTCCGCCAGATGGCCGTTTTCGATGCCCCGAGATCGTAGGCCGCCTCAATGAGGGAATCGTCGAGGGCATCCATGACGCCCACGATGGGAACCACCATGAACAGCATGCTCGTGTACACCAGCCCCATGATCATGGTGACGTCGTTGTACAGCATCTCGATGGGCCGGCTGAACAGGCCGATGGACGTGAACAGCCGGTTGATCACACCGCTCTCCCGAAGCAGAATGATCCAGCCGTACACCCGTATCAGCTCGCTGACCCAGAAGGGAACGAGGATGAGCACCATGAGGAATCCCCCTGCGCGGACTCTGGCCACCTTGGTGATGTAGAATGCCACCGGAAGGGCTATGACCATAACCAGGAATGTGACAATGACGGAATAAAAAGCCGTTCTGACGAAAGTCAGCCAATAGATGGGTTCGCTGAAAAAAGCCATGTAATTTTGGAGGGTAAAGCCCCCCGGTCGGGAGGATGTGAAGGAAAGCCGCAGAAGTTCGGCGTGGGGCAGTACGATCAGCAGCAGCAGCCACAGGGCAACCGGGAGAAAAAAGAACAGGAAGCCCCAGTTCAACCGTATTCTACCGCTCATCGTAGGGTTTCCCGCCGTTTCCGGCAAAACAGAGGGATACTCCGGGATCCCAGCCAACCATAATCCGGTCACCCGCCCTGATGTGATCATAGAGCCCCGTCTGGGGAAGCATGACGACAATCTCATCTTCCGTCCCTTCGGGAATCACAAGGAGGCGGCTGTTCCCGCCGTCGAAAAGGACCGCCCGCACCTGGACGGGCATCCGGTTGAAACCCGGGGTGTCGCTGCCGGGTTCGATCACCATAGCCTCGGGCCGGACGAACATCTCGCAGGGAATCCCCTCCTGGAGGCTGCGGCAGGCATCATCGAGGATAAAGCTGAATCTCCCGGCATACAGGCCGGCCGGCGCTCCGCCGTCGTCTCTGGACGGAACGATCAGGAACCTGTTGTTGTTTCCCACGAACTGCGCCACGAAAGAGGAACGGGGCCTGTGGTACAGCTCCTGGGGACTTCCCGTCTGCTCGAAGATCCCCTTGTTCATCACCGCCACCGTGTCGCTCATCACCATGGCCTCTGACTGGTCATGGGTTATGTAGACGAAAGTCGTCCCCACGTTCGCCTGGAGGGTTTTCAGCTCGACCTTCATGTGCTCCCGCAGCTTGGCGTCAAGGGCGCCGAGGGGCTCATCGAGCAGCAGTACCGCCGGGTCGAGCACCAGGCAACGGGCAATGGCGATGCGCTGCTTCTGGCCGCCCGAAAGCTGGCTGATCTGCTTCTCTCCCGAGTCGGGAAGCCCCACCCGCTCGAGCATGTCATTCACCTTCCGGGCGACGCCACTGCCCTTCTCTCCTCTCCGCCTCAGCCCGAAGGCTACGTTTTCAAACACGTTCATCATGGGGAAAAGGGCAAGATTCTGGAAGACGAGGTTCACCGGCCGCCTGTTCGGAGGGACGCTGCTCATGTCCTCGCCGTTGAACAGGATAGTCCCTCCGTCCTGCCGGTAAAACCCGGCGATCATTCGAAGGAGCGTCGTCTTGCCGCATCCCGAAGGCCCGAGAATGGAAAAAAACTTTCCGTCCTCCACGTCGAAGGATATGTTTTCAACGGCGGTGAAATTTCCGAATTTTTTAGTGAGACCGTGAACAGAAAGGGCAAAGGGCATGGAGAGGTCACCTCAATCAGAGTACCGCCGGCAGCCCTCTGGAGGCCGCCGGCGGCGCAGGATTCGTTGCTGACGATTTTTACCGTGCGGCCTTTACCTTGTCCAGCGTCCGGCCTTCCATCTCTTCAATTCCGGCGGGAACCGTCGGATACCAGTTGATCTTCGCCAGGACCTCAGGCGGAAGTCCCCGGGTGAAATTGGCTTTGATCTCCGGATCGAGGAAGTTCACGGCATCCTTCGAGGCAGTGCCGTAGGTCTCCCGGTTGGTGAAGAAGGCGGCGTTCTCGGGGCGGAGCATAAAATTGATGTAGGCGTAGGCCCCTTCAAGGTTCTCCGAACGGGCGGGGATCGCGAAAGTGTCCACCCATGCAAGGGCGCCGCTTGCGGGAGCGAGGTAGTCTATGTCGGGATTCTCCCCGTGGAGCTTCCATCCGGCCTGCTCCCACGCGGACGCAGCCCAGACCTCTCCGGAACGGAGGAGCTGGAGCAGCTGGTCTCCGTTGTCCCAATAGGTCTTCACCGAGGGTTTTCCTGCGATAAGGACCTTCTCCATCTCGTCGAGGAACTTCTGGTACTCTTCGGGTTTCCCGTAGAGAGCGAAGGGATCGTGTCCCAGGGAGAACCCCATGCCGATGAGAGTGGGCCTCTTCAGCCGGTACGACACCCTGCCGGCATACTTCGGATCGAGAAGATCCTTGAAATCCTTCACGTCGGGCGCCTTGGCCCTGTTCACCACTAGTCCCTCAGTGCCGTACACATGGGGAACCGCATAGGACTTCCCATCCACGAGCGTATTCTTTTTCACGGCGTTGAGAAGGGAGGGGTCAATCTGCTCTTCGTTAATGCGGGAATAATCTATGGGCTGGTAAATCCTGTACTGCTCCACCACGGACGAGATCCTGTCCTGGGAGGGCTGGGCAAGGTCAAAGCCGCCGCCCCGGGTGGCACGAAGC
>VSSQ01000040.1_pt1 | contig 11982 bp, 9 predicted proteins | sample 4763081 | NCBI WGS metagenome assembly VSSQ01 (sample SAMN12137344, study PRJNA551015) | bioreactor metagenome | isolation source: SDC9 anaerobic chlorinated ethene degrading culture | place: USA: Knoxville, Tennesee | collected 2015-01-01
TGGGCCTTAAGCCTAAACGCTCCCGCTGTCATTATTGCCAATATCGCCACCGACCTGCTTGTCGAGCCGATGGTGCGTCCTGGTGACCCTATCGATCAATTTGTAAAACTATAAACCATCGCGCAGGAGGTAGACCATGCTAACCGAACTAAATAAACTCATTGTATACCGCGACATATTGAAAGACCCAATAATAAAACGTTTGCTTGAACCATCTTCAAACAATTACTGTCAAATACAGTACCAAATAATCTATGAGCTACTTGCCCAGGCTGAACAGCTAAGCCTGGAAGGCAATGTATTAAAAGGCTATTTATTAAGTTTAGTTCTCAATGATGAAAACATTTTCTGTACTACCATTGAAAATACAAATGGAAAAGTTGGGCAAAGCTTACTGGCAGCAGTGGCCCACGATCTTGCGATCCTTAAAGATATTATAAACAGCGATCTCGGTACGGTCCTTGATCATTCAATTCTTAATAATTTTAGGCCTACTTACGACAGTCAAGATATCCGCCTTAGCGATCTTACAAAGCTCTTTACTGACAGCGCATATACATCAGAGCAGTTAGTTGAGAAGCTAGTCCAACACTATAACCGATATGGTCATGGCGTAATGGCCCAGTACGCCGCCTTTAGGTGGAGTGATGGATATGGGTTAACCGGAGTAAAACACTATGATCAGATTAAACTTGAAGATATTATTGGCTATGATCGGCAAAAAGAAGCTCTTATAAAAAACACGGAAGCCTTTCTCAATAATCAGCCAGCAAATAACGTTCTCCTCGTTGGAGCACGAGGCACCGGAAAATCTTCTTCAGTAAAAGCCCTGGTCAACCGCTACTTCTCTGACGGCTTGCGGCTTATCGAAATAGCTAAGCATCAGCTAAAGAATTTGCACGAAATAATGAGCATACTACGCAATCATGGCAAAAAATTCATTCTCTACCTTGATGACCTTTCCTTCGAAGACTATGAGGTCGAATATAAATATCTGAAATCTGTTTTGGATGGCGGGGTTGAGTCCAAACCACCAAATGTAATGATCATCGCCACTTCAAATCGTCGGCATATAGTAAGAGAGCTTTGGAATGAGCGCGGCGAAAACAACAGCGAAATCCACCGTAATGATGCCATTAATGAGAAAATTTCATTATCCGACCGCTTTGGGATCACACTTACCTACTTGCAGCCCAACCAGGATGAATACCTTAAGATTGTGGAAGAACTAGCGAAAAAGCAGGGGCTAACCATCTGCCCTACCCTTCTTCGCACAGAGGCGCTAAAATGGGAATTGTCCCACTCCGGACGCTCCGGCAGAACTGCCCAACAATTTATATCCTATCTTTTGGGAAGTTCAAGACTTAATTAAACAATAAAAGCATGCAAAAATTGATTTACAAATTTGCATGCTTTTATTATTAAATTCGATGACCACCACAAAGGTCATTTGCATAAAACCTCCTAATTTTATCTACAATTTTGAATATTATAATAGAATTTTGTAATTTTTTATGTTATCATCAAAATATATGGAAATTATACCAGTAATTGTAATAAATTTAAGGAGGCTTAAACGTGGGCATTAATATGAATTTCCGCATTGCAACAGTTGGAAGCACTAAGACGGTAGCCAAGGAACTTGCACAGGCTTTTACGCATTTGTTTAGCAACCACCACCTGAACATTACCTCTTATGCTGTTAAAGAGATCACTACTTCTGACCTGGCCGATTTATATCTTTGCTTACCTACTCGCGTCGAGGAGACTGCACGTAAAGTATCCAGGGCAAAAATCGTCGCTTTAGAACTTACTCCCCCGCCACAATTTTATGTACAAGTGGCCCAAATACCACACGGTGAATCAGTTGTGATTTTTAATAATAATGTAGCACAGGCTGATAAGATAGCCTCCTATTGCAAAGAGAACGGGATAACCTACGTCGATTATATTTACGCGCCCTACAATGAAAAGACTGAGGATGAAATTGCTCAGATTCTAAAAGCTTCACGTTATATCATCGGCTCAGAAACCATTGTCGGGCCAGGAGGTACCCTCGAGCTTAACTACAAAAAGCATATACCACAGGGTGCCAAAATCATCGGTGCCCAAAGAATTGCGACAATAGAATCTGTGTGCGAAATTATGACCTGGATAACTTCCTACAATTTTAAACAACTATCTTCTGAAACTGCGACTATATCGCAATCTCTAAGTACCAACCTCCAAGAGATTCTTACTGCCAACGATCAAGTCCTTGCAGCAATTGACAAAACAACTAACTCACTCGCTACGACTAGCGGCCTGTTAGACAATGGTATTCAAAAAGTCAACTTAGTGGCCTCACTATCGTCTTCCCTTGAAAGCGCGACTAAAAGTATCGGTGGCATTACCGATACCATTAAATCTATTGCCAGCCAAACTAACCTATTGGCCCTTAACGCTGCAATTGAGGCTGCCCGGGTTGGCGACGCAGGCCGCGGATTTGCTGTCGTTGCCAGAGAGGTCAGAAAATTGGCCGAAGAAAGCAACAAATCAACTGATACCATTCGCGACTCCATTTCCGATATCGAAACAGTGGTATCGCAAATCGTTCCCGCGCTGGCCAGTCTCTCAACCGAGATTATCACCCTGAAAACCAGAATGGACGAAATCAATAGCCTTTCGAATCAGGAAGTCGACTCAATCAAAGCCGTGATAACATCCTCAAAAAAAATCGAAAACTTTAATTCCCAACTACTGGCATCGGTAGATAAGCTATTAGTTAGCTAAAAGGATTGAACAAAGATGGCCTAGCCCTATCAATACAAGGGGTTGGCCATCTTTTTATTCACTCGTAATGGCAAAAGCGCGCCAGGACTCCCATCGTATGCCGCCTGTACCTTTAACTTTACAAAACTTGCAAGCTCAACTCACCATTGTTCACAACAAGTTTGATCGTACTCCCCTCACCAGCCTGACCACGAACAATCATCTTGCTTAGCTCGGTTTCAACCATCTTGGTAATCTGCCGGCGCAACGGTCTTGCGCCGTACGCTGGATCGTAACCCTTCTGCGCCAATAATTCAAGGGCAGTTTGCTCCCATTCCAGCGTAAGATTTAATTGCTTCTGCAGTCGGACGTTCAGGTTTTCAAGCAATATCGCGGCAATTTGACCAACTTGTTCGATCGACAATCCGTTAAATACTATGGTGTCGTCAATACGATTCAGAAATTCCGGTCGGAAATAGTTTTTCAGCAAACAAAGCACTTTCTCTTTAGCCTCGGACGAATTACTATTGAGAATTTCGGCAGATCCCAAATTGGACGTCATAATAATCACGGTATTTTTAAAATTCACGGTTCGTCCTTTACTGTCAGTCAAGCGTCCATCATCGAGAATTTGCAGCAAGATATTAAAAACATCACTATGGGCTTTTTCAATTTCATCAAGCAAGATAACACTGTACGGTCGTCGGCGTACAGCTTCTGTTAATTGCCCGCCCTCATCATAACCGATATAGCCGGGAGGAGCACCAATCAGTCTAGATACGGCATGTTTTTCCATATATTCACTCATATCCAGGCGAATGATATTGCGCTCATCGTCGAACAAGACTTCAGCCAGCGTTTTAGCCAATTCAGTTTTTCCCACACCTGTCGGGCCAAGGAAAATAAACGAACCAATCGGGCGATTGGGATCTTTGATTCCGGCGCGTGCCCGGATAATCGCCTCACTCACCGCCTGAACGGCGGAGTCTTGGCCGACAACGCGCTCATGAAGAATCACTTCAAGATTGGACAGTTTTTCCCGCTCACCAGCCAACATTCGATTGACAGGAATCCCCGTCCAACGGCTTACGACTCTAGCAATATCATCGTCACTTACCTCTTCCGTAAGCAGCGTCTTGGCCGAGCGTTTTTCATTAAGCTGCTCCTCTTGCTCTTTTAAATTACGTTCAAGTTCAGGGAGGCGTCCATATTTCAGCTCTGCAAGACGGGTTAGGTCATAATCCCGTTCAGCTGCTTCCATTTTTGTTCGTAAATCCTCAATTTCTTCTTTCAAACTGCGCAGGCGAAGAATCCCTTGCTTTTCAATTTCCCATTGCGCCTTAAGATCATTTGCGCCGGAACGAGTCTCCTTCAGTTCTTCTTGCAGACGGACAAGCCTCTCTTGTGACGCAGCATCGTTTTCTTTTTTTAAGGCTTGTTCTTCTATTTCAAGCTGCATAATACGACGCAGAATTTCATCAAGCTCGCTTGGCATAGAATCAATTTCGGTGCGGAGTTTAGCCGCAGCTTCATCAACAAGATCAATTGCCTTGTCAGGCAGAAACCGATCGGAAATGTACCTATCAGACAAGACCGCTGCTGCTACCAAAGCCGAATCCTTAATTCTCACACCATGATGAATTTCATAGCGTTCCTTTAACCCACGAAGGATTGATATCGTATCTTCTACCGACGGCTGGTCGATAAAAACCGGTTGGAAGCGACGTTCAAGCGCAGAATCCTTCTCGATATGCTTACGATATTCATTTAAGGTCGTTGCACCAATACAGCGTAATTCACCCCTGGCCAGCTTGGGTTTTAAAATATTACCGGCATCCATAGCCCCTTCTGCAGCCCCGGCGCCAACGACAGTGTGAAGCTCATCAATAAATAACAACACTTTACCGTCTGACTTAGCAATCTCATTTAAGACGTTTTTCAGCCGTTCTTCGAATTCACCACGAAACTTTGCGCCGGCAAGCAGTGATCCTAAATCGAGAGAGTAGAGTATTTTATTTTTTAGTGACTCAGGCACATCACCGGCAATAATCCGTCGGGCTAATCCTTCCACAATTGCTGTTTTTCCGACACCGGGCTCACCGATTAGGACGGGGTTGTTTTTGGTTCGTCGTGACAATATTTCGATAGCACGACGAATTTCCTCATCACGTCCAATGACCGGATCAAGTTTTCCCTCTCTCGCCATTGCGGTAAGATCTTGACCATATTTTGAAAGAGCACGATATCCCTCTTCAGAAGTCTCATTCGTTGCATTTCCGCCTCGCTGCGCTTCTTTCACAATTTGCTGAATCCGGCTGCGTGATAAGCCAAATTGACGACAAAGCTCAACAACATCACTGTCGCCGTCTTCAACGCTGGCTAATAAAAGATGTTCAATACCCACAGATTCATCTTTCATGTCATTTGCGAACTTCTCGGCAAGAGCCATAACCCGAATCATGGCGGTATTCATCCTTAGACCTGTATCCTGCCCACGTATGGCCGGTTGTTTTTTAAGCAGTTGTTCAAGTTTGGTCCTAAACAATGACAACTCTATTTTTGCCTTGTCAAATATTTGAGCGACAAGCCCCTCTGGCTCCTTACTAATTGCCATTAACAAATGCCTTGTCGTAACCTCTTGATGATAATAAAGCGCACTCTGCTGCTGGGCCTTCTGCAAAACCTCCATAGCGCTTGATGTGAATTTGTCATGTGTCATTTTTATCCCTCCAGACTTTTCATCGTTCATTTAGTAATGATTAGTCATTGATAGTATTTATTATATTTGATATTAACAAATAATGTCATTATAATCAAGTTCTTTTTTTGACTTTTTGACCTTTAACGTAAAAAAAGCCAGGATTAAAGTCCTGGCCGTAAACTACTGTGAAATCTAAATCTGTCTCTGACCCCAGTACGCTTTAGTCTATTCGTAGTCAACACCTTGTTGAAGATCATCTGCTGCAATTGTTTCACAGCCAACTTCATATTTCATTTCAGTTGTACTATTACGGGAACCCTCTTCAATTAAAAACTTATTGCCAACATGGTCGTCGCCGTTACTATTTTTACCGTTCCAATAATGATACACCTTGTTTTTTTCCAAGTTCTATTACCTCCTCCATATGTCGTCTGATTAAAGTTTTTACCAATAGCATGCATAAAAACCATGGCAATTACTGCTTAGTAAAGGCTCATCGGGCTTTGAACCATTGGTAAGTCTCTTCAATTCCCTTCCTTAGCTCAATTTTTGCCTGCCAGCCTAAAGCATTGATTTTGCTTACATCTAACCGTTTGACAGGAGTTCCGTCAGGCCACCTGTCATCATAGATGATTTTTCCTTGATAGCCGGTTACCTTAGCGATTAAAGCAGCGAGTTCTCTAATAGTAATATCACTGCCTGTACCAATATTAATAATATCTCCATCATTATAATGATTCATTAAAAATAAACAGGCTTCAGCCAAGTCATCAACATGAAGAAATTCACGCCGCGGGATACCAGTCCCCCATACGACAACTTCAGGACTCTCTTGCATCGCGGCCTCATGAAATTTACGTAGTAATGCCGGTAAAACGTGGGAATTGTCTAAATCAAAATTATCATTGATTCCATAGAGATTCGTCGGCATCACGGCAACATAATTATCACCATACTGTCTCCGGTACGCTTGGCAAAGTTTGATGCCGGCAATCTTGGCAATTGCATACCATTGGTTTGTAGGCTCAAGTGCACCCGTTAAAAGGCATTCTTCTTGAAGTGGCTGGGGAGCAAACTTAGGATAAATACACGAGCTGCCTAAAAACAGGAGTTTTTTTGTACCATAGCGATGTGCTGCATGAATGATATTACTTTCAATCATGATATTGTCATAGATAAACTCGGCAGGATAACGACTGTTGGCTGCTATCCCACCCACCTTGGCCGCAGCCAGAAAAATATATTCCGGTCGATGCTCTTTAAAAAAATTATCAACAGCCGGTTGACAGCGCAAATCAATTTCTTTGCTAGTCCGAGTGATGATATTAACATAGCTGTAACTTATTAAACAACGAACAAGCGCAGAACCAACCAACCCCCGATGCCCAGCAACATAGATTAATGCGTCTTTTTCCACACAACGCACCCCATTTTCTCTCATCATTTTTTTACTATCCATCAGTTCCTATTCAACCATTATTGGGAATATGCTTGCTTATATGTTGTAATTCAAAGAACCTACGATTAATTAATCGTAGGTTCTTACTTCAATTCCAGATTTCTGTTTGGCTAGGCTTCAGAAAGGGCTAAACACCATCTGAAGCAATTCTCATTTTATAAATTGCCCACGCATGAGTAATTAGATCAATGATAAGGGCTACAAAGGGTCTGCAGAAATACCCAATACAGACACCTATAATGAAACTAATCATTTTTTATCCCTCTTCTTTCAGCTCTTTGCTTACTCGGCTATATTCATAGTAGCCTACTATATACTATGTAACTTCTTATGTAGATGCGACTGGATAAACCCAGCTTTTATAGGCAATCAGTTTTTTAAGTACATAGATTTTCTCTTCTGTTGCTAATTCGGGATTCATGATTGATATATAGGCATAAACTTCTTCCGGAGCCAATACCAAAGGAGCCCTACTATCAGTTTTATCCTGGATCACTCGAATAGCATGCGGCTTCATCAGCAACGAAGTCCATGCATTGTCCTTGGAAAAACTCAATTTTGTATATAATGAGTTCAATTTAACATTATTAGTCGGTGTATTAGCAATATTTATTAAACCGTAATCATTATCGCTTACCCGCCTGTAGTCTATCACCAACTCTTCCAGTCCCTGCAGAGCTCGGATCGCTAGCGTATGCCAGGGCAATTGCGGGTCATTCGTAAACAAAATTTCATTTAAGCCAAGTTCACTTATCGGGCTAGTATTATGATATGTTTCAGCAAGCTGATGAAAACTATGTTTAACCGATTCAAGCATATTGTGGTCCAGCGTAAAAGCAACCAGGTCTAATTTAAGAGCTTCAACAAGACCTTTAATGAGATCATTGATAGAGCATAATGGTTGGTTTTGTATGTGCTCAATTATTTGGGCATATGGCATCCCGCAAATTGGGCCGTCGCAAATATATGTCAGCACATTTTGAACACCGTGTCCGGCATGCTTAGTAAATTCATAAATCACTTCAATGAAATTAAAATAGCATATATCGGCTACCAGCAAATCAATCTTCTGCCCCGCTTCGGCACACGCCTTATCTAAAGCATCCGCCATTTCCGGAAACCCCATAATATACGGAAGTTCCTGGCTATAGTCAGGCATAGAACCGACGAACTGGTAACCATGTCCGCCTAAAACTACCATATAATGTTCAGCCGGGTAACTCTCCATTCCTTCTTTAACGAACTGGTACAAAGAATAGGGATCAGCCATATTTATTTTACCAAAATCTTCTAACAAAAATGACTGTCCGCCCTCCAGCAAATAGCGGCGGACGCCCGTCCATGCTTCATCTTCGCAAGATAAAGCATGCCTTGGTCTAAATATGTTAACTAATGTTCTATTTTCCCGACCAATTTCAAGTATTGTATTCACTGTATTGCTAAAACAACTTGTTTCTATCGCGAGCTTAGCTTGCCAAGTTTCGGGCTCTAAGTCGTTATTCCCATTAGCATATATCAAAATAGTCCATTTCTTTATCCTATCAAATTCCATCGCGCCACCACCTCTGCCCCAATACCACATTATATGTTATGAAACTTTAATAGTTACACACTTTCACCTTCAAACAGAATACGACATATCATAATATTAGCTAGAAGTTTTATGTATCGCCTAACCTTGATAGATACCAGAAACTTCAATAAGTAATTTAAAATGGAGGGTTATATTGTGACTGAAGGAACTGAAAAGTTATCGCATTTCATGAAAAAGATTTCCGACAGGCAAGAAGCATCAATAGAAGACAGCCTTGGCGTAGACATAGCTGATGACGACTTAAGGCAAGACTGTTGTGACGAAGAATGCCCATGCCCTTGTCCTTGTCCACCCGAATGCCCAACCAGAGGTATATCAATTGCCAATGTCATGCAGTCATTAAAAGACATTGATTAGAAAGGCTTGTCAGGCTTTTATTATCAAGTACCTTGTTGACACATTACCGTGATAATTAGTAAAAAAGAAAACGAAAAGGAGGGTGTAAATTGGGTCGCGATAACGATTTTAGATGTTGCTGTAATAATGTAGAATCAGCCAATATAATTGCCTGTGTATGCGATTTAAAACGAAAAATCGAATGCGTAATAGATTGCATGGACGGCCATTGCAATAGCAATACCAAAGAAAAAATTATCTTCTGTATAATCCTGGAAGAAATTGCTAAAATTGAAGCAAAACTTGATAACCCTAAATTTGGTCTTAATGAAATCAAAGCCGAAATAATCGAAATTAACAATATAGTATTTAACTCGGCCTTAGTATTGCGGGACATAAAAAATGAAGTCAATGACATTGAAGACCTTCTTAACAACAAGGCTTTTGGCCTGAACGAGATCAAAAATGAGATTATCGAGATTAACGACATATTAACTAACGGAACCTTTGGCCTTAAAGAAGTCAAGAATGAAATTCGAAATATCGAGAATACAACCAACATTATTAACCAAACTTTGGTCAATGGTGTCTTCGGGCTTAAAGAAATCAAAAACGAGATTATTGAAATCAATAATACCGTCGACATCATTAACTCCACGGTAAACAACAAATTCTTTGGCCTAAAAGAAGTCAAGAATGAGATTATTGATATTAACAACATTCTCACTAATCAATTCTTTGGCCTGAACGAAATCAAAAACGAAGTCAAAGATATTAATGACCTAATAAACAACGGCGCTTTTGGACTTGGAGAAATAAAAAATGAAATTAAAGTCATTGAAAATCGCACTGGCCGTACAATCAGACTACTCACAAACAAAATTTTTGGGCTTAACGAAATAAAGAACGAAGTTCGCCAGATCGAAAATCAAACAGCCCTCATTACTAACAACACGATCGGTCTCAACGAAATTAAGAATGAAGTTCGCCTCATTGAAAACGTTGTAACTAATCGTTGCTTCGGACTTCAGGCAATTAAGAATGAAGTTGTCGATATTAACAACATTCTTACCAACCGCTTATTCGGTCTTAACGAAATTAAGAATGAAATTCGCAGCATTGAAAACCAAACAGTACTGCTAACAAATACCACTTTCGGCCTGAATGAAATTAAAAGCGAAGTAAACGATATTTTACAAGATCTCAACCGAGTCCTTAGGATATTAAACAATCGTAATTTCGGTCTCAATGAAATCAAAAATGAAGTCCGCCTAATTGAAAATCAGACGGCGCTATTAACTAATAACGTCTTCGGACTTAACGAGATTAAGAATGAAATTCGGGGTATTGAAAATACTGTTGGTAATTTGCCAACTAGTTTCAACCAGATTAATAACACAGTTAACCAAATTAACAATACCGTCAATAACAGCTTCTTCGGTCTCAATGAAATCAAAGACGAAATCCGTCTTATCGAAAACCAAACGATACTGCTAACTAACAGCACCTTCGGTCTCAATGAAATTAAAAATGAAGTTCGTGATATCGAAAATACTGTACGATTAATAAATAGAACAGTTAATAATCGAAACTTCGGTATTAGAGAAATCAAAAATGAAGTTCGTATAATTGAGAATCAGACCGCGCTGCTAACAAATAATATCTTTGGCCTGAACGAGATTAAGAACGAGATTCGCCAAATCGAAAATCAAACAGCCCTCATTACCAACAACACCTTCGGACTTAACGAAATTAAAAATGAAGTTCTCCTGATTGAAAACATTGTAACCAATCGCTGCTTCGGACTTCAGGCAATTAAGAACGAAATTGTCGATATCAACAACATTCTTACCAACAGTGTATTTGGTCTTAATGAGATCAAGAATGAAGTCCGAGATATAGAAAATGTTGTACGGATTATCAACAATACCATCGGCAACAACAATTTTGGCCTTAATGAAATCAAAAATGAGATTCGGATAATTGAAAATCAAACATCGCTACTAACTAATAATATCTTTGGTCTTAACGAAATTAAGAACGAAATCCGCGGCATTGAAAATACTGTTGGCAATCTGCCAAGTAGCTTCAACCAGATTAACAACACAGTTAACCAAATTAATAATACTGTCAATAATAGCTTCTTCGGTCTCAATGAAATCAAAAACGAGATTCGCCTAATCGAAAATCAGACGGTGCTGCTAACTAACAATGTTTTCGGTCTCAATGAAATTAAAAATGAAGTCCGGGATATTGAAAATACTGTACGATTAATAAATAGAACAGTTAATAACCGGAACTTCGGTATTAGAGAAATTAAAAATGAAGTTCGTATAATTGAAAATCAGACGGCGCTGCTAACCAATAATATCTTTGGCCTTAATGAGATTAAGAATGAGATTCGCGGCATTGAAAATACTGTTGGTAATTTGCCGACCAGCTTCAATCAAATAAACAACACTGTTAATCAAATAAATAACAGTGTCAATAATAGCTTCTTTGGCCTTAACGAAATTAAAAACGAAATCCGCCTCATTGAAAACCAAACTCTCTTGCTAACAAACAATACCTTTGGCCTAAACGAAATCAAGAATGAAATCCGCGGCATTGAGAACATTATCGGCAACATTCCATTTAATTTCAGCATATTTAATCAGATTAATAATACCGTTAGTATAATTAACAACACTGTCAATAACGATATCTTTGGCCTCAACGAGATTAAAAATGAGATCCGTGGCATTGAAAATCAAACCATCTTGCTAACTAACAGTACATTTGGCTTGAACGAAATCAAAAACGAAATCCGCCTCATTGAAAACCAAACGCTACTACTAACAAACAATACCTTTGGCCTAAATGAAATCAAGAATGAAATCCGCGGCATTGAGAACATTATTGGTAACATTCCATTTAACTCCAATACCTTTAATCAAATTAATAATACTGTCAATATCATTAATAACACTGTCAATAACGGTATCTTTGGCCTCAATGAAATTAAGAACGAGATCCGCGGCATTGAAAATCAAACCATCTTACTGACTAACAGCACATTCGGCTTGAACGAAATCAAAAACGAAATTCGCCTCATTGAAAACCAAACTAGCTTGCTAACAAACAATGTCTTTGGCCTAAACG
>VSSQ01001050.1_pt1 | contig 11974 bp, 10 predicted proteins | sample 4763081 | NCBI WGS metagenome assembly VSSQ01 (sample SAMN12137344, study PRJNA551015) | bioreactor metagenome | isolation source: SDC9 anaerobic chlorinated ethene degrading culture | place: USA: Knoxville, Tennesee | collected 2015-01-01
ACTGAAAACGGATGTCATTCCGATTTTTTTTCCTAATAATCCTGGCATTTCAATTAATTTATTTACTATTTACTTATTTACCATTTACTACTTAATGTAAAAATGGTATAATGTCTTTTTATCAAACCTTGATTTCTACTTCAACACCACTTGGCAATTCAAGTTTCATCAGGGCATCTACTGTTTTGGCTGATGAATTGTGAATATCAATCAGTCGTTTGTAAGATGACAATTCGAACTGCTCACGTGATTTCTTGTTTACGAAAGTGGAACGGTTCACGGTGAAGATTCTTTTGTGAGTAGGCAATGGAATAGGACCACTTACATGCGCACCCGTAGCTTTAACCGTTTTTACAATTTTCTCAGCTGATTTATCAACCAGGCTGTGATCGTAAGATTTCAATTTGATTCTGATTTTTTGACTCATCTTCGTTTTTTTATTTATATTATATTACATGTAAACATCCGGTTAAGAGTCATTCGCTAACCGGATGTTATATTTTTACAATAGTTCTACTTTACCTTTTGCTTCAGCAACAACTACTTTGGCAAGAGAGTTAGATACTTCAGCGTAATGTGAAAACTCCATAGATGAAGTTGCACGACCCGAACTGATAGTACGCAAAGCTGTTACATAACCGAATGTTTCTGCCAAAGGCACTTTAGCTTTCACGATACGGGCTCCGGTACGGCTTGACTCCATACCTTCTACCTGTCCGCGACGTTTATTAAGGTCGCCAATCACATCACCCATGTTTTCTTCCGGTGTCACCACCTCCATTTTCATAATAGGCTCCAGCAGGATTGGTTTCGCTTTGGCACAAGCAGTTTTGAACGCCATTTGCGCACAAATTTCAAATGAAAGCTGATCCGAGTCAACCGCGTGGAACGAACCATCCAGTAAAGTTACTTTCAGTTTATCCATCGGGAAACCTGCCAACACCCCATTTTTAAGGGCATTCTGGAATCCTTTCTGTACGGAAGGAATAAATTCTTTTGGAATATTACCACCTTTTACCACATCAACAAACTGCAGCGATCCGTCGAAATCAGCATCTGCCGGCTCAACACGTACAATGATATCAGCAAATTTACCGCGACCACCCGACTGTTTCTTATATACTTCGCGAATCTCAACAGCTTGCGAAATTGCTTCTTTGTAAGACACCTGCGGACGACCCTGGTTACATTCAACCTTGAATTCTCGTTTCAGACGATCGATGATAATTTCCAGGTGAAGTTCACCCATACCCGAAATGATAGTCTGACCTGTTTGTTCTTGCGTGTGAACAGTAAATGTCGGATCTTCCTCTGAAAGTTTGGATAGTCCCATACCGAGTTTATCCAGGTCTTTCTGAGTCTTAGGCTCAACGGTTATACCGATAACCGGTTCCGGGAAGTCCATAGACTCCAGGGTAATCGGATGTGCTTCATCGCAGAGCGTATCACCGGTACGGATATCTTTAAAACCAACTCCGGCACCAATATCTCCGGCTGAAATCAAATCAACAGGATTTTGTTTATTAGAGTGCATCTGGAAGATACGTGAAATACGTTCTTTCTTGTCAGAGCGTGAATTGTAAATGTATGAACCAGCGTTTAAAACACCCGAATACACACGGAAGAAACAAAGACGACCAACATAAGGGTCTGTTGCAATCTTAAACGCTAACGCAGTAAGCGGTTCTTTAGCGTCCGGGTGACGAATAATTTGTTTTTCGGCATCGCGCGGATCTGTTCCAACAATTTCAGGTGTATCGAGCGGACTCGGCAAGAAAGCACAAACAGCATCAAGCATGGTTTGAACTCCTTTGTTTTTGAAAGAAGAACCACAAATCATCGGGTTTATCTCCATCGACAAGGTAGCCTTGCGAATGGCTCTTTTTACTTCTTCTTCAGTAATCGTAGAAGGATCATCAAAGTATTTTTCCATCACGGCATCATCATATTCCGCCACGATTTCAAGCATTTTATCTCTCCATTCCTGCGCTTCTGCAAGCAGATCAGCGGGAATTTCTTCCACGGTGTATTGCGCGCCCATGGTCTCATCATGCCATAGAATCGCTTTCATTTTAATCAAATCCACAACGCCTTTGAATTTTTCTTCAGCGCCGATAGGAATTTGAATCGGACAAGGTTTCGCTCCGAGTACTTCTTTTACCTGACGAACCACTTCGAAGAAGTCGGCTCCGGAACGGTCCATTTTGTTCACGTAACCAATACGCGGAACTTTATATTTGTCGGCCTGACGCCACACGGTTTCCGATTGTGGCTCAACACCACCCACGGCACAGAATGCAGCAACAGCGCCATCCAGGATACGCAAAGAACGCTCTACTTCCACAGTAAAGTCAACGTGCCCCGGAGTGTCAATCAAATTAATTTTATATTTGTCGCCCAGATATTCCCAGGAAGTAGTTGTTGCAGCAGAAGTAATTGTAATACCTCTCTCCTGCTCCTGCTCCATCCAGTCCATCGTGGCAGCACCATCGTGCACCTCACCGATTTTGTGAGTAAGTCCGGTGTAAAACAAGATACGTTCCGACGTAGTTGTCTTACCGGCATCGATATGCGCCATGATACCGATATTTCTATTATAACTTAAATCTCCTTTTGCCATTTAATAACTTATTTCCTATTTATTTACGATTTTCACAAATCAATTAAAATCTGAAGTGAGCAAAAGCACGGTTCGCTTCAGCCATACGGTGCATGTCTTCCTTACGTTTGAAAGCACCGCCCTGGTTGTTATAGGCATCAACAATCTCGGCAGCCAATTTATCGGCCATCGAACGTCCGCCACGTTTCCGTGCGTATAATATAAGATTTTTCATTGAAACTGATTCCTTCCTGTCAGGACGGATTTCTGTGGGAACCTGGAATGTAGCACCGCCGACGCGACGCGATTTTACCTCTACTAACGGAGTAATATTTTCGAGGGCTTTTTTCCAGATATCAAGGGGAGCTTTTTCTTCGTTCGGAAGTTTATTTTTCACAACATCCAACGACGAATAGAAAATGTCGAAAGCAGTTGACTTTTTGCCATCGTACATTAAGTGGTTTACAAATTTTGTAACCATCGATTCATTGAAAACGGGATCTGGTAAAATGATCCGTTTTTTTGGTTTCGACTTTCTCATTTTGAATAAAATTTCTTTTGTTTCTTGGTTGCTTTTAGTCTTACTTCAACAACTCCTCCGAGCCGTTTACTCAACCTTCATCTGCCACCTTTAAAACAAGTTTTTAACTTGATTTTTAAATCTCTCTTTCGAAAAAGAAGTTAGTCTGTTTCACACAGACCGACAGAGGTTAAGAATTATTTCTTTTTACCTTTTGCTGCTGCGGCTGCTGCCTGACCCGGTTTCGGACGTTTTGCGCCGTATTTGGAACGACGTTGTGTACGACCGTTAACACCAGCTGTATCCAATGTACCGCGAACTACGTGATAACGAACACCCGGAAGGTCTTTCACACGACCGCCACGAACCATCACGATGGAGTGTTCCTGTAAGTTGTGACCTTCTCCCGGAATATACGCATTCACCTCCTTTTGATTTGTCAAACGCACACGTGCCACTTTACGCATCGCTGAGTTTGGTTTCTTGGGAGTAGTCGTATACACACGAACACAAACCCCACGACGTTGCGGACAGGAGTCCAGCGCCGGAGACTTGCTATTGTAAGTCATTTCTGCTCTTCCTTTTCTAACTAACTGTTGAATTGTAGGCATTTCAAATTTGTTTTAAACTATAACTACTTTATTTTTAAAATTTTGGTTTTTACCCAAAGGGGCTGCAAAGTTACAAAAAGTTTTTTAAAGAACAAATGAAGTTTCGGAATATTTTAAAAAGATTGTTTGAGATAGTGATATCGACACGAAAAACAAACAACTGAAGCGACAATTTTATCGTATATTTGCATGTGATTAGGTTCAGCACAAGAAAAATCAAACATAAACCACAAAAGGAGCAAAAGAAGACAAAAGGGAACACAAAAGAATTAACAACCACATTAGCAACATTAGTAAACATAGAATTAATTACAAATTAGAATTCCTGATTCGCATAATTATTTAAATCAGCACATAATATGATCGTGTATTTGTTGATTTTATAAGGACACAATAGAGAATAGTTTTGAAAAGCAATACTGTGTATATGAAACGTTTAACAAAGGATTTTTTCCGGCAGGATGCCGTTACCCTCGCACAAAAGCTATTGGGGAAAACGCTGGTACGCGCCTGGTCTGATGGTACCTTCAGCAGATTTATCATCACAGAAACAGAAGCATACATGGGCGAAACAGATTTGGCCTGTCACGCCAGCAAAGGGCGCACCCCCCGAACTGAAATCATGTATGCCGAAGGGGGCGTATTGTACGTATATATAATATATGGTATGTACTGGATGCTCAATATCGTTTCCGGCGACAAGAATAAGCCGGAAGCGGTACTGATCAGGGCTTTGTCCGGCACAAACGGCCCGGGGCGCGTGGGCAGGGCACTGCAACTTGATAAAAGTTTCTACGGGGAATGCCTGACCGGTTCAAACCGCCTGTGGCTGGAAGACGCTCCCGATGTTACCTCCTATTTTTCAGCTCCGCGCATCGGGATTGATTACGCGGGTGAGTACTGGAAGAATATTCCCTGGAGATTTACGCTCAATACCAATCAGGCTTCTCCTCCTCCAAACCCCATCGGCACAGGAGGCAACATGTGATTATCGGGTATTTTAATTTTTCCGTGCTGACCCTCAAACTTGCCGATGTTTTCCTGCAAAGCAAACAACAACCTTTTAGCATGTTCCGGCGTCAGGATAATACGGGATTTCACATTGGCTTTCGGAGTACCGGGCATGATTCGCACAAAGTCAATTACAAATTCGGAGGTTGAATGAGAAATGATCGCAAGATTGGAGTAAATACCCTCGGCAATTTCCGGAGTAAGTTCAATGTTAAGCTGGTTTTGATTTTTGGGATCCATCATGTTGTATACTTTATCGTTATTATGGAGAGCAAAGTTAAGCATTTTAATATTCTCAGCAAGTCTATTGATTGATTTACTCAAAACGATTACAAACAAAACAACAAATTTAAGAATCCCACGAACTATGAACTATTTCACCATTAATTTTAAATTTTCTTTTTCGGAACATACAACATAAATCCCCGGGGTTAGCAAAACAGGAAAATAGCCGGATTGCATTTGTCCTTCTCCGACTCTTTTCCCTGTTAAGTCATCAATTTTCACCCGGCCCGTATAATCATTAATCCGTAAAGCACCATTTGTATAATAAGCTTGTGTAAGTGAGACAACAGGGGTATTTACCGCACTTGGGCTTTCCGAATATTCAATTCTCATCGCCCCGAGATAATAGAATTTTTCCGCCTGATTATTATTCGGACCTGCAGTTACCGTTATTGTAATAACTCCTTCTGATGTTGGTCTGACGTCTTTTGTAATTGCCACTTCCGAAGTATTCCCGGAGGAATTTAAAAGTGAGTGTACACTCTCTCCTGCACCTTCAAAAGTATATTTGGTTTCTCTTATATCTGACGCTCCCACCCGGGAAGAGAAAATTGTAAAACTATAATATCCGGCCGGATCAAGACCACTTAAACGGATTACTCCTGTAGGATTAGCCGGCGTAGTTCCCCACGCATTCACGTGTCCGAAGAAATTATCTATCGTAGCCGTACCAGGAAAAACCGCCGCATTTCCGGTCGGACTGTTTGTTCCCGAATTATTGAATCCATTATAAAAAGGATCTGTAACCTGGAGTCTTATGCTGGTTTCAAGTCCTCTGTCATCAATCAGTATTACGTTAGCTGCCTGATGGTCGGCAATATTGTTCCAGTTTCCGGGCGTAGTAGCCGATGAAGGTCCAAAATCGATAAAAACATCCCCCTTTGCATCCGGATTTTCTTCGGATGATCCATTTGATTTCAACAGAAAAGGTTCAAGAATAGTTTTCCAAAGGACATAACCCGAGGCATTCATGTGCAACATATCCGATCCGAAGTAAGCAGTTTCGGGGGTTCCATCCTGTTTAAGCATAGGGGTCCATGTGTCGGCATAATCAATATAAGTATATTTGTCGGCATAAGCTTTCATTAAGCGGTTGGCTTCTTCGTATTTTGGGAAAGCAGCTATTCGGGAAGGACTTGGTTTGATAGAAACCAGTAATATTTTTGCATTGGGATAATAAATATTAATCATCCGTATCATAGTAATCACATCATCCATAAATTGTTCCGCCGTTTTAGCGGTTTCGTTCAAATCATTGTCTCCTTCGTACAACACAACCTGTCGTGGGCTGTAAGGAGCCACAACCTGACCGAAAAAGTAAATCAGATCGGTCATTATAGAACCACCAAAGGAACGGTTAAGAATCTTCGACTCAGGAAAATCGGACTGAAGGGTATTCCACATCCGGAAAGTAGAACTTCCGGCAAACAACACCACCTCTTTTTGTACTCCCCCTGCGGCATCAACTGCAGCGAAGTTAGCCATATCCTGTGTCCAGAGCGAAGCACGCGGATATTGCGCATTCGCTGTAACTACAAGGAGCAACAGAATGTATATCAGACAAATACTTTTTTTCATTTCATTTTAGTTAATGAGTTAATAACAGCCGGGAGTCACATTTCCAACAACTCCCGGCTGTTTATAAAAATTATAAAACACTTATTTTGTTACCAATTTCACATTACCCATATTGGTATGTATGATATAGATACCCTGCGACAACTTAACCGGCATATACCCGAACAGCGACTGACCTTCAGCCACAATGTTTCCGGTTAAGCCATAGATCTTAACTAATCCTGTATATTCCCCGATGCGCAACATGTTATCGTTATAATACACGCGCAGCGTTGAGGCATCTTTCGGATTGTCTACCCCCGTAGGATCATTGCTCGGCTGGATTTTCACAGCTCCCAGGAAGAAGAACTTTTCCGCACTGTTATTATTAGGACCAGCTTCCGATTTGAAAACAATTTCTCCTGCTGCCGTAGGAACTACATTTGCAATCTTTGCTACTTCTGATGTATTATTCGATGCATTCAGAGATGCAGACGACTGAACACCATTTAATCCTGTAAATGTATATTTGGCATCCCGTATGTTTGTAACCGACATACGCGAAGCAAACACTGTGAAGGTGTAGTACTTAGCCGGATTAAGTCCTGTTAATGTAATGACAGCCTCCGGATTGGCCGGTACAGATCCCCAAACCGCTCCGTTGCAGAAGAAGTTATCGGATGTTGCATTCTGAACAAATACAGCAGCATCGCCTGTTGGCGCCGTAACTCCGTTTGTATTATAACCGTTATAGAAAGGATCGGTAACAGCCAGTTTTATTCCGGCGGCATTGCCTCCTTCATCAATAAGATTTATACTCCCTGCCTGATGATCTGTGATATTATTCCAGTTATCGGTAGACATCAGAGCAGGATTATTCGAGCCAAAATCAATGAATATGGGTGCATTATCGGCACTCGGGTCGACAGCTATAAACCGGAATTCATCCATATACATGGTACGTTCCACATTATCTGCCATATTTTGTTCAAAGAAGATACCTTTAACCACATCTTTTGCCGTGAAAGCCGGATCTGTAGCCCAGAAATCTGCTAATGGAATCCTGACTTCAGTCCATGTATCAGCAGCCAAACTTATCACGTAATTTCCGAGGTTCAGTTTACCTGTTTTATTCGGACTACCGCTGTGAGACTCAAGGAATACTTTAGGCAGGGATCCATGGTTCAACGTAGCCGGCGAATTAACCCAGAATTGAAGATGCGTCATCGATGTCAGATCGAAAGATTTCCAGTCCACAGCTGCTACGAGCGCCATCCATGCACCACCTTCAGCCGACTTCCATTGCAGCTTCAACGCGTTGGCTCCATCTTTCACAGGGGTCGTAACAACCGGAAGTTTATCTCCATCCGGAACATCTGGCCCCTGCCAGTGTTCCTGAACCAAGGTACTCGGAGCTGTTTTTGTCGACCAGCTTTGATCGTGGAAACGATCGCTGGTACTGTTATCAAACAAAACCAATCCGGGAGCCTCTCTTATGAATTTAAAATCATCCAGATAGAGCGTATGTTCTACATCATCCGCAGCATTTTGTACAAAAAACAATCCCTTGATAAATTCCTGAGAAACAAACGAAGCATCAGTCGCCCAGAAATCAGCCAGAGGGACAACCACTTCAGTCCATGTGTTGGCGGCAAGATCATCCACATAATTACCCATATCGAGTTTTCCTGTTTTGTTCGGGCTACCGGACGAAGCTTCAAAATACAGTTTTGGCAAAGCGGATTTAGCCAGTGCCACCGGAGAATTAACCCAGAAGGATAAGTTCGTCATTTTCGTAACATCGTGGGCAACCCAGTCAATCGAAGCCACCAAAGCACCCCAGTTACCTCCGGCAACAGATTTCCACTGTAGTTTCAATGCATTCGGGGCACTTTTCACTGGTGTAGTTACAGCCGGCAATTTATCGCCGTCGGGTAAACCCGGGCCTTGCCAGTGTTCCTGAACGAGTGTACTTCCTCCTTCTTTAAATGACCAGCTTTGATCATGAAATCTATCATTAGCGCTGTTTTCAAACAAAGTAATTGATGTCGGTACCGGTGGAGGAGTAATTGTCGGGTCATATACAATTTTGATATCATCCACATAAACAACTGCATTCACATCAATCGGTTCGTAATAATCGGGAAAGAAACCGAAAACGCGTATATTTTTGATTCCCTGAGCATAAATATCAAACACCAGGGTCTCCCATTCGTTGGTTTTAGAAGCCGGCGTTACCGGTAAAATTTCTCTCGCAACAGCTCCTTCCGGCTTAATTTTCAGCTGTGACGTGCTGTTTGTTCTGAGATATTTAATCTCGATCCGATGATAACCCGACGGGATTTCGTTTTTAAGTACGGAATAAAAACCAGCCCAAATCTTATTATCAGCCTCAGCATCAAAGCGTCTCCATTCCCACACCTTATTACTGGTATTAATCCCGGCCTTAACCGGATTATCCACCACGGCAACATCAAAGTGAGCAGGAGGGTTCACATTAACAACCTCCGTGAAATTAACTTGTCCGTTTTCAAAATCATCAAGCACAAAAGTAGCCTGACTCACGGCAAAAACACTAAACATGAATGTCATTGCCAGCATAGTAAATAGTTGTTTCATACAAAAATAAATTTAAGGAGTTAATAATTAAATCAAAGTAAATTCTTTATTATCTTAATCTGACCAACAACGTGTATTCCTTGTTGCCGGGTGTTATCATTTTAATTGTATATTGTTTTCCGCTGATGACACTATTTGTATTTCTGAAACTAAACACATTCTCTCCTGCATTTCCAACAACCACCGTATCCAGCGCCAACTGACCGGAGGCATTATTTAACTTGAAACGGATATCCCCTTCTGTATTTAAGAAATACTCCAGTTCGTAATGCTCCCTATCTGGATGACGCATCATATCGTATTGTTTCGTCTGCGAATTGATATAAGTTTTAAGAAAGCCTTCGCTGAAAGCCGGCTGCTCTTTCATACCGGCAAGAACCAGCGCTCTTTTTATATCCGCATTCTTCATCAACAGATTCCAGATTAACCCGCTACGGTAATTTTCCATCATTACCACAATTGGCCCCTGATCAATGGCCAGCTGCTTTTTCTCCGAAGTTGATGTCTCCGGCGAATAAGCATCGGCAAAACCATACGAACCATGTACAAGAGGATATTCCGACAGGCGAAACAGCATTTGTGTACTGTAAAATGGGGTATAAGGATAAGACGACAAGGATGCCGTAGGAGCAATCACGCCATCATCATTCTGGGGAGAACGCGCCGAATAATTCCAGGGAGGACGCCCGCCGTAACAAGCTGTCAGTCCCCAGTCGGATTCACCATATTTATAGGCGGCAGGAGCTTCATAGACACAATAATGCCTGTTTACAAGTGTATGAGCCAGGTTTTGTTCCCAGTAATTCACCTCATTGTCTTCCAGATAAAATGGATTTAAGCCGAGGAATGAATAATGAGCAAAGAACAAAGGGCCTCCGTATGTTTCTCCCAAAGGCAGCGTATACCCATAATGTTTTCTTTCCGGATGCACAATCGCACCGTTATTAAGCCATCCGTTCGCATATACTTCCGGAGTTATATTGTGAGGTTCCGGAGCGCCAAGTGCCAATATATAACAGATTAGTCCCTCGTTCCAGCCTCTGATTTGCAATGCAAAACGATTCTCTTGCGAATACCACAACCAATACAGCACATTCTCATTTTTTGTATAGAACCTCCAGTTAATTGTATTCTTGAAAGATTCTACCGAGTCACGGATTTCGGCTTCTATCTCAGAATTTCCTGTGAAATATTCTTTCGCTGTCAATAAACCGGCCATCATAAAAGATGTTTCGATCAAATCTCCTGTTTTCACCTGATCCCCGAAAGGATGCGCTGTACCATCCGGATTGTACCAATGCGACCATACTCCTCTGAACCGTTCTGCCTTGCCCAGGAAACGTACAATTTTCCGGATTTGTGTCATAGACTGTTCTCTCGTAATCCATCCTCTTTCGGCTCCGACAATCAGCGCCATCACGCCAAAACCGCTTCCGCCCGTTGTCACCACATCGCCTCGCTCGTTCCCCTCGAGCGCCATACCGGTAGGTGAAGCCCCCGCGTAGAAATAATCAAAGGTTTTTTTCTGCCATACATCCATCACTGCCCTGACTTTTTCGGGGCTATATGTCTCATCGTTTTTCACCACGACAATTGTTGGTACTTTATTGTCATCGCAACAAGCGAAACAAACCGACAGAATCAATATGACGAATATGCTTTTCACGAACAGAATATGTTTACTATTTTTCAATATCCGGGATTTTGTGTGATTAAACCTTCCGATTTGTCAATTTCAGTCTGAGGTATGGGAAACAGTTCATGTTTACCTACCACAAAATTCGGGATTACATCTTTTGCTTCATTCCAGCGCACGAGATCAAAGAATCTCTCCCACTCCATAGCCAGTTCAATCCGTCTTTCGAAGCGTATTTTAGTTCTCAGTTCATTCACATCGGTTGTTGTAATTTCAGGTAAAACAGAGGTATTGGTTCCCCTGGCACGAGCTCTCACCATCTCCAGTTTATCCAGCGCTTCGGGAATATTGCCGGATTCGAGCGCCGATTCCGCATGCATTAGCAATACATCGGCATATCTGATAATCCTGATGTTTGACCAATATCCCTGCGGATCTGAACTCCGACCGTAAAGATTTCGTTCAGCAAGACTGACATAAGCTTTCCTGTTGAAAAACTTGTAACCGGCCGCATCAGCTCTGGATTTCCGACCATCGAGGCTATCGCCGTCCTGAATAATAGAAGCTTTCTTTCGGGGGTCACCTGTTTCATACGCGTTCATAAGTTCCTGACTGGGCGCATTAAATCCCCACCCAAGGTTCGGTATGCCCCGGAATCCCTGTATCTGATTATGCTGACTGCCAAGATTAATATCTTCACTCGGACGGCGATCACAATACACTTCAAAGACCGACTCGGGACCAAATTCTTTTTCTTCCGTAAAAATATCTGCGTATTTAGTTGTCAGATCATTATCCCCCGAAGCGATGATATCACCGGTAAGACTTAACGCCAGGCTCCATTTTTTCTGATACATATAAGTCTTGGCAAGTACCGCACGGGCTGCATTCTGGGAAATTCTGCGCGAACTTCCTTCCGCATTTAAGGCTGTACGTGTGAGTAGACGAGGAATTGCCCAGGTCAGGTCATCTTCGATGTACCCCCATATTTCCTCTCTGGTAGAACGTGCTGGAGCTTTGCTGTCCTGCGATAAAACCTGCGCCACATAGGGCACTCCTCCGAAAACCTGGGCTAACCTGAAATACATCAATGACCTCATAAATAATGCTTCGGCCATCAGGCGTTGCTTTTTGGC
>VSSQ01001051.1_pt1 | contig 11973 bp, 12 predicted proteins | sample 4763081 | NCBI WGS metagenome assembly VSSQ01 (sample SAMN12137344, study PRJNA551015) | bioreactor metagenome | isolation source: SDC9 anaerobic chlorinated ethene degrading culture | place: USA: Knoxville, Tennesee | collected 2015-01-01
CTGATGATGAGGATGAACTCGCTTTTTGAGGGGGAATAGTTGATTTTCAGCTTATTCATCGCCTGCACCCCCTTTCAGGACGGCGTTAACGGTGAAGTCATAGGTATCCGCTGCGCCGGCGGTCTCCTGTTTTTCCGTGTTGACCATGTTGACGGACACATCGGAGAAAAGGCAGGTCTTTTTGAGGTTATACATAAAATATGTAATGTCGTCCCGGGTGGCGGCCTTGCCGTTTATTCCGATGGACCCGTTTTCGCCCACGGTAAGGGTGGTAAAGAAGGTGCTGCTGTTGAGGACGGAGCTCAGCGACCAGAGAAAATCGGTATCCACGTGACTGGAGGCGGAGGCGGTTTTCAGAATTTCCTCCACATTCGCGATCTCCGCTTTTTTCTTGTTCAGGGAGGCCTTGACCGTGGAAACTTCGGAGTAATTGGCGGCCTCGGCCTTCAGGTCCTCCGTCTTTCCGTCGAAATAGACCCCGCCGAACCTGAGTCCTCCGTAGGCGGCGGCCAGAAGCACCACAACGACGATCAGAATGGTGACGCCGATGCGCCGGATTTTTCCGTAGTCCTGCTTTTTTTCGCTTTTGAAACCCTGGAGAAGGTTAATATCTTTCATGGCTCAGTCCTCCCTGACGGCGGCGCCGATAGCGGAAAAAGACCTGACGAAGGTGATCCGGTCGGCCCTCACGTTGTTCTGGGGAGTGACCAGGGCGGCGGTGACGCCCAAAGCGGAGGAGAAAAACTCGTCCAGCTTGGGGAACAGGCTCCCGCCTCCGGTCAGCAGCACCTCGGCGATGGGAGACTGCCCGGCGGAATCCAGATTGTAGAAATCAATGGTCTGCTGAATCTGCTCCACGATGGGGGCGTAAGCGGAGTGGGTGATAGAAGCGAGCTGGGACTCGGGGATATCCATGCCCTGAAGGTCCTCCAGGGAAAGCTGCTCATACTCGCTCGCCTTGATGCCCATCGTGTCGCGGAAGATCTCCCGGAGAGAACCGGCCCCCTCGGCGATCTGGCGGCTGTGGAGCACTTCGCGGCGTTTGAGGATGGTGAACTGGGTGCTGCTGCTGTCGATGTCGCAGAGCAGGCAGACCTTGTCGCTTTTACCCGGGTTCACAAAGGACGCATAAGCCTTCGCCTCGCAATTGGCCATGACGTCGATAAAGGACCGCTTGTACTCCAGAAGTTCCAGAAGCCTGCGGTAAGGCTCCAGGGTCTTCCTGGGGCAGAAGGAGACGATTCCAAAAATACGCTCCTTGCTGCGGGAGTATTCCTTGAAGGAAATCACGTGGGTCTTCCCCAGGCCGGGAAAGCTCTGGGAAAGCTCGAATTCCACGGCGGCGTTGATTTCACCCTCTGGGAGGACGGGCACAGAAATGGGGCGGACGACCGCCTGCTGGTTGTTCACGCACAGGGCGACGGAGTCGACCCCTTTGGCGAGAAGCTTGTTTTTCGCCGTGGTTTCCTTGATGGCGAGCGCAATGGCGGAAAGTTCCTTATCGTCTTCGGAAAGCACAGCGGTGCCGAAGCTGCCGGAAGTGTTGAAGATGCTGCAGCTCAAGAGTTCAGGACGGTGGCCGTTGTTCACCAGGGCAATTTTGACCGCCCTGGGGGCAACCTCCAGTCCAAGCACCTTACGTCCCATTCATAATCCTCCAAACATTTTCTATCTCTCACGCGCATTGTCTGCGCTTGACCGGTTATCCAGATGCCCGGCGGGCAAAAGTGCCGGACGGTTTTATGTATTCGAGGCGAAAAGCCCCGGAGTGTTCGGTTTCAGAACCCGCGCCTTCCTCCGGGAAGGCTCAGGTCGTGGGTGTGGCGTCGGCGGGGGCGGAGCGCTGGGTAACGGTCTGGGAAAGCTCTTTCCCGCCGTCTTTCGTATATTTTATCGTGACGGTATAGACGGTATACGGCAGATTGGTCCCGTCCTCGCGGTTCTTCTGTTTCAGCTCGAGACTGTTGATTTTAGCGATGGCGGAGGCGTCGCTCACCGAGACGAAGGAGGGGTCCAGAGTGGCGACGTCGGAGGTGGCCTCGTAGGAATAGAGTGTTTGCGAGGTAGAATCGAACCAGATGAGGGTGCCGCCGCTGTCGCCGTCGGAGCCGGATTTCAGGCGGAGAACGGTGCCGCCCCCGTCTACGGTGATGGCGCCGGTGGCGTCGTGCTGCCGTATCTGGACGGTGATGAGGGAAAGGGCGGCGCGGGCGTCGGTCTCGCTGTACATGTCGTCGCTGATATGACCGTAGGAACTCAGGCCGGCTTTGAGCACGCCGGCTATAGCGCCTCCCAAAATGGCGAAGACCATCATGGCGACGATAAGCTCTATGAGGGTGAAGCCCTTTTTGTTATGCAGATAACGCATATGCTTCACCCGGCCTTTCAATTGAGGGAGAGCGTGACGCTTCCCGTTTTTTCGTTGTATTCGTAAGTATAGGTTTTAATGTCTATGCTGGCGGAGACGACGCTTTTAAGCTTGCCGCGCAGATCGTCGGCCTGGCCATAGTTCAACGAGACGGGATGATCGGGGTCCACGCCGTCTAGAACGGGATAATGGCCCTCGTAGGCGTAGTACTGATTGACGGCTTTTTGGACAAGCTCCTGGTGGTCGGCCATTTCGAGTTCCTTGGCGTGCCGGGAATAAGCCGCAAGGCTGGGCAAAGCGATGCCCACCAGAATGGTGATCACCGCCAGGACAATGACGAGCTCCATCAAAGTGTAGCCGCCGGTATTTCGTTTTTTGAGCGACCGCCCTGCCATTGTCCGCCTCCTGTTCCTGAGTACGCCGGGGTAAAACAACCGGGCCGGCCGGTCGCGGCCGGCCCGGGTACGGTTTGTAGGAAATCCTTTAAAGCTCTATTACGGGGTATATGTCACGCTGGCTTCCTTGCCATCAGAATACACGACTACCCAATCTTTGTCGGATGTATAAGTAAAATCTATGCTGTTTCCAGTTACGCTGATGGCGGTGATAGTTGCACCAGTGGGGAGAGTACCGGTTAAATCGGTGATTTCCGTATCGCCTTCGTCGAAAGCCTCTATCTGTGTTGCTGTGTACCTTCCGTCAGCAACTAGTGTAGCGAGTGCTGTACTTATAGTTCTTGCTGTTGCTTGTGCAGCAGATTTATCTGCACTTTTTGTAAAGCCTGCAAATCTGGGAATGAGGACCGCCGCGAGGATTGCGATGATGGCGATGACCACGATGAGCTCGATCAGCGTAAAGCCCTTGCGGTTCATCTTCTGCTTGAGTGTTTTTGTCATTTGATAAACCCCTCTCTTAAATTACAAAATTTTTGTTTATTACTCATCCTGCCGGATGGATAAACCGATAAGAATATTAGGACACGGCGTTCATGATGGAGAGCATGGGGAGGAAGATGGAAAGAAGGATGACGGCCACGATGACGGCCAGAATGACGATCATGACCGGCTCGATGAGGGTGGTCATTTTGGTGACTGCGGTTTCCACCTCGTCGTCAAAGAAGCCGGAGGTGCGCAGGAGCATCTGGTCCAGCTCGCCGGTCTTCTCGCCCACCTGGATCATGTGGATGAGCAGAGGCGGGAAGATGCCGATGCGGGAGAGGGACTCGGCGATGCCGCGGCCCTGCTGCACCTCCTCGGAGCTGACGGCGAATTTTTCCTCCACCGCGCGGTTGCCGATGAGGGTCGTCATGATGTTCATGGCGTTAATGATGTTGATGCCGGATTTGAGCAGGATGCCCATGCTCCGGGCGAAGCGGGAGGTGATGACCTTCACGGTGAGCCCCCGGGTTAGGGGGAAGGAGACCTTAAAGGCATCGAACCGCAGGCGGCCGGAGGGGGTCCTCGTATAGCTCGTGAAGGCGAATACTACGGCGGCCACGCCAAGGGCGATAAAGCCGATGTTCAGCCGCATGAAATTGGAAATGGCCATTAAAACTACGGTGATCATGGGCATCTGGCCGCCCATCTCGGAGAGGATGCTGGAGAACATGGGCAGCACCATCACCATGAGGAGGATGACGACGCCGACGGTCATGATCCCCAGGATCATGGGATAGGTCATGGCGGATTTCACCTTGCGGTTGATCTTATCTTCGTTCTCGTAGTAATTGGCCATCTGTTCCATGATGTCGTCCAATGTGCCGGAGGCCTCGCCCACCCTGATCATATTCCGGAGAAATTCCGGAAAGACGCCGGGAAAGGCGGACATGGACTGGGACAGGAGCTTGCCCTTCTGCACGTCGTCCCCCACGACCTCCAGCACTTCCTTGAAGGACTGCTTTTCGGTCTGCTCGGCGAGGATGGCGATGGCCTCGATGATGGTAACGCCGGAACTGATGATAACCGAGAGCTGGCGGGAAAAGACGGCCAGATCCCGCTTGTTCACCTTGCCGAACATGCGGGCGAGGCTCACCCCTTCGGGTTTCGGCTTGATCTCCAGGGGGAAGAATCCCTTGTCGTTGAGCATGAACTCCAGGGCTTCCGCCGAGTCCGCCTCCAGAGTCCCGCTCCACGCCTCTCCCGCGAGGCTCCTGGCTTTGAATATAAATTCAGGCACCTGGCGTCACCACCTTCTGCTGCAAAGCTGCTGAAATGTCTGTAAATCCTGGGCGCGGTTCAAGGCGTCGTCGTAGGTTATGATCTTCCGGTTGCACAGGTCGGCCAGCGACGCGTCCATGGTCTGCATGCCCGAGCCGGTGCCGGTCTGGAGAACGGTGTTGATCTGGTGGGGCTTGCCCTCCCGGATGAGGTTGCGGATGGCGGTGTTCACCAGCATGACCTCGCAGGCGAGGACCAGGCCGCCGCCGTCCGCTTTGGGAAGAAGCTGCTGGGAAATAACGCCCTCCAGCACGGCCGCGAGCTGGGTCCTGATCTGGGCCTGCTGGTCATGGGGGAAGGCGTCCAAAATCCGGTTCACGGTCTTGGCCGCGCCGATGGTGTGCAGGGTGGAAAAGACCAGGTGTCCGGTCTCCGCCGCGGTGAGGGCGATGTCGATGGTTTCCGTGTCCCGCATCTCGCCCACCATGATGACGTCCGGGTCCTCCCGGAGGGCGGCGCGCAGAGCGGAGGCGAAGGACCGGGTGTCCCATCCGACCTCGCGCTGGTTCACGAGGCCCGTTTTGTGCCGGTGAAGATACTCGATGGGGTCCTCGATGGTGATGATGTGACAGCGGCGGGTGCTGTTGATGATGTCGATCATGGAGGCGAGGGTTGTGGACTTGCCGCTGCCGGTGGCCCCGGTGGCCAGAACCAGGCCGCTCTTCTTGTTGGTGAGGGGACGGACCGACTCGGGGATGCCCAGAGTCTCAAAGCCGGGAATGGCGAAGGGCAGGGAGCGCAGAGCCATGGAGAAGCTGCCGCGCTGCTTGAAGATATTGGCGCGGAACCGGCCGAGACCCGCAAGGGAGAAGGAAAAGTCGACCTCGCCCACGTCCTCCAAGACCTTGCGTCTGGTTTCGTTCACGCATTGGCCAACCAGCGCCGCCGTCATATCCGGGGTCATGACGGGCGCGTTTTCCACAACGGTGAGTCTGGAATTGAGCCGGATCATGGGCGGGGCACCCACAGCAATGTGAAGGTCGGTGGCCTTCGCACTATGGGTGTATCCCAGCAACTCGTTCAGGCTCTGACCGTTAATCTCTGACATATACCGTTTTCACCATCTCGTTTAAGGATGTGGTCCCTTCCAGCACGTGCTGCTTGCAGCTGTCGAAGAGCTGCATCATGCCGTTTTCCTTGGCGATGTCCCGGAGGACTTCGGTGCTCTTTTCCTCCTGTATCGCGTCCCGGAGAGGGCGGTTGATGTGCATGACCTCATGCAGGGAGATCCGCCCTTTGTAACCGGTGCCGTTGCACTTGGGACAGCCCACGGGATGGCAGATTTCCGCGGGCTTATCCAGAAGCATGATCTCCATTTCCGCGGGAGTGGTGAGCGCCTTTTTCTTGCAGTCGTTGCACAGACGGCGCACCAAACGCTGGGCGATGATGCCGGAGAGGGACTCGGCCACGAGGAAGGGCTCGATCCCCATATCCACAAGACGGGCCACGGAGCTGGGCGCGTCGTTGGTATGCAGGGTGGAGAGCACAAGGTGGCCCGTGATGGAGGCGCGCACGGCGATTTCCGCCGTCTCCTCGTCCCGAATCTCGCCGATCATGACGATGTCCGGGTCCTGACGGAGGATGCTGCGCAGGCCGGCCGCAAAGGTGAGGCCAGCCTTCACGTTCACCTGGACCTGATTGATGCCGTGAAGCATGTATTCCACAGGGTCTTCAATGGTGACTATGTTGAGCTCGGGAGTGTTGAGCTCGCGGAGCAGTGAATACAGAGTAGTGGATTTGCCGCTCCCGGTGGGGCCGGTGAGAAGCACGATGCCGTTGGTCTTTTTGATAATCGCGTCCACCAGACGGCTGTTTTCCTTGGTGAATCCAAGCATCTCCCGGGTGAAGAGAAAGGAGGTGCGGTCCAAAATACGGATAACGATCTTTTCACCGAAAACGGTGGGCAGGGTGGACACCCGGAAGTCGTAGTTCTTTCCGGAGATGGTCATCTCGATGCGGCCGTCCTGAGGGACCCGCTTTTCCGCGATGTTGATGCCGGCGATGACCTTGAACCGGGTGGAAACCGCGGAGTACAGGTTCTGGGGGATGGTCATGTTCTCCACCAGAGAACCATCGATACGGAAACGGACCTGAACCTCCTGCTCAAAGGGTTCTATATGGATGTCGCTGGCCTTCAGGGTAACGGCCTGGCTGATAATGGAGTTCGCAAGACGGACAGCGGGAGCGTTCTGAATGTCCGAGTTGTCGGCTTCCTGACCGATGGTATCCACCGACCAATCCCGCTTCAGGTCCTCAATGGCGCGCTCGGACATCTGCTGAGAATAATAGACCTCGATGGCCGCCTCAATTTCCGAGGAGGAGGCGATGAGTGAACGGATGGGCTTCTGGATGATGAGGCGTAGGTCGTCCAGCGCGTACATGTTCCTGGGGTCGCTCATGGCCACATATACAATCCCGTCCCGCTCGTAAATCGGGATGATCGTATATTTTTTAGCCACTTCCTTGGGGATGAGACGGGCGATCGCCGCGTCTATATATGTATTCTGCAGGTTGACCCGCTCCACTGCAATCTGCTTTGCAATGGTATCCGCCAGAGTCCCGTCTGTCACATAACCAAGATCCACTAAAATGTCGCCCAGACGCTTCCAGTTGGATTTCTGCTCCTCCAGAGCGTCCTGAAGCTGGTTCTGATTAATTTCCCCCGATTCCATCAGCATTTCGCCAAGTTTTTTCTTAAAAGGTTTCAATCAGGACCCTCCGATCCGCCGCCGGATATAATATTAGTTCATATAATATACATAATTCTCCGACAGTTGTCAACATAATTTCCTTAATATTGAATATAATTTCTTAAAGAAATAGCAAAAAATGATGAAAAAGTTTGGATAATAATTCTATTGAACACAATTGAATCATTTTTTTGCTGTTTATGCAAAAGCGCAAAAGCAGCAATTATGTAAATCACTGTTGCTTTTTTTGCTTTTTCAAACAATAGCGACAAATTTAAATTAAATCTCGGTTAATGTGAGGACGAGAAAGAAAAGTCTGGCGGAGACAAACCGGAAAGTGAAATATACAAAGGCAAGCGGGGAAAATTAATGGATTAATTATACAATAAGCGTTCAAATAAAGCAATATCAATTGACGTATTTATTTGGGTTTAATATCCAATTGTTAATCCGTAAGCCAATAACATCAATGAGCCTCTTGCTTTATAAAAAAGCTCCCAAAAATTAAAAAGCCAGGAAAGTATTGGCTTTCATGGCTTTTGGCACCCCTGGCGCGACTCGAACGCACTACATCCCGCTTAGGAGTTAGCACAGACGTATTTTTTAGTATCTTTCAGTATTGCAAAATACCGCCGAAAACCTTGCAGTATAAGGGATTCGGCGGATTTTTTATGTCTTGCCGTGTTTCTGTGTTTCGCAACATTTTATGCTGTTTCATGGAGTCCAAATTAGCAACCGTTAGCAGAAACAGTAAAAAGTAAGAGGTCGTTTTTCAGCGCATTAGTCTACTGATTCAAATGTACAGTCATGGCTGGAATTGTCAGTATCCAATATATTTCAACAATGCGGTCTAATAAAGTCTGCCCGGATTGGTTCTTAGCATCTTGGAGTTTCTTCTGTATACGGTTGGCATCAGATGGATGGCATTGTTTTAATATCTCTTTATCTTGCGCTGATGACCGTAGATACCGGCATGGAATGATAACTTGGGTGGGTTGCTATCCGGCTAACCGCCGGGAAAGGGGTCGGAAAGGTCTATCTTCATGCCTGCGTGGATACATACGGCTCCTATGCCTTTGGATTCCTTCATACCGGCAAAAAGCCGGAGTGTGCCGCTGCGCTGGTTCATAATGATGTGTTGCCGTTTTACCGGGAACACGGATTATCTGTCGGCGCTATTTTGACCGACAATGGCCGGGAGTTCTGCGGAACCGAAAACCATCCATTCGAACTCTACCTTGCCCTGAACGACATTGAGCACCGGCGTACAAAAGTCAAATCCCCGAAGACCAACGGCTTCATCGAACGCTTCAATAAGACTGTGCTGGACGAATTCTTCCGGATTGCCTTCAGTGAAAACTTCTACGAAAGTGTGGCGGCTCTTCAGGGAAATCTGGATCAATGGCTTGTCCATTACAACACCCAACGGCCCACAGAGGCTACAGAAACCGTGGAAAACGCCCTCTGGATACCGTACTCGAATTTGCTTGCGTTTGTTAGACATGAGCCTTAGTTGTACAACATAGCTTAACCCCATACCCACACCTCCTGGCTGACTGTATTTCAGGCGGCCTTTTTGTTATACCATTTTTTACCGCAAAATCTTTTTATACTTTATTGATTTTCCTCTTTACTTTGCTTAGCAGGTTTTATTTGGTGGGTATCAACTTTTTCTGTGCTGTTTTATGGGGTTTAAAAAAACGGATAATACACTGCCGTATATAAAATCAATAAAAACATGCCTTACTTCTGTCAAAATGAGCAGAGGTAGGACACGTTTTGCAACCAGACGATCATAGCGCTACACAGCACTTTAGACTCTCGGCTTTGCGTCCCAGCCTTTAGACAGGTTTGCCCATATAATCATATTCAGTTAATTTGGCTCCATATATTCACAGCTTTGTTAAGCAAGCGATATAATTGCTTTTTAGCTATGAATTGGGGGATGCATAAGATTTGGGCAACTTGCTTTGAAGAAAATCTCTGCTGTAAAAAAAGCAATAGCATAAATCTTTCATAATAATTCAATACGATTAACAATGAGTGAATTTGATTTTTCTCTTTACAGCTAACAAACTCTTCTGTTTCATACGCATTTAGTTTACGGGAGCCACACCAATTGTAACTGATTAACGTTTTCTTTGTTTTCCGATACAAATGTCTGGCGCTTTTTATACGGAACTGCGTAACGTCTGATTTGTCAGAGAGGCGGTTATATGCAAATACAAACGCGTCGATTGCAAGCTGCTCGGCCAGCAGTTGGTCGCCAATGGAGGAAAGCGCGAGGTTGTAGAGCTTTTTGGCCGATGCATGATACAGATATGTAACTTGGTTTTCTAATAAGGCTTCCTCTGCCAAACGCTTTCACCTCGCGCTATCCTCAGTAGGGCCGCGGTATAGGTACGTTCTGGTTCGCTTTTCACCCAGCTATCATTGCCCCGCCCCATTTGTAGGTGTCAAACCATATCCTGTGACCCGTGAACGTAAGGCTTTCGGTTACAGTTCCTTCAACATTGTGATGATACGTAATATCAAAGTGAAGATATATTGTTCTGTCTTGCCATTCTGCCTCCTGCGTTCCTTCAACAGCTTCTAAAGAAATAATCCCATCTTTTCTGTCAGAACCATCGAGATACTTCTGAACCAATCTTTCACCGTATTTATCAAAAACGAATGTTGCATAACCTCCGGAACAAGCTCCAGCATCCCAATCGACAGGCAAAGTATATATCCTGACAGCGCCGGTAATCAAAACGCAAATGGCCAACGTTGATAGGATCATTACGACATGCTTTTTGTTGAGCCTTTTTCGTCCGGCCTCTTTTTCTGCGGCCACAGGCGGCGGATTGACTTTACCATTCGAAAGATATTAACGGAAACATTAAGAAGCTCCGCCAGTTTAATTAAGCTTTCGGTATCCGGATTTGACCGGCCGCTTTCCCATTTCGATACAGCCCGTCGGCTGACATTAAGTTGTTCGGCAATATATTCCTGAGAGAAGTTGTGCTTCTTGCGCAATTCTCTTATTCGATTTCCTATACTCATACCGTCACTTCGGAAACATTCTATATGAATATGAGCTTGCAAGCCACCAACTATTTATCAACTTTTGGTTGCGTCGAGGCACTTTATAATTCATAGGGAACATATTCTATCGTTTTCATCACGTATTGGCTTCCGTCAAAGGCATATGTAATAACTACTTCTCCCACAAAAACCGTATAGGAGATTTGGGCAGGAACCGTAGCCGTAAGTACGGACCCGTCCACCTCAAAGGTCACAATACTGCCGAACGACGCCTTCTCCTCAGCCCATCCCTGGGCATAGTTTTCCGGCAGCGTGATGACGGACTTTTGCCCATTCACAATAACTGTTACTGTCACGGAGCCGTTTTCATGGACGATGGATGTATCAACATTATCGCTGATGATATTCAAAGGATCTGTCACCCCGGCTTCGGCGAAATTTTCCGGATCAATCACATGGACAGCTTTTTGATTGACGCCAGTTCCTTCACCTGTTGTTAGAACGATGACCAGTTCCTTTTGCCCGTCGCCGTCCATGTCATTTAAACTGAGTGTCGGCAGAAACGACTCTTTTCCAATGTTCTGCCATCCATAATATCTGCTGACGCCGTTAATGGAAAGATACAGGCCGTCATACCAGCCGGTCGTGTCATAATCAGTTTGATCACCGTACAGATAAATCTGATCATCCGGCAGGCTCGCAAGCAGCACGCTTGATTCGGGCAATGATACCTCGCCATCCGCTTCCCTTGGGAAGTAGATATTTGAATATTCTTTAGAGGAAATCCTCCAACTGAAAACATAATAGGGATCGTCCGGATCCGAAAAAATTTCGCCGGAGCCGGAGGATATCACTAAAATATAGTTTCCCATCTCGTAATAATAATACTTGTGCGCTTCGGTTTCATCTCTCTCAATGCGTTTACACGGGCCATATATCTGCTCAATTTTATCACCAGCGTCTCCGGTTTTGAGACCTTCCACTGTTTCAATAACCGGGGTTTTTACCGATATTGAGCTCAGAACCCATTCCTCCTGCCCCGCTTCATCGGAAGCGTCGTCAAACCAAAGAGAATAGTCCTCATTGAATAACTGATCGGTGTAGTCACCCTTTAGAACAATATTTGCCGCCTCCAGCTTTTCCGTTGTCTCATCCACGCGCATACCAAGTTTCAGCGGGCATTTTTCTCCATTCGGGCCAAGCAAGATAATATCATCTTGCGCTTGATCGGAAGATTCACCGGACGTGTCTCCGGTACGCTGATGCGACACGATCCAAAACCCGTCGCCCTGCTTTTTCAGGGTTAGCGTCGCGGTCTCACCAAACAGGCGGACGATATCGCCCTGCGTTTCGCCGCTCGTGCAGGTGAAGGAGGCGGCCCCGGCATCGCTGGTAAAGTTATAGTACGCGTCGTATGCCTTGAGATAGATCAGTTCAGCCATTCCCACGCCGCTTAGATCGTCTAGCGTGATGCCCATATATTCTTTTAAGGCTTTGTTCACGGTATCGGCAGAGAATTTATGAATGGGTACCGGCATGCTGTCTAGGGTCGCGTCTGCGCCGAAGGGCCAGTTCTCCGCAGCTTTGAGCGCCACAAACTCGGCTTCGTCCGTCACATCGCCATCAGACGAAAAATAACGCAGAAATTCGGCTAGATTGATGTCCTCCGGCC
>VSSQ01001053.1_pt1 | contig 11968 bp, 5 predicted proteins | sample 4763081 | NCBI WGS metagenome assembly VSSQ01 (sample SAMN12137344, study PRJNA551015) | bioreactor metagenome | isolation source: SDC9 anaerobic chlorinated ethene degrading culture | place: USA: Knoxville, Tennesee | collected 2015-01-01
TGGAGCAATGGAGGCAATACATCGTCTATCACTGTTTCTCCGGCGACCACAACAACATATAATGTTACGGTTACTAGTCCGGAGGGATGTATTACAACCGGAGCTGTCACTATAAATGTTTTCCCGAATCCGGTACTTGCCGTTTCTGCAAGTTCAAATGCTATTTGCTTGAATGATCCTGCAACAATCAATGTAACATCAAGTGTTCCTTCAACAAGTTTTGAATGGAGTACAGGTGGTGTTACAAGTTCAATAGTTGTAAATCCAGCTGCAACTACTACATACTTTGTTACCGGTACTGCAGCCAACGGATGTACTGGCACAGCCAGTATTGAAATCATTGTGAATACGCTTCCTCAAATTACATTTACACCTGCCGATCCTGACATCTGCTTTGGAGAAAGTTCTGTTCTGACCTCAACAAGCGATATTGCTGGAAGTACATTCCTCTGGAGCAATGGAGGAAACACTTCGTCAATAACGGTTTCACCAACAACAACCACAACATATAATATAACCGTTACAACACCGGAAGGCTGCACTGCAACCGGCGCAGTTACTGTAGATGTATTCCCGAATCCTGTACTTTCAATAGCAACAACAGCCACAGCCATATGCGACGGAGCTACTGCGACACTTACTGTATCATCAAGTGTCCCGGGGACTACGTTTGAGTGGAACACAGGCTCTGTGAATCCAGTAATTACAATTGGTCCGGCGACAACTGCAACATATTCTGTTACAGGAACTGCAGCCAACGGATGTACCGGAACAGCCAATATCCAGATTGTAGTCAATCCTCTGCCGGTCATTACAATGAATGTTACTGACAGCGTTATCTGCGATGGTGAAAATGTAATCATGACTGCTACATCTGATATTGTACCTTCAGCTTTCCTGTGGAGCACCGGCGCTGTGACACCACAGATTATGGTATCACCGGCATTAACAAACACCTATTATATCACGGTGACTTCACCTGAAGGATGTGTTTCTACAGCAAATTCAACGATCACGGTAAATCCTGTTCCAGTTGCATCCATTGTTCCTTCTTCTTCAGCTATTTGTCTTGGAGCAACTGCCACTCTTACCTGCAACACCAATATTGCCGTGACAAATTATCTGTGGAATACCGCAGAAACAAATCCCGTGATTTTTGTATCACCGGCAAATACTACAACTTATACTGTAACTGTAACCACAGCCGAAGGATGTACAGGCACTGCCGATATTCCGATTCAGGTAAATCCATTACCGGCAGTTGATATTACAGCTCCCTCACCTGACATTTGTCTTGGATCGGGTATTGATCTGACAGCAAGCAGCGATCACCCGTCAACCACATTCCTGTGGAGTACGGGTCAGAATGGAAATAGTATAACAGTTACTCCAGCTGCAACAACCACATACAACATCACAGGCACCGATATCAACGGATGCACAAGTACTGCAGATATTCAGGTCGTTGTTAATCCGCTGCCAGTTGTTGACATCTCAGCTGCCCAAAATGAAATCTGCGCCGGCATGAGTGTACAGTTAACCGCATCAAGCAGCAATCCTAACACAAATTATGTCTGGAGTACCGGTGCCACTACCCAAAATATTCTTGTCAGCCCGCCATCAACAGCAACATATCAGGTAACAGGCACCGATGCAAACGGTTGCACAGGCAGTGACAGAATAACTATTCAGGTGAATCCGAATCCGACTGTTGCCATAGGCCCGACAACAATAACCATTTGTCCGGGTGACACAGCAACCCTGACGGCGTCTTCTGCAACTGCAACAGCATATGAATGGAGCACCGGAGCTACAACAAATACTATCTCAGTCTGGCCAACGTTAACAACCATGTACAGTGTAACCGGAACCGACAACAAGGGTTGTATCGGAGTTGCAACGGCTAATGTTGTTGTGAGAAATGCCCCTGTAATTGTTGTGAGTCCATACAATCCGAAAATCTGTGCCGGTGATTCAGTAACGCTGATTGCATCAGGAGCTGTTCTTTATGACTGGAATCCACCCACTGGGCTCAACACATTTGTTGGAAACGTTGTTGTTGCCTCACCCGACTCAACCACAACCTATACAGTAGCCGGTGTTGACCTTTACGGGTGTCTTGGTTCAGCCAATATTACAGTAACAGTACATCCGATTCCGACAGTAGATTTCACGGCAGATGAAACAGATATCTGTCTTGCTACCGTTGTTCATTTCTCAGGACAGGCGTCTCCTTCAATCGCCTCCTGGGTATGGGATTTCGGTGATCCTGCATCGGGAGCAAGCAATTCATCTTCAATGCAGAATCCGATGCATGCTTTCTTTGAAACCGGAACCTACACAATCGGACTTAATGTTACCACAACTGCGGGATGTAAAAATGCAATCCAGAAACCAAGCTACATTGTTGTGCATCCGAATCCGATTGCAAGCTTTGCCCGTACGCCGGACATTACCACTCTTGAATACCCGACTATTCAGTTCTACGATCAGTCATTGGGAGTAAAATCACTTCTCTGGGATTTCGACGATCCGGGAAGCGGCCTCAACAACAACAGTATCAACGAGAATCCGACGCACACCTATAGTACAGAAGGAGAATACTGGGCTGTACTTTTCGTTGAAAATGAATGGGGTTGTATGGATTCGGTGAGCAATCGGATCATCATCAATCCGACCTGGGATGAATACATTCCGACTGCATTTTCACCCAACGGTGATGGCAACAATGATGTGTTCAGGCCACTCGGATTCAACATTGATTTCACTCAATTCAAGATGTACATCTATGATCGCTGGGGCAAGGAAATATTTGATACCGACAACATCGAAGAAGGATGGGACGGAAGAGTGAATGACCGCGGTGAAATCGTCCAGCAGGATGTTTATGTATATCTGATTATTCTTACCGACATTACTGGTCTTGAACATCAGTTTATAGGACACGTAACAGTTGTCAAATAAACCTGTTCATTACATGGCTCAAAAACCCTCCATCCCGGGAGGGTTTTTTTGTTTCAAAAAGGGGTATTCACAAAGAAGAAATGAACATAAAAGTCCTTTTCTTTGTTAAATAAACTGGTTAACAATTATTAATTCAGGAATTTCCCAACTTTTTCACACGCTTCGCTGACAGCATTTTCCAACTGGTCATTTACGATCACAATATCAAATTGAGGAGCGAAAGACAGTTCAAACTTTGCGCGATCAAGTCTTTTCTGAATAGCTTCTTCCGATTCTGTATGTCTGAGTCTGAGTCGTTCTTCAAGAATCTGAAATGACGGTGGCTGAACAAAAACCGATAAAGCATTTTCAGCAAATATTTTTTTCAGATTGACACCACCTTTCACATCAACATCAAAAACAATGGCCTTTCCTTCGTTCCAGACCCGGTCTACTTCGGACTTCAGCGTGCCATAAAACAAACCTTCATAAACTTCTTCCCATTCAATAAACTCACCGTTTTCAACTTTTTTTCTAAACTCCTCTGCGGAGAAGAAAAAATAATCGGTTCCGTTTTTTTCACTTCCACGTGGTTGCCGGCTTGTGGCCGAAACAGAAAATCCAAGAGGCAATCCGGCGTCAATCAGCCGGCGGACAATTGTGGTCTTTCCTGCTCCGCTGGGCGCCGAAAAAATTACAGCCTTTTTCATTGTTACATAATATTTGCCAGTTGTTCCTTGATTTTTTCCAGCTCATCCTTCATCACTACCACTCTTTTCTGAATTTCAAAAAAATTGCTTTTATTGCCGAGGGTGTTTATCTCCCGCCCCATTTCCTGTGAAATGAATCCGAGTTTTTTCCCTGCCGGCTCAGAATCGCCCTGATTAAGAGTCGTTCTGAAATATTCAATGTGTTTCGCAAGTCTTACCTTTTCTTCGTTGATGTCAAATTTGTCAATGTAATAAAACAATTCCTGTTCAAGCCTTGACTCGTCGGTTTTCACATCGAGTTGCGCCTGCTGAAGTTCCTTCACCAAACGCTCGCGAACCTGCACTTTTCGCTCCGGATCAAGCTTTTCAATTTCCGGCAGCAAACTTCCGATGATATCCAGATGCTTCATAAGATCAGCTTCTAGCACACTACCCTCCTGAAGACGGAAAGCATCCGTTTCGTCACAGGCTTTTTGTACCAGGGCAAACAATGCCGTCCATTCCTCTTCCTCTACTACCGGATTTCCGTAGCCAACCACTTCCGGCAAACGAATCAGAATTTCCATCCAGTTCTCGGGTTTTTTCAAGCCCAGATTGTCGGACAATAAAGACAATTCATGATAGTACTTTTCCGCCAGACTGTGATTTACACTTGCATCGGCTCCTGTCTGATCCTCAATTGTGACATTGATATCAACTTTTCCTCTTACCAGAACACGTGATGCAATATCTCTGATCTGATTCTCTCTTTCCCGGTAACGGAACGGAGTTTTTACAGAAAGATCGAGTTGCTTGTTGTTGAGTGTGCGCACCATCACAGAAACTGTAGAGCTTCCTACCATAGCCTGAACGCGGCCAAACCCTGTCATTGATCTGAGCATATCTGTATTCCTTACTTTTTGTTTTTTTCGAGAAGATTTTTAATACTGTTGAGTTTCATCAGCGCCTCCACAGGAGTCAGAGTATCGATGTTGGTCTGCAGGATTTCGTCGCGCAGATTTTCGAGCAACGGATCGTCAAGCTGTATGAGACTTAGTTGAAACGGTTCGGCAGAAGTTTTTGTCTTTCCGGTTTCCTCAACTGAAATATCTGATCCATGTTCCTTTTCAAGTCTGCCAAGAATTTCTCCCGCACGGTCAATGATAGTGCGAGGAACACCTGCCATTCTGGCGACATGAATTCCGAAGCTGTGCTCTGTTCCGCCGGGCGTAAGTTTTCTCAGAAAAACGATATTGTTGCCGCTTTCCCTGACCGAAATATGAAAATTTCTTACCCGCGGCAAATATGTAGCAAGCTCGTTCAGCTCATGGTAATGTGTTGCAAACAACGTCTTGGCGCGGTACATGGAATGGTTATGCAGAAATTCGGTAATGGACCAGGCAATGGAAATTCCATCGTAGGTAGAAGTTCCGCGTCCGATTTCGTCAAGAAGAATGAGACTGCGCGAAGACAAATTGTTCAGAATGCTTGCGGTCTCATTCATCTCAACCATAAACGTCGATTCGCCGGAAGAAAGATTATCGGACGCTCCGACACGGGTGAATATCTTGTCGACCAAACCAATTTCGGCTGCTGTTGCCGGAACATAGCTGCCGCATTGAGCCAGCAGGACAATCAATGCTGTTTGCCGCAGCAAGGCAGACTTTCCGGCCATGTTCGGACCGGTGAGAATTATAATCTGCTGATCTTCGCTGTCGAGCAATACGTCGTTTTCAATATATTTTTCGCCCGGCGGGAGTTGCGTTTCAATCACCGGATGACGTCCACCCCTGATATCAATGGTTAGTCCGTCGTTCAGCTGTGGCCGGCAATAATTGTTTTCGGCTGCCATTTGAGCGAAAGACAAAAACACATCGATGGTTGCCAACAATGTTGCATTTTTCTGCAATGATGCAGTAAATGGAATCGCCTGCTGAATAAGATTTGCATAAAGCTCCTGTTCAATGCGCAGAATTTTTTCCTCAGCTCCGAGAATTTTTTCCTCGTAGCTTTTCAGTTCAGGCGTGATGTATCGTTCGGCATTGGCAAGGGTTTGTTTTCTGATCCATTCTTCCGGCACTTTATCCTTGTGTGTATTGGTAACTTCGAGATAATAACCAAACACGTTGTTGAAGCCGATTTTCAGAGATGAAATCCCCGTCCTCGCAGCTTCATCCTGTTGAATTCCTGCCAGGAAATTTTTGCTGTCGGAGCTCAGCATGCGGAGTTCATCCAGCTCAGAACTTACGCCCTGATTGATAACACCTCCTTTCACTATCAATGTGGCTGTATCTTCCTTAATGAATTTCCTGATGAGAGAAGATAATTCTCCAAGGTTAACAAACCGCGAAGTGATTTTTTTCAGTGGAACCGATTCTTCAGGTATACAACGACAGAGTTCTTCCGATTTTTCAATAGAAGTGGCCATGGCCAGAAACTCGCGGGGATTGATTTTGCCAACGGCAAGTTTACCGCAAAGCCTCTCCAGATCAGATATTTCGCTCAACAGATGTTGCACCTGCAATGCCAGTTCCCTGTCTGAATAAAAGCAATCAACTGCTTCAAGTCTTTCAGTAATTTTTTCGCGGCTGATCAGAGGAAGCAACAGCCAGCGCTGCAGCAATCGCGCTCCCATCGGAGAAGATGTCCGGTCGATGGTTCCTAGCAAAGTCCTGCCTCTTTCATTGAAAGATTGGACCAGTTCAAGATTCCGGATGGTAAACCGGTCAAGCCACACATAATCGTCGCTGTCGATCCGCGACAATGATCTTATATGTGCCGCACCGCCATCCTGACGGGTTTCGTTGATATAGTGGAGACATGCACCAGCCGAAATCAACGCATTTTCCATGTGGTCCACGCCAAAACCCTTGAGGCTTTCGGTTTCGAATTGGCGCAACAAAAGATCCTGTGCGTATTGGGAAGAAAACACCCAATCGTCGAAACCTAAAACATTGAACGGGCCGAAAACATCTGAAAAGACCGATTTCTGTGATTTATTAACAAGCACTTCTGCAGGCTGCATATTCTGCAGAAGACGGGCGATGTATTCATTTGTACCTTCAGCAAGAAAGAATTCGCCGGTGGAAACATCGATAAAAGACGCACCGGTTCTGGGATGACTCAGATATACGGCAGCCAGAAAATTATTGCTTTTTCTCTCAAGCACATTGTCTGAGAAAGCCACGCCCGGCGTGACCAGTTCAGTAATTCCTCTCTTGACAATTTTTTTTGTCAGTTTCGGATCTTCGAGTTGTTCGCAAACAGCCACCCGCTGACCGGCTTTCACAAGTTTCGGCAGATAGGTTTCAAGTGCGTGATGGGGAAATCCGGCCAGTTCGATATGCGAAGCGGCACCATTGGCGCGTTTTGTAAGGGTAATTCCAAGAATGGCGGAAGCACGGATGGCATCTTCGCCAAAAGTTTCAAAAAAGTCACCGACCCTGAACAGCAAAATAGCATCGGGGTATTTGACTTTGATTTCATTGTATTGCCTCATCAGAGGCGTTTCGGCAACAGATCCAGCGCTCACGTAATTCAGTCTTTGCAACAAAAATATGAATTTCTTTTTAACCATGTTTGTATTTTTGCCACATGGAAGAAAAGCATCAGAGTTTGAAAAAGAGCATGGACGACCTCGACCGGTTGTCGGCCGAGGATTTCAGAAATGCACCGAAAATCCCGTTGGTAATAGTACTTGACAATGTGCGGAGCCAGCACAACGTCGGATCGGTTTTCCGCACATCGGATGCTTTTCGGGTAGAGAAAATCTTTCTTTGCGGCATCACCGCCACACCCCCCAACAAAGAAATTCAGAAGACAGCCCTTGGAGCTACCGAAAGTGTTGTCTGGCAGCACTTTGAGGAAACCACTACCGCTATTGAGAAACTACACGACGAAGGATATGTGGTCATTGCCATTGAGCAGACACACAACAGTCTGGATATCAATTCAAAAGACTGGTTTAAGCCGGACGAAAAGCTGGCGGTGGTTCTTGGCAATGAAGTTTTCGGAGCTTCGGACGAAGTGTTGGAATTATGCGACAGGACCGTAGAAATCCCCCAATTTGGCACCAAGCACTCGCTCAACGTGTCGGTCTGCGCCGGAATCGTCATTTGGGAGATATGCAAGTGGCATCTGGAGCACAAAAGTGTAAATTTATGAGTGTGAATTCAGAGAGTTTTACTAATCCAGCTAAAAAAAATATTATATATTTGCCCAAAATTGCTATTTTTGCAGTTCAACAAAAAACGAAACCAATAAACAACCAATCTTATGAAAAACCTTAATCTGAAAATTGTTGTTGCTCTTGTACTTTCAGCAGCTCTGATGTCAGGTTGTGGTCTCAAAAAAATGGCCAAAAAATACAGCACGGTCAAATATGAGGCAAAACCTGAAATGCTGGAAACCCATGGCGGAAAAATAAATACCGCTGTCAAAGGTGTTTTCCCGGCGAAGTATTTCGACAAAAAAGTAACTCTCGAATTTACTCCGGTTCTGAAATGGGAAGGTGGCAGCTATACCTGCAAAACCATCAAGATTCAGGGCGAAAAAGTTACCGGCGACGGTGTTACAATCAACAAAGTTAATGGTGGTACATTTGACTGGGCTGATGTTATTCCTTACAAACCCGACATGAATGCATCAGAGCTTGTTGTTAATGTTAAAGCAACCAAAGGCAAAAAAACCAAGGATTTCGGCGAAGTAAAACTGGCTGATGGTGTTATTTATACAAGTGAACGCGTTGCAAAAGACGAAGAAGTGGCAATTGCAGAACACGGTTACAAGAAAGAAGTTCTTATTACCGAAACCGCCAACCTGTATTTCGACTATAACAGCGCCAATCTGAGCATGACCCAGAAACGCAACAAGCTTGATGAAAACAAAGATCTGTTGAAAAAAGTGGAAGAATTCATTGCCAAAGGCTGGAAGATCAAAACAATCGACGTAAACGCATGGGCATCTCCTGAAGGAGAAGAAGCATACAATGCTGAACTTTCAAACGACCGTTCCACCGCTGCCAAGAAATATGTTGATTCCTACATTGAGAAACTTGATAAGGAAAAAGCAAAAACACTGAAGAAAAAATACGAAGAAGTTAAACGCGAATACACTGTTAATCCAAAAGCCAACGGTGAAGACTTCGAAGGTTTCATGTCAGCTGTTCAGAAATCAAATCTGAAGGAAAAACAGGCCATCATCAATGTTATCAAATCACAGCCCAGCAAAGTTCAGCGCGAACAGGAAATCAAAAACATGACTGTTATCTATGCTGAAGTTGAAGAAATTCTCGAACCGCTGCGTCGTGCTGAAGTTTCTGTTGTTTGCTACGAACCAAAACGCACCGACGAAAACATCGCCATGCTTTCAACCACAGCTCCTGACAGCCTGAAAGCCGAAGAACTTCTTTTTGCTGCTACTCTGACCGAAGACAACCAGACAAAAGTGAACATCTACAAATCAGGTACAAAAATCTACGCTGACAACTGGAAATTCTGGAACAATGCCGGTGCTGTCATGATGGAAATGGGCAACGGAAGCGAAGCCAAACCATTCATTGAAAAAGCCAACGCTCTTTCACCAAACAACGCAATTGTAATGAATAATATGGGCGTTCTTGCTTCATGGGACAAAGATTATGCAACTGCAAAAACACGCTACGAAGCTGCTCAGAGTGGTGGAGTGAATGCCAACTACAACCTTGGCATCCTCAAAATCCGCGAAGGTGACTATGATGGCGCCATGAAACTTTTCGGAAGCAAAACCTGCAAATACAACATTGCTCTTGCTCAGGTTCTGAAACTTGACTATACCAATGCTACCTCAAACCTGAACTGCTGCAAGCTTGGAAATGGTGCTCCATTCTATCTCCTCGCTGTTATTGGTGCCCGCACCAACAACACCAGCATGCTGTATGACAATCTGAAGAAAGCAATTGCTGCAGAACCATCTTACAAAGCACAGGCTAAAGAAGACCGCGAATTCTTCAAATATTTCAACTCAACTGATTTCCAGAATATCGTGAAATAATATTCAGGATTCCTATAAAAAAAGAGGCTTTCCCGTTTGGGAGGCCTCTTTTTTTATTAAACAATCTGTTTCTGAGATCGCAAAACGACCATCACGCGCTACCACGTAAAACAGTTTGTCACGTTCTATGTGATGAACTCTTTTGAAAGCACTTTCACAAGTGAATAAATTTTCAAATCAACTTATATTTTCACATCAGCGAACTTGTTACTTTTGCAACATGAGCCGCAATATCATCATCCGCAATGCAAGAGCAAACAACCTGAAAAACATCAGCCTTGAAATTCCGCACGGGAAGCTGGTTGTGGTGTGTGGTGTGAGCGGAAGCGGCAAGTCGTCGCTGATATACGACATTATCGGGAAAGAAGGCCGGCGGCTGTTTTACGAACATTTTCTTCCAGGCAGCTATCATCAGAACATTAAACTTGGACGACCCGAAGCCGATCAGATTGAAGGCCTGCCTGCCGTGTTGATGCTCAATCAGCAAGGCAATGCTTCAAGTCCGCGTTCTACCGTAGGCACCATCACAGGGCTTTGGGATCTTCTGAGATTATTGTTTGCGCGTTATGCTCACAGCGACATCGTTTCGGAAGCCAACCGCAGCTTGTTTTCATTCAACAGCCCGGCCGGACAATGTCCGCAATGCAAAGGCCTTGGTGTTGAAGACCACATTGATCCGCAACTGCTTATCGGCGATTCAACAAAAACACTTCGCGAAGGCGCCTCTGTGCTGACAACTCCTAACGGGTACATCATCTATTCGCAGGTTACCATGGAAGAGCTGAACAAAGTTTGCGTTGCAGAAGGGTTTTCAGTTGACATTCCCTGGAAAGATCTGACTGATGAACAAAAAAAAGTTGTTTTAAACGGTTCTGAGAAGATTAAAATTCTTTTTGGCAAACACACCCTCGAGTCACGGCTGAAGTGGTCAGGAATCACCGCCAAACCACGTGAGGAGGGATTTTATAAAGGCATTGTTCCCGTGATGGAAGAAATCCTGAAGCGCGACCGCAATCCCAATATTCTGCGTTTTGTAAGATCTTTTACCTGTGAATCGTGCCATGGCACGCGTTTACGCGATGAAGCTATGTCGTTCAGCTGGAAAGATAAAAACATTGACGATTTTCACCGGATGAGCATTGAAGAAATTCATCAGTTCTTTTCTTCAAATAATGCTGAAAACGAAGGATTGATGCAGATTTCGAAACAGATGCTCAAAAACACTTCCACCCTGCTTGAGCTGGGTGCCGGCTATCTGCAACTGAACCGCGAGTCTTCCACACTTTCAACCGGAGAATTGAACAGGCTGCGGCTTGCATCATACACATCATCAGGCATCCGTAACATTCTCTACATCCTGGATGAACCCGGGGCCGGCCTGCACGACAGCGAGCAGCAAAGCATGATGAAAGTTCTTCGCCGACTAGTTGATAACGGCAATTCCGTTGTTGTGGTCGATCATCACGAAAAGAATATTGCAGCTGCCGATTGCATTATAGAAATTGGTCCTGGTGCGGGAAATGAGGGAGGTAAAGTTTTGTTTTCGGGCAATACTCCTGATTACTTTTCGCAAAAAATTCCAGATAGTCTTACACAGAAATGGCTGGAAAAAACACCGGTGATTCAATCGGAGAAGCGCTCTGAATATAACTTTGAAATTGTTCATGCCGATAAAAACAATCTGAAAAATATTTCCGTTTCCTTCTTACGAGGCGCCTTCAACGTGCTTTGCGGTGTATCGGGAAGCGGAAAAACCACATTGCTTAATGTCGTTCGTTATCAGGCGTCCAATGCCGGATTCAGCAAAATCATTCATATTGATGCAGATCCGTTCGGACGCAGTCCGCGCAGCAATCCTGCTACCTATACCGGACTATCGGATGTGTTGCGCGATTTGTTTGCAGCCGTTCCCGAAGCCAAAGAAAACAAACTCACCAAAACATATTTTTCTCTTGCTGTTCACGGAGGCCGTTGCGAAGATTGCCAGGGTGCAGGCCTGAAACAAATCGGCATGCATTTTCTTGGCAATGTTGAGATCCCTTGTGAAACCTGTGGCGGAAAGCGCTTTTCGGATGCTGTACTGAAAATCAGATTGCGTGAAAAAAACATGTATGAAGTGCTTGAAATGAGTATTTCCGAAGCGCACGAATTTTTCAACACAGACCCAAAAGTCCTTAAATACACAAAACCGCTGCTTAGCCTCGGACTCGGCTACATAAAACTCGGACAATCTTCCACAACACTTTCAGGCGGTGAGGCACAACGTGTGAAACTGGCATCGGAACTGGCAAGGGGCATCGGAGGAA
>VSSQ01001054.1_pt1 | contig 11967 bp, 12 predicted proteins | sample 4763081 | NCBI WGS metagenome assembly VSSQ01 (sample SAMN12137344, study PRJNA551015) | bioreactor metagenome | isolation source: SDC9 anaerobic chlorinated ethene degrading culture | place: USA: Knoxville, Tennesee | collected 2015-01-01
TGAGGCGTTTGGTATTGAGGCGGGGACCTAGGTAAAAATTGGCGGGGGATTAGGACATATCCTCACCAAAAACTTCAACCAAGACATCTTTGTTATTTGTGATTAGTGAGCCCAAGGCATTTTCTGTTTCAATGCCATCACTATCAACCGTAGTAGTCAATTTCCCTCTTTCCTGTAAGATTAATCAAATAAGGTTCTCTAGTTGAGTGGTAAGGAGATGTATGGTGATACAAAAATCATATTCAAACCCGTAATATAGAGCTTTTGCCCAAATTTCTTCTCTATCTGGAGGAACAATTGATGAATGATGAACTAAATCAAATAATGTAGCTTCAGTGATGTGATGTTCTGCATTGAATGTCTGCAGGGCTGGAAATATACATCCCTGAGCGATCAGACCAATATTCCATCTATACTGACTCAACATTTGCTCAAATACCCATGTTTCACATTTTTCCGAATCTATATTTAATAAATCCACTGGTGGAGTTGATGTAATTTTATGCCCTGATTTATCTACCTGAATTTTAGGGAAAATATACTGAAGTGGATGATTTTTTAGTAGTTCAATACTTTCTTTTCGAATATTCGCTTCTTTTATTGGTGGTTGAATTAAACTCAATGCTACTAAAGCATCATAAATAGATTTTCCGGTAATTTTTTCGATGCTCTCAATGACTAAATCTTCGATATTAATCGGTTCAGAACTAATCATTGTCATATTTTTCAGAAGTATTTTATCGGATTCGTTTTTTTGAGAACGAAGGTTCATTAATCGCTTATCTACATCAAATTCATCTCTATTTTCCGTGGGAATTTTGCGAAGTGTCTGTATTGCCGTTTCAAGATTTGAATTAATATTCGCTACGTTTGGGGTATCTTTCTCCAAAGCATCATTCACGAAAGATTCAATTCTGGCAACATGGTCTGAATATATTTGTGGGATTTTACCTTTTTTGCCAGCCACATTATACCAGTATGTTGCCTCTTCATAGAGGTTCCCGACAATATGCAAAAGTAATTGATCATTGGCATTCTGTTCTAATTTTTCAGCAATAATCAGTCGTCTCTCTTTAGGAATATCCTTGACACTAACTCTTAACATTTCTGCTAATCTCAACAGAAATCCGGAATTCTTTGAGTCGGGTAATAGAAATATATCAAAACAGGTGTTGATTATTTGTTCAAATCGCTCCTTTCCGATATTTTTTAGAATTTTAGAAAGGTAAAGAGCACGTTCCCACGCATTCAAACTATCTTCAATTATGAATCTTTCAGAGTTCAATGGGTATTTGATGTAAGCATCTATTGCACAAAGGGCGATATCTATGTTTCTTGGTTTCCCACGTAACCAGAGAGTGTCAGCAATTCTGGAGCGCAAGAATATATCATCTATTTCTGGGAGGATCGATTCAAAGATTTTCAAATCTGCCTCCGTAAAATCATCAGGTAAAGGCGTGCTCCAAGTCCCCATCTGGGCTAATGGTACAAATGGTTGTTGGGGGTTTGATGGCTTATTCAGAAGATAGGATGTGATGTCTCTAAAAAGATAGAATATTTTAGCCGATTTTAAATCACCTTCTGTTTGTTTATCCTCACCTAGTTTCATAAAGAGGTGATTGTAGTAATGAAGTGTTCCTGCTTTGGAATCTTCATCTATGTGTTTAAGAATATCAGTCCATGCGATTTTCATATAATCTTCGAGTGAAACTTCAATATCTTTGAAAGGATTAATAATTGTCATTTTATACTTCCATCTACGTTAATTAAAATTCTGTTTGATGATATTTTGGATTGGCTCTACTATATGTGACTCTATGAATATCCTTCCAAGGTATGTATTTATCTCCCACCATTTAATCTGGTCCACATTTTCATATCGTTCCTTGCAGATATCCTGACAGTTTTCCGTATCATAAATTCCCAATACTTTGGCTTCCCATACCTTTTGTTCATCCAAAGATCCGTAACATTTATCTGTAGAAGTAAGATTCCATTTATTATTGTGATTATCCCAGTAAACCGTTGGATCAAAATACATCCATTCATCGTTGACTTTTACTTCCACCCATGCATGGTTATTCGATAAATCGGCATATATAGTAAAGACTAATCTTGTCTCAAATCCTGATTGATTAGCCACATACGCAAATAATGCTCCAAGTTCCCCGCATGCTCCAATTTTATGATAAGCTATCCAATAGGGATCATTCTGGTAAGGACCACTCTCTGCTCTAATTCGCCCCTCGTCGTCATACAGATAATTACTTCCTAATTTCCGGGTGTGATTATATGATGTATTCCATCTCTGATATTGGAGGAAATTAACGAATCCATCTATTTCCCAGTCTGCTATTGCTGTGAGTTTATCTATTGGGTCGGTAATATTTCTGGTCTCATTGATTATAAGATTAATATTCTCTTCACCTTTGGGATAGTAGACTTCCTGATATTGAGTGGTAAAATAGTTGTCAAGTTGTTCATTATACACAGCGGTTTGTACTTGGAAAAATACCAAGAGTAATACAAGTAGCAGTGTGAGTATTATTATACAAATAAAACAAGTATTTCGTTGCTTTTTCACCGTGGAAAGTAAATCTTCTTCCTTTACTCCACGAAGATCTCTATCCAGCAGATTATTAAATAATTTCATATTAGCTTATTCCCCGACATTATAATCTACAGAAATCATAATTTTATCATCATTTGGGAATATTATTTTTCTTTCAAGATAAATATTGGCTATACTCCCTCACATATAGGGGTAGATGAAAGGATTTTCCTTCACTCAAAATAATATGGCGGTTCCTCTTCCTCCACAGAAGTAAGTGACGCTCCCTTTCGGACGATCCTTTGCACGTACACCTTTGGATATGTGCCAAAATTCACTAAGATTCCCAGGTCGTATTTCCCGAGATTGAGATAGTTTATCACCTGTTTTTGTTCTTCATCTGTGGTATTATCTCGTGACTTCAGCTCAACAATGATTCGATCATAACAGACAAAATCCGGGGTATAATACCCGATCTCCTGACCTTTGTACACTGCAGGGATACGTTTGTGCGGGATAAAGGGGATGTTTCTCAGGGTAAATTCATGCTCCAGAGCTTTCTGATAAAATGATTCGATGAACGTGTTTCCCAGGGTTTTGTACACTTCAAAAATAGCACCGAAGATTGCATAGGATTCGTCTTTATAATAGAGCATTACCTGTTATTTTATCGGCCCATCCTAATAAAAATCACCCCGTTGATGCAGGTCGATAGATCAACCAACCAATCAACCCTCCGCCCCTGTCCCCCTTTTCGTGAATTTCGTTGATTTTCGTGATTTTTGGTGTTGGGGGACGGGGGAGGGTACTATCTGCATATCCACCCAGCTGATTCTTTCTTTTTCGTGTTTTTGTGTGTTTTTCGTGAATTTCGTGTGATGAGTGGTACCATCCAAAAGAATCCAGTACACGAAATCGAAAAGCACACCTAAACACGAAAAAGAGAAAGATCGTTGACTGCATGTCCAACCCGCACACTCGCAAGTTTCCTTCGAAAACTTTCTCGCAAGTCTATCGACTTGGTCGCAACCCTTCGGTTTGCTCTCCGACTCGGGTCTACGACCCTCGCTTGACGGCTCACCCTGCACACCAAAAACGGGTTCTTCAATCAACACCATTCTGCCCAACGAATCGACATATCGATTGGACAGAGCAAAAAAAAGAGGTTAGAGATACTCCAGACCGTTCATATACGGACGGAGGACCTTGGGGATCTCGACGTGACCGTCTTCTGTCTGATAGTTTTCCAGAATACAGCGCAGAGCGCGGGAGGTGGCGACTGCTGTAGAATTGAGGGTGTGGAGCCACTGTTTTGACTCGAAATCATGCGCATCGCGGACACGGATATTGAGTCTGACCGACTGATATGCCGTGCAGTTGGAGCAGGAGACGACTTCGCGGTACTCGTTGTCCCGCGGCATCCATGCTTCCATATCGTATTTTTTCGCAGCAACGGTCCCGATATCGCCGGTACAGATGTTCACGACCCGGTAGGGAAGACCGAGTTTTGTAAACAGCTCTTCAGAGTTTGCCAGAAGTTCCTCGTGCATTTCCCAGGACTTCTCAGGCATACAGTAGATGAACTGTTCGATCTTGGTGAACTGATGGACACGGAAGAGACCGCGGGAATCGAGACCGTGAGCCCCGATCTCACGCCGGAAACAGGGTGAGATACCCACCATCTTGAGAGGGAGATCCTTCTCTTCGAAGATCTCGTCCTGGTACATGGCCGCCATGGGGTGTTCGGCGGTGGCGATGAGGTAGGCATCGTCACCCTCGATTTTGTACATGACCTTCTCGAAATCGCCGAGATCGGTGACCTCTTCGTAGGATTTTCTGTTCATCATGTACGGCGGGATGATTGGCGTGTAACCTTTGGCAATGATCGTGTCCAGAGCGAATCTCTGCAGAGCGAGGTCAAGAAGAGCGAGATTGCCTTTCAGGAAATAGAACCCGGCTCCGCTCGTTTTCGTTGCCCGTTCAAAGTCTGCCCAGCCGTTTTCCGCGGCGAGTTCCCCGTGATTCTTCAGTTCGAAATCCAGGGTTCTTGGTGTTCCTACTTTCTTTACAACGACGTTTTCCGTATCATCTTTGCCGTAGGGAACGCTTTCGTGCAGGATATTCGGCAGACGCATCAGGTAATATCTTACCTGCTCGGTCGCCTTTTCCATGATCTCGTCATTTTGTTTTATCAGGCCGGGAAGAGCCTTAGCTTCGGCAAAAAGGGGAGCCGGGTCCTTTCCCTCTTTTTTGAAAGTATTGATCTCTTTTGCTATCTGATTTCTTCTGGCGCGAAGTTCATTGTTTTTTACTGTGAGTTCGCGGAAAAGTTTATCCTGTTCAAGAACCGTATCGACCCAGAGAAGTTTCTCGGCATCCTGGCGTTTTTCCAGATCTGCCAGAACGATCTCAGGGTGGGCTCTGACGAATTTGATATCGAGCATGATTGACTAGTAATGTTTGTGCTTTTAGATGAAGAGGGTTTTTGTTGTACAAACGAGTTATTAAACATCAAATGACAAACTTAGATACTAACCAGGTCAGATGAACATGAAACAGACAATGGAGATCCTCTTTTCCGGAAGAGTACAAAAAGTCGGCTTTCGTGCCTGCGTCAGGAATGCAGGGTTAAATCTGGGTCTCTGCGGCGAAGTGGAGAATCTGTCCGACGGCCGGGTCAGGGTCCTTGTCACCGGCGAGGAGGTTATTATAGAAAAGTTCCTTGCCATGGCATACTCATGTCCCCGGGCCATCATAAGGGACGTGAAGTGCAGTGGTTATGTAATGACCGATTTCAATGATTTTACGATCAGACGGGAGTAAAAAATGCGCATCGAAAAAACCATCACCTATTTTACGAAGCCCGGCAGAGAAAACACCCGGGACTGTGCAGAGATCGCCGTGCAGCGTGCAAAGGAGCTTGGACTTACAACGATCGTTGCTGCAAGCTCAGAAGGCTGCACCGCGAGGACATTGTTTGAGGCGATACAGGGGACCGGCCTTCGTCTCGTGATCGTCACCCACGCCGTAGGTTTTTCCACACTCGGCGTCTGGGAGTTCGATCCCGCCCTCGCGGAGGAACTCAGGAGAGCAGGTGTAACGATCGTCTGCGGCACACACGCTCTTTCCGGACTGGAACGGGCGATCTCAAGGAACCCGAAGCTTGGCGGCAGCAGCAGAACCGAAGCCATCGCAGAAGCATTCAGACGGATCGTTGGTATCGGCATGAAGGTCGCCGTGGAATGTGTTCTGATCGCAGCTGATCAGGGAGCGATCCCTCTGTCAGATGAGGTCATCGCGATCGGTGGGACGATCGAAGGGGCGGACACGGTCGTCGTGATCAAACCGGCCCACACAGCAGGATTTTTCGATCTGCAGCTCCGCGAGTTTGTCGCGATGCCCAGGGACCGGTAGAGATGGCGCTGAAATCACTCACCGAGGCATTAGGCCTGCTGGGTAAAAAACCGCTTGTCTGGATACCGGGGCTTTTCGCAGCATTCGCCGTCCTTTTGACGTATTACGTCTTCATGCTCTTCGGCGCGACCGCAGGATTCGCGACAGGCGCTGCCATGCTTATCCTGCTGCCGGCTTTTCTTGCAGGCACCTACGGGCTCATCATCGGCGGCGCGTTCGCCGCGGCAGATTTTCGAAAATACGCGGCTTACGGCTATTTCCGCTGCCTGATCACAAATGTCCTCGTGCTGCTGATCGGGTTTGTACTTTCCAACACGCTGACATATATCCTGCTTATGGTGGGAATATCCCTGGATATCGCGATGTATTTCAGCATATTCCTGATCGTGCCTCTGGTCTTTTTCTTCTACTTTGCAGACATCTCAGCAATCGTACATAATCTTTCGCCGTTTCGGGCGCTCAAAGACAGCGCATTCCGGGTAGCTATGGGTTCTATCCAGATTACAGCATTCTATCTCTTTAATATCGCGCTGATCTTTGCGGCCTTTTTCATTTTCTCCGGCGTATGGTCGGTCCTGGCGTCCGATGCGCTCATGCCGCTTGCAGGAATGACGGAAGCCGAGATCCTGGCCTTGTCCCAGGCCGAACTTCTTGCTCTGTTCACAGCGCCGGAGATCCTCTCATCCGGGGCCATCTCCCTTGCCGCCTGCTGCTTACTATTTCTGCCGGTCTTCGTATCCTACAAAGCGTGCTTCTACAAACGCAGTCTTCTCGATCTTTCCTCCCATGCGCCCCGGGAAGAAGAGGAGGGAGCATTTGACGAAAAAGGCCGCTGGTATAAATATTCCTAACCCATTTTTTATGCGCGTTTTTTGTTCTCTTCTCTCTCATTTCGGCCGGAATCTATGGAGCCATGCTAACACGTAACATACAAATACCCCGCTCAAAGCCTGAAATAAAAATCCCGGCAATTATAAAGTATTTTTAGAAATGCCTTGAGAATATCGGCCTGAATCGGAAATAACACGATATGTTTTATATGGGAAAATCCCAACATTAATTGTCACAACGCAGTTGAACTCCCAAGTTCCGTGCGATTGGCAGGAAACAAACCATGTCGAAGGTAAACCCGTTTGAAATGGCCCAACAGCAGCTTATGGATTGTGCAAAGATCCTCAAGCTCGATCAGGGCGTTGTTGATATCCTCATGCAGCCGCAGAGACAGATTCAGGTATCTATCCCCGTCAAGATGGACGACGGGACCACCCGGGTTTTCCAGGGATTCCGTGTGCAGTACAACAATGCACTCGGCCCCTATAAGGGAGGGATCCGGTATCACCCTGAAGAGACGATCGATACAGTCCGTGCTCTTTCAGCATGGATGACCTGGAAGTGTGCAGTGCTGAACCTTCCGCTCGGCGGAGGAAAAGGCGGTATCATCTGCAACCCCAAGGCGATGTCCAAGGGTGAACTTGAGCGCCTCTCCCGCGGCTATATCCGTGCGATCTGGAAGAACCTTGGTCCCGACACCGATGTTCCGGCACCGGACGTATATACGGATGGTCAGATCATGGCATGGATGATGGATGAGTACTCCGTTATTAACGGCAAAAACCAGTTTGGTCTTCTGACCGGCAAACCGCTCATCGTCGGAGGTTCCCTCGGACGCGGCGACGCAACGGCAAAAGGCGGTCTGTACACCCTCCGTGAAGCGGCAAAAGAGCTCAATCTCGATCTGAAGAAGGCATCCGTCGCTATCCTCGGATTCGGCAATGCCGGTTCCTTTGCAGCAACACTCGTCCAGGAGATGTTCGGTTCCAAAGTTGTCGCAGTGACCGATTCGAAAGGCGGTATCTACGATGCAAACGGACTTGACATCACTGCAGTCTCCGGGCACAAGGCAAAGACAAAATCCGTCACCGGCTTCAAAGGTCTCAAGACCCTTACCAACGACGAAGTCATGGCCCTTCCGGTAGACATCATCATCGCCGCAGCACCCGATGAGGGAGCGATCAATGAGAAGGTCGCGCCGACCGTAAAGGCAAAAGTCATCTGTGAACTTGCCAACGGTCCGACCACTCCTGAAGGAGATGCGATCCTCTATAAGAACGGCGTCCATGTCATCCCCGATTTCCTGTGTAATGCAGGCGGTGTCACGGTCTCCTACTACGAAATGGTGCAGAATATGTATATGCACTACTGGACTCTCGACGATGTCTATGCAAAACTCGATGCAGCTATGACCCAGTCGTACCACAATGTCCTGAAAGCATCCAAAGAATACAAGATCAACATGCGTCAGGCAGCATACGTGGTTGCCGTTGCACGCGTAGTTGAAGGTATGAAAATCCGCGGCTGGGTCTAAACCCTCTGCAGGATCTGCCCTCACTTTTTTTATTATTAACGTTCGATCCAAAACCCTGGTCAGGGCACGTGTCTACCGGTCTGAAAGATTCAAAACCCGAAAAAAGTATGTGCGGTAATTATTCGGCGGTCGGTCCGTCTATTCTCTTCAGCTCATCCAGGTCCGCATCCGGATGATCTTTCAGATAGGCGGCAACATGCGGTTTGTGCAGAAGCAGGCAGTCTGTACAGGCCCAGACCTTCTGACCGGACGATGAACTGTCGATCCATTCGCCGAGGGACTCGTCATGACAGGGGTAAAACGGGCAGTAGCAAAAGTCGCAGGACTGACCGGGAAAGTGACAGGGATAATAGGGACAGTCCTTCTTTTTCCATTCAAACCAGCCGTGGCCGTTATATCTGGAGTAAATGAAGTAGCTTGGTCCGGTCACTTGAATCGTTCCTTCATGACGTTTGACCGCTTCCATGACCCCGTGAAGAACCGCGGCATAGATCCGTTTTCCCGGCTCGGTAAAGGTCCCTGCATACGTATGGACAGCCTCTCCTTCTGATGCGGTGATCACCGCGTCCGAGGTCGTGCCGGTAAAATCCCGGCCCAGAAGCCGGAGTGCATGGGCTTTTGCCTCGGTCACGGTGATGATCGTTTCAAGGAGGGCCGCAGTGGAGAAGCCCTCGTTTGAGGTGACAATGACATTTATCGTATGCGGCCTCGTCGGATCCGGGTTTGGATTGGAGACGCCTGCCGTTACGAATACGGAGATGTAGTCATACTGAAGGACACACAGATGTTTCATGGACACCGCGGTGAGAAGACCGAACGCATCGTCTGCATAGTTTGCGTCCGCAAGCAGACCGCGGATAAATTCGAGGGGGTCGTTATGATCGAAGTCTTTCGAAACGGTGTGATTGAGCAGGGTGGAGACCTGCCTAACGCCGCCGTCGACCCCGGTGCTGACGGCATGAAATGCTCCCCTCACATACAGGGTGTTATTAGTGTAATGATACCGCATGAAACTGCTCTTATGTTATTTTCATCCCGGGCGTATTAGTTTATACGGTATTTTCCCGCTTCTTATCCAGAGGGGGCATGACCGGCTCATGTCATTTTGGAAAGCGGAATATCATACAGTTTCCGGTCGTATTAATAATTTCCATCATCCTTTTTCGGCTCGCGATTTCCTGTATCAATCCATAATCATTATATGGATGCAGATACATGTTGAAGGGATAGTCAATACGGAGGGATACTAAATATGGCACCAAAAAAGAGACAGAAGGATTTGATGCAGTTATTTTCCAATCTGACGCAGAAAACGAAGATAGTCGAGCCAATGAAAACACTGCACGGCACACTTCGCGATCAGGATGCAGTAGAACGGGAAATCGCTCTGATCATGCGGGAAATCCAGGAACGCGGTTTTTTCAAGACAAAACTTGAACCAATCCAGCTCGCGCGTCTGATCACCTCATTTTACTCAGGCAAAAACGACACCGAGATCGCCAGGGAACTTGGCGATGAGAAACTTTCAAAGACCGTGGCACGTGCCAGGGTCCAGCTGAAACTCTTCCGCGATCTGGACTTCAATATGCCGTTCGATCAGGAACAGATGAAGACCCTGATGAGCACTGAGATGACGATGAAAGAGATCTCTGAAGAGCTCGGCATCTCGCCGACCACTCTGCGTGAATACCGGCATGTTATCGAGCAGAAAGAGGATACGACGCTCGATCCCTACCTGGAAAGGATAAAAGATGTTATGGAAGACCGCGATCTGACGGAAAAGATGACATCCGGTCTGCAGGAAGATACGCTCGGCGAGTCGATTGATGTTGCCGAGTCGACGGATCTGACCGAACTCAACTGACCCTATTTTTTTATTTTTGAAACGCTATTATCTACACATGCATATCAGATACGCCGGGCACTCCTGTTTTATCATCGAAGGCTCGAAGAAACTTTTGTTCGATCCGATGCCGATTGAAGACCCCGCGTCCGTCGATGCCGATCTCACGCTGCTGTCCCACGCCCATGCCGATCATATCGGGGCGTTGCCCGAACGGTTTTCCACAACGGCCGCGGTCCATGAACTGTCCGGGTATCTGAAATCTCTCGGTGTTCAAACGATCGGGATGAACATCGGCGGGACGGTGGAATACGAAGGCATCACGGTCCGTATGGTGCCTGCCCTGCACTCCTCATCCATCCGTCAGCCGGACGGAACAAGTCTCTACATGGGTCAGGCCTGCGGTTTTATTGTCGAGATGGACGGGCACGTGATCTATTATGCCGGAGATACCGGGCTTTTTTCCGACATGAAACTGCTGAGAGAGCTCTATCATCCGGACATCGCGATCCTGCCGGCAGGCGGCCGCTATACGATGGGACCGGAGGAGTGTATGATCTCCGCGGAATGGGTCGGGGCGAAGACGATCATTCCTATGCATGTGAACACCTATCCGGAGATCGAGCAGGATATGGCTGCCTTCAGGCGGGCAGTCGAACTGACGACCGTCATGCATGTCGAGATCATGCAGCCCGGCGACTCGCTTGAACTGCCGTGAAGATATCCGCGGCTAAACAGCCCATACCCTTTTTTCAAATCATAAACCCGGCATCTTCTTTAAAATGAAAAACCAATTATTACTTAGTTATGAAGAATGGAGATAGTAGTAACACCAAAACGACACGTCTCTATCATACAATTCAGAAACGTAAACTGCTCGTTCTGGTCACGCTTTTCATTATCCTTCTTCTCCTCTCGATTTTTGCGATAGGCATCGGCTCGGTGTACATCCCGCCGGGGGACGTTCTCGCGGTGTTCGGTCACGCTCTTTTCCCGGGAAGCATTGCCTCCCCCGACGATGGCATGGCCGACCTCATCGTCATGAACTACCGTCTTCCAAGGATCCTTCTCGCGATCCTTGCAGGAGTTGCCCTGGCGACGGCAGGCGCCGTGATGCAGGGCCTTTTGAGAAATCCGCTTGTCAGCCCGTTCACCCTCGGTCTTTCCTCGGCCTCATCGTTTGGAGCTGCACTGATCATCGTGCTTGGTCCGGCGATCTTCGGCTCGGTCTTTGCCGGAACCATCCTGCTTGCCGGTATCACCTTCTCGGTAAAATCCGTTCTTCTCATCTTCTCAGCCTTCATCTTCGGATTAATGAGCGTCGTGCTTGTGTATCTCATCTCCAGATCGAAACACACCTCCCAGGCGATCATGATCCTCGCCGGCGTGGTTATCGGCTATCTCTTCCAGGCAGGCCTGCTCGGTCTGAAATACGTCTCGAACGATGACGCGCTCCGCGATATCGTCACCTGGCTCATGGGGGGGATGTGGGGTGCGACCTGGCAGGCGATCGCGATCTTGCTCCCGATCGTTCTCATCTGTTTTCTCCTTGTCGAACGGCGGGCCTGGGATCTCAATACCCTCTCCAGCGGCGATGACGTTGCGAAAAATCTCGGCATCAATGTCCAGAGGTTTAGGATCTCCGGCCTTCTGATCGTCAGTTTTGCCGCATCGGCATGTCTTGCATTCACCGGGATCATCGGTTTTGTCGGTCTCATGGCCCCGCACATCTGCCGGATGCTTATCCAGTAGTTCGCTAATTTTTCACCCTTATTTTTCTTGACATCCGGCACC
>VSSQ01000063.1_pt1 | contig 11951 bp, 2 predicted proteins | sample 4763081 | NCBI WGS metagenome assembly VSSQ01 (sample SAMN12137344, study PRJNA551015) | bioreactor metagenome | isolation source: SDC9 anaerobic chlorinated ethene degrading culture | place: USA: Knoxville, Tennesee | collected 2015-01-01
TACTAATAATCTTGCTTCAACAAGTAGTTTAAACTATACAGTTGCTCAAGGTACAAGTGCTCCTAAAAAGACCGACATCAGACTTCTTAAAAAGAAAAGCAGCAAAGTCTTCAGGCATGGTAAAAGAGTTGTTATGAAATGGTATACTTATAAAAACTATGGTGCAACAGGTTCTAAAAACATAACCACAAAAGTAATCATCAAAAACCTAAAATACAAACTATGGAAAGTCTACAACAAAAAACTTAGCTATAAATATGGAAATAACAAGATAAAATTCAAATTAAACTTAAAATCAGGAGAAAAATTCAAACTAAAACTAAAAGTCTATAAACCAATAAAATAAAACAAAATTAAACATATTTTTGAGAAGGAAAAAGACTAATTAAAAGAATTTTTATTTATATATTAATCCTAATTCTTTTTTCTTTTTTCTTTTTTCTTCTTTTTATAATTTTTATACTATTTTATCTTATTTTAAACTCTTTTTGATAAGTTTAAATATATTTAATTTTACTTAATTCTCATTTTTCCTGATTTAAAAAGGTTAATATATGTTTTTATTGGGATATTTATCTTTTGAAAATATAATAATGTGGAAATTGTGATTATTGAGACTTATATTATTAAATTTTGGACAATTATTATTTTTAATACTAAATAAAAAACTTTCATCAATTTTTTTATATTAACTTTTAAAATATGTCGTAATCTTTATATGTCATGCCTATTAATATAATATCAATTAAACTTTAAAATTAATCAATTTTAGTTTATAAAATATTATTTTATTTTCTCAGTTTTATTGATAAAATATCTATGGGGGTTATTAATATAGAAATAAGTAATAAATTCATTTTAGTCTTATTATTGACTTTTGCTGTTTTGTTTATGATTAGTCCAATTTATGGAGAATCCTTAAATGTTAGTGATAGTCATTCTGAGATTGAAAATGGATTTAATAATTATGATGTTAATAATGTTCAGATTACTGATAATGGTACTAATAATTATAATTATAATACTAATAATGAGTCCCTAGCTATTAAATCATCAGCTCAGGTTGGAAAATCTGATGTAACTACTTATACTTCAAAGGTATTTATAATCACTGATGATAATTATTCTCAATATTTTAATTTATTCACTGGTAAATTACTTTCTAATTCTGGTATTAGTCCTGGAGATACAATTAAAATTGGAAATGTTTCTAATAAAGCTTTTATTATTGATATTCCTTTGACTTTAACCAGTACTGGAGCTAATGTTCAAATAACTAATGGGGTTATTCACTTAATTTTGGGTAGTGATGGTTCTAATGTTACTAATCTCAAAATATTAAATGATAAAACTAAAATCGAATATCAAGGTGTTTATGTTACTGATTTACATGGTATTTGGTTGACTAATACTAATAATAATCTAATTTTTAATAATTCTGTTCAAGTTGCTGATGCTTTGAAAGTTTTTGCCATGCCTATGGGATGGTCTTCTAATAATACAATTATTTATAATAGGCTGATTAGTACGTGGAGTACTTGTATGCCTATGGGTTTATGTCATAACAATAATATTTCCTATAATTATATGCAAACTACTGCAGCAAACATAATTTATTATAATCCTTATGGACATGCAGATTATGGTGGGCCCGCTGATTGTTACAATAATTCTATTACAAACAATTATTTATATGCAATATATGCTGGGGATACTGTAATTGGAATGCAACTTGTATATTCAGAGCACCAAAATACTAAAATAATTAATAATACTCTAGTTCATCAATTTTATGGAATAAGTCTTTATGGAATTAATTCAACTGTTGTTGGAAATACACTAATTAATATGAGTGCATATGCAATTAGTATCACTTCTTCTAATTTACTTTTGGAAAATAATACTATTATAGCAGTTGATTCTTATTATGGTGGGGGAATATATGTTGGTTCTGATGGATATAACAAAAATATCACTGTAACAGGTAATAAAATAACTATAACTAATGGTTGTTATAATGGAATTTATATTAAGGGAGATGACATAATTGTTGAAAATAATCAAATTGATTTTCATAATTTTGGTGTGGGAATAAACATTATTGGAAACAATACTAAAATTTTGAATAACCTTATTAAAACTCAAGTTGATCCTGGAATTAGTTTAGCTACTTCTTACGCAATAATCATAGGAAATAATATACGTGCTGGTTCTTATGGTATTTACTTTAAAACAAATAATAAAAAGTTCTATTTTACTAGTATTATTAATAACACCATTGTTAGTAATGATTATGCTATCTTTTTGCAGGGTACAATATATAATACTACTATAATTGGGAATAAAATTAGTACTAATGCATCAGTTGGTATTTTTAAGGATACTACTGACTCATTTGGAGATAACATGTCAGACAATGAAGTTAATGATATCATTGAAGATTCTACTGGTATTGTTATCAGGGATGATAATTTTTACAATTATTTTGATCATGATGGCTATTTTAAATTAGGAATTCTTGATGATTCATTAGTTTTGATTCTAACTTATTTAACAAATAAGAAAATTTACGTTGATTATAAAATGAATATTTTAAGTAATGGTTTATCTAATCTTTTAACAAATGTAACTATTATTGTAACTTCTGAGGGTAGTGGTTCTGTTATTAAGGATTTAAATTTTTATAACACTAATATTGCAGCTATAATTTTAGAAAATTATGTAAGATTTGTTTCCCTTGAAAACAATAATATCACTGTAATTTCAGATGATAATTATGCTGGATCTATAAATGCTATAAAAATAGGCCAATCTGAAAATATTCTTGTTAAATCAAATAATATTTATATTTCAAGCAAGAAATGTTTTGTTTATGGAATTTTAGTTTCGGATAGTACCTATGTATTTTCAAAATACATTAATATAACTCAAAACAGCATCATTTTAGTCGGTGATAATTTGATTGAAGGTATTTATACTGATTCTATGAGCAATTCTTTTATTTCTAATAATCTAATAAATTTGTGGGGAAATGGTTTTGGTTATGGTATAGCTACTGCCTATATGAAAGGAAGTGTTAATAACATTACTATTGAAAATAATATAATTTTAGCTAATGTTAAAAAAATGGCCTATTTAATTGAGTTACATATTAGTTCAAATGTTACTATTATAAATAACATTATTGAGGGCTATGCTAGTGGTGTTTATGGTATAGCTTTATACAATTCAGATAATATTTCTATAATAAAGAATGAAATTAGAACTCATGGTGGTGATTTAAGTGAAATTGGTACTAACTATGATGTTTTAGGTAGTGGAAATAGTGCTATTTTCCTTACTTCTAATTCTAATAATACTTTTGCCAATGGTAATATAATTTATACTAATGCAAGATATCAAATAATTATTAATAATACTAATAATAAGAATAATGACAGTAATAATCCTAATAATAACACTAATACTAAAGATAAATTAATCAATACTTTTTTTCAAAATTATTTTGTTATTGATGATATTAATGTTATTAATTATTTTACAAGTAATGGTGAATTTATAAAAGCTAATTCAGTCCAAGCTAATGATACTTTATTATTCAATAATTTAAGTTCTAAGCATTATAATTTAGTTTTCAACATTCCATTAAATATTAGTTTTTATAAATTTAATACTATTAATGCTACATTTATATTTAAATCTGGATCTGCAGGGTCTAATGTAACTGGATTGTTTTTCAATCTAACTGATAATTCTGCAATTATCTTGTCTGATGTTTATAATATTACTATATATTCTAATAGTATTTTTATCACTAATCTTATCCAAAAAAATCTCACAGGTCTTATAATTGCTCATAATAGTTATGATAATCAAATAATTAATAATGATATTACATTGAAAGGTAAAAATTCATTGACTGGGATTAGTGTTTCTAATTTTTATGATAACAGATTTGGTAGAAGTCCTTACTCTAATATTATTAATAATAACCTTTTACTTATTAATTCTGAAAATATTGCTAAGGGTATTTATGTCTCAATGGCATATGATACAAAAATTTTTAATAATGATATTTATTTATATGGTAAAAATATTGCCTATGCAGTTGAAATAGTTTCAAATGCTTCTTTTGCACCTTATCCTACTACTGTTTGGTCTAATAATACAAAGATTATTAATAATACTTTTTATGGCTTAGGAAATAATATTTTCTTAATTAAGTCATATCAATCTTATAATACCTATATTGCAAATAATAGTCTTTTAGCTGATGGAAACAGATCTTTTGCTTATATAGGTTATAATACTTCTGGAGATAGGATTGAATATAATGAAATTGTTGTAAATGGTTCTAAATATGATAATATTAATAATACTGCTTCTAATTTTAATACTAATAATATGTCTGGTGATAACTTTGAAAATTGGGTTAATGTAGCCCAAGCCGGTGTTTATTATTCTAATAATTCTTACAATAATTTGATTCGTGAGAATAATATTACTTCAAATTATTTAAATGGTGGAGATTATGCAGTTTATGTTGATGATAATCCTGTAGGTTCTAGTAGTTCTGGTTCTATGAGTATTATTCATTTAATAGTTTCTGGCAATTATCTTGTAAGTAATAATGGTCTTTTTATAGCTAATGATGCTATTTATGGGGCAAATATTTTAAGTGAAAATAATACTCCTTACTATATTTATGTTTCAACTAATAGCAGTGATTTTAATGGTGATGGAAGTATAAATAATCCTTTTAAAACAATTTCTCATGCTATTTCTCAGGCATATAATCGAGCAATCATATATATTCTCAATGGAACTTATTATGAAAATAATATCATTGTAAACAAGACAATAACTATTAAAAATAGTGGAAATGTTACTTTAAATGGTAAAAAAGGAAAGATATTCATTGTAAATAATATTGGATATTTAACTATTTTTGGGATTAATTTTTGCAATGCTTCTAGTAATAATGGATCTATTATTTCTAATAATGGTTTCGTATATTTAATAGATTGCAATTTTTATAATAATAGTGCTACAGATCAAGGAAGCGTGATTTTTAATAAAGGCTCTATTTTAATTGATAATTGCAGTTTTTATGGTAATTCTGCTTATCTTGGCGGAGTAATTAGTAATTTTGGCAATATTAGTATAAATAATTCTAAATTTATTAATAGTTCTGCCTGTAGTGGCGGTGTTATATATAGTTATCATAACTCCACAATTATTATCACTAATTCATATTTTGCTTCAAATACTGCTATAACAGATGGCAATAGTTACCTTTATAATGATAATGAAACTAGATTAGCTCCTGGTCATGGAGGAGTTATTTACAATTTTGGAACTTTATATTCTATAAATTCTACCTATGAAAACAATTTAGCTAATAATGGTGGGGTTATAGCTAATTCCATTTATATTTGGAGAGATTTTAATGATAGTTATTTATATATTATGAATTCAACTTTTAAATTTAATAATGCCACTACAGATGTATATTCTGGGGGATATGGAGGAGCTATTTGTGGGAAAGCATTCTATTTATTAGTTTTCAATTCAATATTTTTTAAAAATGAGGCTCAGAGTACTGGAGGTGCAATAAACATTTCTGCAAATAAAGGGGCGATTGACAAATCTAATTTTACAAATAATACTGCAGGAAATTATGGTGGTGCTTTAGCTATTAATGGAAATATTACAATAACTCGTTCTATTATTTCTAATAATAGTGCTTCTTATGGTGGAGGCATTTCATATACAGGGGATTCAAGTTATGGGCATATTTTAAATCAATTAAATATTTTTAACTCTACAATTGAATCTAACAGAGGTTTGCACTACGGTGGCGCCTTTTACTTTAATTATGCTAATGTAAACATCAAAGATTCTAATATATTGAATAATTTTGCTCCAATAAATTCTGCATTATATGGGAATAATAATGGGCTTCTTGATTTTGATGGAAATTGGTGGGGTTCTAACTATGGCCCATCCAATGATGTTTGGAATCTTGCTAATAAATTTAGGGATTGGCTAACTCAAAATTCAGCATGGGAAATTGTTACTGGCGGAGGTTCTGGTTCTTCTGGAGGTTCTGGTTCTGGAGGTCATCCCGGTCCTGGCACTGGCACTGGCTTAAAACCTGGTGGTAGTGGATTAAGTAATGGTTGGGGTACAGGTACAGGTTCTGGAATAGGATCTGGTTCTGGTTCAGGATTAGGTGATGGTGAAGGTGATGGAATTGGTAATGGAAATGGAACTGGTTCTGGAACTGGTGTTGATTCTAATAATGGAAATGGTAAAGGGTCTAATTCAAAAAATAATGATATTTTATCTGGTATTGGAGGTATTATGAACCCTTCGGATTCTTCTAGTTCTAATCCTGGGGGTAAATCTGGTGGTGGATCAGCTGGAGGTCAAGGTGGCTCTGGTCAGGAATCTATTAAAAATTCTTATGAAATTTTAGAGGATACTATTAATAATATTAAACCAAATGATTTTGTTTATATATTATTAGCTATTATTGGATTTATTGCTTTGGTTATTATTGGACATAGATATAATAAAAGAAGCAGGCTTTAAAATTTATTTATTTTATAAAATTATAGCTTAAGGGATAAAAATTAGGTTTAGGAGATTATATTTAAAAAATTATTCTTAGGAGATTATATTTAAAAAATTATTCTTAAGACATTATATTTAAGAGACTAGATATTATGAAAAAAAATTGTTTATTGTTTTTAACGTTCATTATTGTTGTATTTTTTTCAATGAGTATAGTTAGTGCTTCTGCTAGTTATATTGATGAGAATAATTCAGATCATGGTACTAATGATATCAATGTCTTTGATAATACTAATAATATTATTATAAATAATACTAATAATAATATTAATAATAATACTAATAATAACAATACTAGTATTAATAATATTAATAATAATACTAATAATAACAATACTCGTATTAATAATACTAGTGATAATATTAGTATTAATAATAATAATAATAATAATTATTTCACTGATATTTATGTTGGTTTGTCTGGTAATGATAATTTGGGGGATGGTAGTCAAGATAATCCTTATAAAAGCTTGAAAAAAGCTATTAATGAAGCATCAAATAATTCTAATATTTATATATTGTCTGGTGAATACTTTGGAGAAAATAATACAAAGATGATTATTGATAAGACAATCACTATTTCTGGTATTATTGGAGATAATGGAACTGTTATGTTTAATGGTGAGAGAAAATATGACTTTTTTGAGGTTACTCCTAATGGTAAACTAACATTGATTAATATCACTTTTTATCAAGGTAATAATTCTGGTGAAGAATTTATTGCAGGGGCTATTTTTAATAATGGAGAATTAATAATAAAAAATTGTATTTTTGAGTTTAATACTGGGCTAAGGGGTGGAGCAATATTAAATAATGGAAAATTAGATGTCATAGGTTCTATTTTTAAAAATAATAATGGTACAAATTATGGAGGAGGAATAACTAATTTTAACACAGCTATAATTATTGATTCTGTGTTTATTTGTAATATTGCTAAATCTGGATCTTCTATTTTCAATGATGGAAATTTAACTATTTTATCATCTAATTTTACTTCTAATAATATTATGGGGGTTAATTGGGAGAATAGGAATAATAATATTTTCATGAATTCTTCAAATATTAATTCTGACATTTCTGTTTCAAATCACATAATAAAAATTTTAAATTCTTCATGTGCTAATGTTGGCATTACAGATTGTAATTTGTTTGTTAATTCTTCTACTTTGTCTGTTAGCCCTACAAATTCTACTGTTAATATAACTTATTCTGTTATTAATGGTGGTTCTATATATAATTATATGAATAATAATAATATTAGTGCTGAGTATAATTGGTGGTTATCCAACCATGGGCCTGTAATTTACTCAGGAAATACTAACTATTTTAATAGTCAAAAATATTGGATTATAGCAGTTTTTGTTTCTGATTATGGAAGTTCTATTCCTAGTAAAAATACTAATGTCACTCTTAAAGTAATTTTTAAGTATACTGATGGGGTTAATGTTTGGGATTTGCCTGAAGGTGTTAAAATCCCTTATAGGTCTCTTTATTTACAAACAGATAATGGTTATTTTAACAATGATTCTGGAATACTTTGTGGAAATATTTTCACTACTTATTATTTGAATAATAGTGAGGATACTCTTGTTTATGCAGTTATTGATAATCAACGTTTAAAATTAGCTGTTGGTAAGGGATATACTAACTATACTTGGTATGTTTCAAATGAAGGGGATGATTCTAACAATGGTTCTTTTGAAAGTCCTTTTAAAACTCTTGCTAAGGCAGTTAGTGTTGCTTTAAATGGTAATACTATTTATATTGCTTCTGGCGATTACTATAATGCATATAATTCAAACTTATTTATTTGGAAAAATTTGACTTTTTCTTCTTATAATGGCCCTGTTACTATTTATCGCCATACTAGTAATAGTATTTTCGTGGTTGCTGATTATGGAACTTTAAATCTCAATAATATTACTTTTTCGACCTATAATCTTACATATTCAGTTTTTTTTATAAATTGTTCTGGTAATTTAACTATTAATAATTGTACTTTTAAGAATGCTAGTGGTAATTCTTATTGGGGCAATATTTTATTTTCAGGTGCTTCTTTATATGTAAATAATTCTAAATTTTTGGATTTAAGGCATTTTGTAATAAAATCTGGAGCTTATGATAGATATTCTTATGGTTATGTACCATGCACTATTAGTATACTTAATTCTTATTTCACAGGAATTTCTGGTGTTATTACTAATGATCAGAATTCTGCAAGAATTCTTTATTTGGTAGGAGATAAGATAATAATTGATAATTGCACATTTGTGAATAATGCTGCTATTGGGGCAGTTATTAATTCTGATTATTCTATTGTAAATAACTCTAATTTTATAAGTAATAGTTTTGGGGCAGTTTCTGGTGCTTCTGTTTTTGATAATGGCTATGTTGTGGATAATGCAGTTAATTATTGGAGTGGTTCAATTGTAAGTGCATCAAAAATTATGAACTCTCTATTTTCTAACAATAATATTTCTTGTGCAAGTGCTAGATTTATTTATAATTGTTCATTTATCAATAATAGAAATTCTTTTAATTCTCTTGAAGATGACCATGAGAAAAACGGTATTATAAATAGTGGTAACTTAACAGTTGTTCATTGTATATTTTCAGGTAATATTGCAGGATATGGTGGTGCTATATTTAATAGAGGATTTTTAAATGTTTCTGATAGTGTTTTTATAAATAATACAGCTACTATATTGGGTGCAGATATTTTTAATTTTAATGGTAATGCTTATCTGGATAATAATTGGTGGGGTTGGAATGGTGGTCCTACCAATGGTAAAGTTTATAGGTTTTTGGGTAATGTTCAATTAGCTAATTGGGTTATATTATCTCTAAATGTTAATGGTTCTACTTTAATAGCTAGTTTGGATAAAGTTACTGATAGTTCTGGAAATATTCGTGATTTTAATGGCACTATTCCTAGTCGAATTGCATTTTTCGATTCTTCAGTTATACCTATTTATCCAAAAATTAATAATCTTACTAATAATTATGCTTATTCTCATATCCTTTCTGGTTCTGAAACTGACTATATTGTTAATGTAACGGTGGATGGCCAAAATGTTGATTTAACTGTTCATAATAAGAATACTATTATTGAAATGAATGAAACTGTTTTTTATGGTAAAAATAATATTTATACAATTATTTTGAGAAATGTTAATGGTTATGATATTTCTAATCAGACTGTTCTTTTGAAGATAAAGTATAAAAATGGGACTATAGAAGAATATAATTTGATAACTGGTGGAGATGGTAGAGCTACAATTATTATCAATAATAGTGTAGGAAATTATGATATTTTTGCTTTTTATGAAGGGGATGGTTATTTTTATTCATCTAATTCTAGTTCATTGTTAAAAATTTTACCATCATCTACTAAAATTTTTATTTTGAAAGACCAGCTTTTTTATGGGAAAAATAATGTATTACAAATTTCATTGGAAGATATTTATGGTCGTTCAGTGGTTGGTCAAAAAATATATTTTAATATAAAGCAAGGTAATAAAACATATAATTATTATTCTACTACTAATGGATTTGGAATTGCAGGGGTTATAATCAATTTACCTAAGGGATCTTATGATGTTAAAGTTTCATTCAATGGGGATGAATGGTATAGTGGAAATGAAAATCAAGGTTCATTCACTATTTTACCTATTGGAACTAATTTAAGTTTAAATGTAACTCTTTTATATGGTCGGGGAGACATTTATTTTATAAAATTATTGGATAATAATGGAAATGTTGCTAAAAACGAGACTATCTATTTAACATTATCTCAGGGAAATAAAAACCAAACATTTTCAATTCAAACTGATAGTAATGGTACTGCAGGAATAGTCATAAATTTGATTCCTGGCACATACAAAGTTTCTGTTATCTATAAGGGGGATGATTTATATATTGGAACTACTACAACTGGTAATTTAGTTATTGAAAAAGTTTCAGTTCGGTTAACTACTGATCCTTTAGTTAAACTCAATGAAACTAATAATAAATATTATGTATTATTAACTGATATGTATGGGAGACCTTTATGTGGAGAATCATTAATTATTAAAATTCAAAAAGATGGATTTTATGAATTTTATAATTTAACTACTGATAATGAAGGTTTTATAACTATTCCCATTGACTTAATTGAAGGAAATTATATGGTATTGATTGACTTTAATGAGAATGAATGGTATTATAATACTAGTGCAGCCAGTACTTTAATCGTATCAAGCCCAAATAATAAAATAATAACTAATATTAGTGTTAGTTTAAAAAACAATACTATAATTTTCTACTTAACTGATGTTGATGGGATTCCTTTAATTAATAAAAATATCAATATTAAAATAGTGGCTAATAACTATAATAACATTTTTAATATTAAAACAGATAATCAGGGAAAAGCAGAAATAAAATTGAATACTCTTTCAAATTTAGGTAAATATAATTTATATTATAATTTTGCTGGAAGTGATTATTATAAACCTATTGGAGGGTTGTTTAATTTCACAATTTCTGATTCTATAAATAACAAATTTAAAACTTTTTTATCTGTTAAAGTTCCTACAATAATTAAAGGCAAGAAAACTCTTATAAGTGTTACTCTTAAGGATTCAAATGGCAAACTTTTAGCTAATAAAAAAATTAAGCTTCTCATTAATAAAAAAACTTATATAAAAGTTACTAATTCTAAGGGAGTAGCTGTTTTCAAAGTTTCAGGCCTTAAATCTGGAAAATACTCTATTAAAATATTTTATGAGGGAGATAATTTATATCTATCTTCAAAAATTTATAAAACTCAAGTTGTGAAAAATATTGCTGATTTGGCTATTTTAAAAGTCAAAAGAGATAAAAACTCTTATAAAGTTCTTATCAAAAATCAAGGGTCTATCACTTCTAAAAAGACTAAAATAAAACTTTTTTACAATAATGGTAAAAATAGTAGAAAAAAGGTGGCATTAGTTAAGGCTTTGAAGCCAGGCAAATACGCTATTGTCAATATTAAATTTTATAAGTATTTATCAAATAAAAAATATTTAAAAACAGTAATAGTCAATTATAATAAATATTTTAAAGAATTTACTTATAAAAATAATTTAATAAAGTTTAAAATATAAAATAATCATTAAAATTATATAATAGGTATTTTTTGTCTCTCTTATTTTTTATATATTTTTTATATATTTTTTATATTTATTTATATATTTTTAATATATTATTCATGTTTTATTATATATATTAATTCTATTTTTTATCTTATTTTTATTCTATTTTTAATTTATTTTTTATCTTATTTTTAT
>VSSQ01001057.1_pt1 | contig 11920 bp, 9 predicted proteins | sample 4763081 | NCBI WGS metagenome assembly VSSQ01 (sample SAMN12137344, study PRJNA551015) | bioreactor metagenome | isolation source: SDC9 anaerobic chlorinated ethene degrading culture | place: USA: Knoxville, Tennesee | collected 2015-01-01
GATCATATTCCGTCTTTTTATTTATTTCCTGCAGGTCGGTTATTTTTGTCAAAATATCCTTTAAATTTTCACTTGTAGCTATTTTTTCTGTCAACTGGAAAATCAAGTTGTTGTTCTGCTCAATGATCAGTTTCATGGATGTTGTGTCTCCTTTCAGAATATTATTTGAAAGCATTGCGTTTTTCTGCGATATGTGACCAAGTTTTTCAAGCATCTGATCAACTTTCTGATATCCGTCCTCATCGGTTCTGAGCTCCAAATCGAAGGTAGCAGGTTGACTGCCGTTTTTGATTTCTTTTTGAGTGATTAGAATAAAATTGCTGTCTGCGCATGTTTTAATAAGCGTTTGTCTCGATTCTTCGAAATTTTCAGTTGCCACAATAGTCACTTCCATTTTGCGCGCATAATTGTTTTGCTGTGCATATCCGGCTGACATGAGGAAAAACCCAATCAGAAGCGATTGAAAGATCTTCGTTTTCATATGTTTTGATTTTTTGAGGTGTTTGAAATAATGAAATTGTACATCCATATTCCTGACGCGATAACTGCTGCCACCAGAGCAAAAACAAGAGCCAGCAGAATTATTCCGGGTCCGAAGAAAAGAGCGAGAATCAAAATTCCGCCGCAGATGACGATCAGACCCCAGGGAGTCTTTTTAATGCCTTGTTTTTCACGTGTTTTGGTTTCTGACCCGGTCTTTTCGGAAGTCCCGGTCGGAGAACTCTCATAAACAAATGCAGACTCTGTATCGACAGATTCATTGCCGGTTTTTTTACTGTGTTTCTTTTTGCCGGAAGAAAAGGCAAGCACCATGATTGCTATGAAAAAGACAGGGCCGAGCAGTACTATTCCCAGCAAACCCAGTATCCAGCCACCTGTCAGAAAGCAAGTTGCTATGATGCTGAAAAACAGGATCAGTAAAGCCAGAATAATAATTGGATTTTCGCTGCTTTGTGGAGAAGGAGCAACCGAACAGGTGCTGCGTTTAATGCTCAATGCTTTTCCGGCGACGGGTCTGATGATTTTAATACCGCTTCTGATTGTTTTGTTTACAGAAAACCCATTGGTCGTTTTTCCAATTGCAAAATCATTTGTATATCCGGGGTCAATCTGACCGGCAGCTATCCGCATCATTGATTCCGGGGCAGAATCTCCATCGGTTTTGATGTCTTTTTTTATTGTTGAATCTGCTGGAATCAGCGAATTGATGTCTGATATATCTGAAGTTGCAGGAACCTTGTTCAGATAACTGAATTTTGCCTTATCGATCAGTACATTGCAAGATGAAATGACTATCATTAATGCAAAGGCTGCAGTAGTGGAAATTATATTTGCTTTCATGACGTTGATTTTTTTGTGATTAATAGCGGAAATCCGAAGCATATAAATTATTAGAAGTGCCTTTACAAACTTTATAAACTTTACGAACTTTGCAGAGGCACTTCGTCATTCACACTTCCTTGCCTGTCTGGACTGCCCTTTGCAGTTAATCCGGCAGACAGGTTCCTTGTTCATGGCTCACTACCGATTCTTTGAGTTATAACCGAACGAGGCCCCGAAGCGGATTCCCTCTTTTGACGGAATAGCATAAAGGTTGACCGGAATATTCAGATTACCGCTGCGGAAAGTCTTCCCGAAAGCAAACACGAATCCTGAAGTGAGCTTGTAGTCGCCACGACTGTCGGTGCGGGTCACCAGGTAATTAGGGTTGGGAATGGTGTCGGTCCAGTCCGATGCCAGATGCCATTCGCCTTCGCTGTAGTATCCATTGGACATTTTGTTTAAAACCACAGTGGGACCGAATGCAAACTCCCATCCTGAGCGGTTGTTGCGAAGTCCGTTCATCATGGTAAAGGACGGAATAAACAATCCCTGATCAAGTCCGGTAATTAAAGGAATGAATTCAAAAAGCGCCTGAAAAGATCCTTCATTTAAATACTGTGCTTCGAACTGATATCCAAACTGAAACATGGCGGGATATCCATCAAAACCTCCGAGTTGCTGCGGTTGCTGCATGATGTCGGCGTTGTCGCCTGTGAGAACGGTAAGCCCGATTCTTGGGCCCGAAGCGTTAAGGCGGTTGCTGCGGACATTCTGCGACGCGGCAAACGCATTTTTGTCGGTGAGTTTTGTTTTCAGATTCTGATCAACACTGGATCCAAGCATTTCCCTGATGGAAATGTCGATCATTGAAACAATTTCTGCCGGATTGTATATGTAGTCCGTCACAGTTGTTTTTATAGCTTTTGCCGAGTCCACATTAATCATGCGGACCGTAATCATAATGGTATTGTTGCTGTATGCTTCAACAGACCCTGTTATCATTTTGTCGGCGCCGATTACATTGCCGATCTCTGTCAGGCACTGGGTGTTGTTGCAGTCGGCATTGATCTTTTTTTCCGTTATCAGTGTATTCATATCCCAGCGGTCAATGACAGAATAGCTGCTGTTTTTTGCCAGCTCGATCCGATAAAGATTTCCCATGGTGAGTGACGAGTAACCGGGCAGATTTGTATAAATATTGAGAACGGCTACTTTTTCCTGTGCCTTTGCATGGTTTGTTACATTAATAATAATACCGGCGAACAGGAGGAAACTGAAGAAGAAATTTTGTGTTTTCATGGCGATTGTTTTTTTGTGTTTTGATGAAGTAAAGGTAGGCTGGCAGGTGGGGGTAAACAAAACGGAAACCCGCATCAGTAAAAGGATTAGTTGCGATTATTGCAGAAATCAGGGCCTGAAATTCCGGTGCTTCACGAAAATTTGCATTTTTTGCAAAACGGATTTGCTATATTTGCATAATTCGCAAAAAACAAGATCGGAGATTACTGAATTATCCTGAAAAAATATGGCTGCAAAAGACACAACACGGGATGCTTTTATTGAAACTCTGCGCGCTGTAATGCCATCGGGTTTCAGTCTGGTAAATGAAATTTCCGAATTGCTGCAGATAAGCACTGACAGCGCATATAGGAGGCTTCGTGGAGAAACGGAGTTTTCACTCAACGAAATCGTTAAACTCTGCAATCATTTTCACATCTCTTTCGATAGTTTCTGTGCTGCTCAGGGTGGGTCGGTTCATTTTCAGTACAATCTGGCCGGAGACGAAGCTCATGGATTTCTGAATTTCGTAAGCCATATCCATGATGGATTGCAGTTGCTTAGAAATGCGAAGGATCGCGAAATTATTTATGTGGCCGACGATATCCCGTTTTTTCTCTTATTTGCTTCGCCCCGTCTGGCATGGTTTAAATGCTATTACTGGATGCGCTCTGTTATGAATGTGCCCGAGTATCAGAACGGATGTTTCGAAGAGGCCGAAATGCCTGAGGAACTCATGACGCTGGGGCAGGAAATACTTGAAGCTTACCGCATTGTACCTTCAACGGAGATATGGAGCGAACATACAATAAACAGCATACTGAAGCAAATTGATTTCTATGCTGAGAGTGGTTTTTTTAATAACAATGAAACACCAAAAAGCCTGTTCAGCGATTTGTCTGAACTCATCAATGAAATCCGCAGTATGACCGAAAACGCCACCAAGCGCCGGGATCATGCCGGTGACAATAATTATTCTTTTTATCTGTGTGATATCGAGATCGGCAACAACTGCATCTATACCAAGCTTGGAAAAAGCCAGAAGGTTTTTCTGCGTCACTCCACCTTCAATACATTGGAAACATCCGACGAAATTTTCTGCACTGCCACACGCGATTGGCTCAACGGCCTCATCCGCAAATCGACACAACTCAGTGGCATGGCCGAAAAACAAAGGAATAAATTTTTTCAGCAGTTGCAGGGGCTTTTGAAAAACAAATTGCACTTGCTGGAATAGCCTTTTAATTGATAGAGGGTTTCGCCCGTCACGAATTGAATTTATCAGTGCCTGGTCTGTTCTGAATCCGGAGGACAGATTTTTTTTACAAGATCTTCTTTATAAGTGCTTCCTATTGGAATACAGATGTCGTTGATGAAAATGTCATCCTTGTCAAAAGATGAAATGTGTCCAATGGCAACAATATACGATTTGTGAACGCGGATGAATTCCTTGTCCGGCAATAGCTTCAATGCTTCTGTCATATTCATCAGCGACATGATTTTTTGCTCTTTGGAATGAAAACTCAAATAGTTGCCTTCTGCCTGAACATAAATAATGTCTGAAAGGAATAGTTTAACCGAACGGTTCCCGCTTTTAATGAAAATATACTCCGGTTCCTGCTTTTTCTGGGTCCCGGAATGTGACAGAAATATATCGCGTGCTTTGTTGATGGCTTTGAGAAAACGGTCGAAACTGACCGGCTTGAGGAGATAGTCCACCGCATTGTAATTATAGCTTTCTGCACCATATTCAGGATATGCTGTGGTAAAAATGACCAGCGGAGGCTGGGGCAGCGAATTCAGAATCTGAATTCCCGTGAGTTCCGGCATGTTAATATCGAGAATCAGCAAATCAGTATTTACTCTGCCAAGATAGTCAAGTGCTTTTACGGGATTGGTAAAGGATTCCTGCAACTCAACAAACGGGAGTTTTTTGCAGTATCCGGCTATGAGTCCTAGAGCCATTGGCTCATCTTCAATTATTACGCACTTCATATCAAGGGGTCAGATCAAGTTTCAGTGTAACCAGAAATTTTTCATTTTCAGAACGTATATCCAGCTGGTGCTTTTTGGGATAAATAAGTTCAAGACGTTTCCTTACATTGTCCAGACCGATGCCGTTCGAACCGCGTGAATTCGGCACACTGTTGTTTTGAAAAAGAGTGTTTTTTGCCGAAAAAAGCAGCATGTTTTCTGTGATTTCGCAGGAGATTTGAATTTCAGACTCACTGCCCAGTTTTATACCATGCTTGAAAGCGTTTTCAACAAAAGGAATGAGTATAAGCGGTGCTATTTCTTTCTTGTCGGAAATTCCGTGAACGCTGAAACTGATTTTTGCATTCAAGTCGTCGGGAAAACGCAGTTTCTGCATCTTGATGAATTCGCGGATATAATCCAGTTCCTTATCCAACTCTACTTTTTCAGCATTGCTGTCATAAGTCATGTATCGCATCAGATTACTTATGTTTTCAATAATTTCAGAAGTCTGCATATCGTTGTTGCGGACTGAACTGGCATAAGCTGTATTAAGCATGTTGAACAGAAAATGAGGGTTAATCTGTGATCTTAGAAAACTCATTTCCGCTTTGAATTTTTCTTCTTTCAGCTTGCTTCTGATTTTTTCATTTCTTACCCAGGTTTTTGCGAAGCCATAACCAAGTCCGAGTGAAAGAAACAGCAGGTTGAACATGCTGTTTATCAGAAGCTGGGATGTAAAGGTTTCATTGTTGCTTGAGTAATAATAAACAAAAAATCGGTAATCCAGAAACGTTTCGAGGAACGAGAAAAAAGCGTACAATCCGAAAACCGACAATAAAAATGTCAATAGTTTCTTTTTGCCCGAATATCCGGGAATCAGAAAAAATGCAATTCCATAAAAAATCAATGCATTGATGATGGTTCCGGTGGTCACCGGCCAAAGCAAGGTTCCGTCTATCTTTTTAAAAGGACCGATTGTTTTGGCAAACTGAATAACAACAAAATACATGCTTAACCAAACGACAAGGTGTATTATCGTTTCTGTATTCAGACGGATTTTTTTTGCACTCATGGATATCCGATATTGTAAGCTAAAATACTAAAAATAAATTCAAACAGTATTCGGACCGTTTCAAATAGCGGAACAGTCTGTTCAAATAGTTTCCCTGAAAATAGGTATATGCACTCATACCTTTGTTTCAAACAATTAAATCAAAAACGGAGGAAACTATGAAAACCATTGTTCTTTTATCAGTTTTGCTGGCTTTTTCGGGAATGCAGTCATTTGCAGAAGTCAGAATGAGTTGGGTCGAAGAAGTCACTTTCAGCCGGGGAGATGCTGTCTATTCCGGCACGTTGTCTATGCCCGCCAGAGAAGGTGTCTATCCATTGGTGATAATGGTCAGCGGCATGGGTCCTCAGGATCGGGACTGGACATTCGGGAAAAAATACAAAATGGCCAAAATTATTGCAGATAGCTTGAATCAACATGGAATCGCGGTGCTGCGTTACGATGACCGCGGATTTTTCAACTCTACCGGAACCCCTGAAACACTTATGAGTTTTGACGAACTCGCCGAAGATGTCTATTCGGCAGTGACTGAAATGAGAAAACGCACCGACATCGGAAAAATAGGTCTTTGCGGACATAGTCTGGGTGGAATTCTATCTATAATTGCAGCTTCAAAACATCCTGATATTGATTTTATCATTACTCTGTCCGGATCCTATCAGAATGGCGGCGACATCATGATGGACCAGGCTTCATCGCTGAAACGCTGGCGCACATCTGCTGAAATGACCGATGAAGAAGTGGTTGAAAACGGAAAATGTTTTGTCCGTAACTGGATTTCTTTTTCAAAAGGCGGTGAAGGTCTTGATGCCATGAAGCTCATTCTTGCAGATCTGATCCGCTATCAGATTGCTACCATGAAGCCGGAAATAATGAAGAAAAACCTTGAAACATTTAAAGACACGGAAGACCTGTTTCAGCAATCCTATGACGAAGTCCTGAAATATTACACATCGGATCACCAGAAGTCATATGCAGTGTATGATCCGGTCGAAGGTTTCTGCAAAGTCACTTGTCCTGTGCTGGCTTTGTTTGGCGAAAACGACAAGCATGTCGTGGTCGGATCCAATGTGCCCAGATTGGCTGCAGCTCTTTCCAGATCAAAGGTTTCGGATTTTACACTGAAAATCATTCCTCTTGCTGATCACGGATACTCAAGCGATGAAGGCTGGAAAAACGGCGAAATGGTTCCCGGACTTACCGAGTTTCTGATCAACTGGATTAATTTCAGAAAGTAAATTCTGCTGCGTCGGATTTTTTTCACCGGAGTGTCTGAAAGATGATTCTCCGGTTTTTTATTTTCTAAAGGCTGTGGCTTTTATTTTTTTCTGACTGATGATTCTGTTCTATGACTTATCTGCCTCATCCGCAAATCGACACAACTCAGTGGCATGGCCGAAAAACAGAGGAATAAATTTTTTCAGAATCTGCAAGCAGGCGTGAAGAACAAAATGAATAATTAGGTTTTGGAGATAATTCTTTCGTTACGCGTTACAGTCGTTACAAATGTTACAAAGTTAGATGCAGCTTCCAGCTATTTAGCAATCAGCTATTCAGCTCTAAGTTTGTATGCCATTTTTATTCTCGCATTTCCACATTTCCACATTTCCACATAATCCTGCTCACTGCTAACTCCTCACTTCCCGATAGCCATCGGGACACCGCTCTCTGCTCACTAATCACTGCTCACTGCTGATCAACGCTTTCACCGGCTCCAGCCCATACGCGGTTCCCTGTTCAATGGCTTTCAGTACTGCGCCGCCTCCGGTAAAAATGTAATATTTCGGATTGTCAATCGCCATGATATAAAGTCCGGGCAGCAAACGTTTGAGTTCCTGCATGGTATCGCCGCCGCCGTAGAGTTTCACGGCGTTTACATTCTGATCAATAAGTTCATCAAGTGCAATGGTGCCTTCGTTAAAATGAGGCGTGAAGCCCATTACTGCATTGACAAAAATAGTATGCGAGTTCTGAAAAATGTCAAATACGCTTTGTTCGCTGAAGGATTCTTTTGCAACATCAAGCACGTAATTCAGTTTGGTTCCTTTTTGCAGCGTGCGGATATCGTGTGTCCGGAACTGGCCATCAATGCGGCCTTCAAGTGTGTCGGATTCAACAATGAATGGCAATTCAACTAATTTCCCGGGGTGCTTTTCGGAAAACTCAACAAAGCGGTTTGCATGATCGATGTCATCGGCTTCGAGTCCTTTGATTTCAAATCCGTATTTGGCGCAGAGATAGGCGTTGTAAATCACTCCGCCTAAAACCAAATAGTCCGACTTTTCTAACAACGTGAACAGACTGTCAATTTTTGTGTCGAATTTCGATCCGGCAACAACAGCCACAAAAGGCTTCTGCGGCGAAAAAATACGATCGAGATTCTGAATTTCCTTTTGAAGCAAAAGTCCGGCATATGAAGGAAGATATTTTGTAATGGCGACCGTTGAAGCGTGTGGCTGCCACGAACCGAATGCATCGTTTACGAAAATGTCGGCCAGCCCTGCAAGTTGGTAAGCAAAACGACCGGCATCGTCTCCTTTGGCCTCTTCGCCTGAAAACCAGCGGGTATTTGGCAGATAAATGCCATCGATGCGGTCTTCGCGCAGGTCGCGGATCAGGTGGTTCACCGATGTTTCAATTCCGCTGTATCCCTTATCTCCGTCAGCACGGAACTCAGGAATGGCAAATTTCACATGCAGCTTGTTTTCGAAATACTGCACAATCGGTTCCACCGAAGTTTCCGGACCAATATTTATTGTGCCGTTTTTTTTGTCTTTCGGACGTCCGACATGAGTCATCAGAATCAGCTTACCGCCCCGCGAAACAATGTAATAGAGCGTTCCAAGCGTAGCATCGATGCGGTAAGGATCATGAATAATTCCTTTTTTTACAACATTGTGGTCAACGCGAACCAGCACGACTTTTCCCTTCAGGTCGGCCTGTTGCAGCAGCGGTAGATTATTGAAGCTGTTCATGGGGATTGTGGTTTGAGTTGAGATTTATACCGGTATATGGAGATTTTCTCAAGAAAAAGAACACTTCTTAAATGGTTTTCCATCATGACGAAAACCTGGTTGTTATTATTTCCGGACATCTTTGATTGTTACTTTAATTCCAAAATCGTTGTCTGAAATTGTCAATGTTGAAGGAATAAAATCCCGCTTTTCTTCATTGATAATGAGGCTAACCGGAGTCAACCGGATTTCACTGATATCAAAAGTGTTTATGCCATAGCAGAAAACGCTTTCAGCCGAGTAGTCTTCAGGATATAAATAATCAAAGCGGGTCAGTTGCTTTGCACCAATCTGTTTTCCGTTTTTGTCAAACATTTCAGCAAGAAACCAGCAGGTGTCAATGAACTGAAAATACAAGCTTGTCATTTCAAAACCGATTTTGGCAAAGCCAAACAAATTGCTTGTGTCTGTTAAGGTAAGTGTCAAATATGCCGCCGAATCATTGTATATCAGGTAGTCAGTTGTATCATACTCCTCAACTGGTTGAACATCCTGATCGGAGTTGGATGATGATGTTTCTTTCGGAAATTTGGAAACCAACCAATGCCCTTTTACATTCTGAAGTTCAATTGAGCCTTGCCTTCCGTCTTGGTTATATGTGCATGTTGCCTTTTTATCTGAAACAATACAATTGATGTTTTCAATAACAGGAGCAATGGATTCGGTCGTGTCAATACTATCTAGTTCAACAATTGATTCAAATGCTTCCAGTGTTCTAACAGTCTTCAAAGCATCGCCGGTTGAAAGTTTTTCAGCATTAGCGAACTCTTTATTTGAGATGTATTTCAGGAATTTTTCAGCAATATATTCAGGTTTTTTTGATTGAATATGGCATGATGAAATGATGTAAACCGCAATTATTGTTATGGCAACAAAGAAATACTTCTTCATACAAATACTTTTTATTATTGCAAAGATAGCAGGATATCCGTCATAATTTTAAGAAATCAGCATCCGGCTGGTGAAATTTTGAGACGAAAGTATTATCAATTATTACAAAGCTTTTAATCAGTGTTTTCCTAAAAGATTCATATATTTGTGCAACCCTATACAAAAGTAATGGAAACTCCGACCCCAAACACTCCTCAAAAAGAAAATAAAAGTCATGCAAAAGCATGGCGCATTGTGGGAATATCACTGCTGATCATTCTGATCGGGGCTCTGGTTTATTTCAATCTTACAGCCAGCCAGCGCCATCAGAAAGCAATGAACGATATGGAGCTGAAATATCAGCAGGAGATTGCACGGCTGACAATGGCCAATAAAACCATCGATAGTTTGTTTAAAGTGGCAGCTCATCTCGAAAAATACCGTGGTCTGGTTGAAGCCGGCTATACGCGCGACTCTTCGCGGATTGTCATTCCTCATAAAATCGGCGATATCGTGAAACTTAAATTCGACAGCAGCAATGTTGTTATTACCGATATCATTGTCGGAGGTGGCCAGTTCGAATATTATGTCCGTTACCGGGTAATGCACTCCAATCGCAAGGAAGAAGAAATTGCACCGGAAATGGTGTTCGACTAAACTTGTTTTCTGCCGGTTTCAATGCGATTTCGTTTTTGGATAATTGTTTTATTCTCAATAACCCGGCTTCTGTCCGATTAATTCTATTCAGTGCGACGCAGTGTGTACTCCTTTAAACTCTGTGTTACAAATGAGTTATCTTGCATACAATAGGCCCGCATCGGATATAAAAACTGGGTGATTTTGCCCGACGTACATTTTGCATTTTTCGCATTATATGATGCATCACACTTGAACTTTTTTCGCCAAAGCCAGAATTTAATCCTCCGCCTACCGCGGAGAAGGCGGATCATTTTCACATTCCAACATTCTCACATTCCCACATTCTCACATCCCCACATCTCCACATTTTCACATCTTCACATTTTCACATCTTCACATTTCCACATTTCCACATTATCGAAGCATCACATTTACATATTGACAAAGTCTCGTATTTTCACATTCCCACATCTTCACATAGACGAAGTCTCACATGGGCGCAGTCGCACATTTTCACATTTGCGTGGCAACACATTTCCACATTTCCACATTAAATTGTACTTTTGCACCCGATTATGAATAACATACGCAACTTCTGCATTATTGCACATATTGACCACGGTAAATCAACGCTGGCAGACAGGCTGCTCGAATTCACCGGAACTGTGAGCGAACGCGAGTTTCAGAACCAGGTTCTTGATGACATGGATCTGGAGCGCGAAAAAGGCATAACCATCAAGAGCCATGCTATCCAGATGCGCTGTGAGCGCGGTGGTCAGAAATACAAGCTGAACCTGATTGACACTCCGGGTCACGTTGACTTTTCCTACGAAGTCTCGCGCGCCATCGCCGCCTGCGAAGGTGCATTGCTCGTTATTGACGCTACCCAGGGCATTCAGGCACAGACCATTTCCAACCTCTATCAGGCCATCGATCACAATCTTGAAATTATTCCCATCCTCAACAAAATGGATATGGCCAGCGCCATGCCCGAAGAAGTGAAGGATCAGATTGTAGAATTACTTGGCTGTCCCCGCGAAGATATCATCGAAGCCAGTGCCCGTACCGGTATGGGTATCGAAGAAATCTTAGATGCCATTATCAATAAAGTTCCTGCACCCAAAGGAGATCCCGAAGCTCCGCTCCAGGCGCTGATTTTCGACAGTGTCTTCAATTCATTCCGTGGCATTATTGCCTATTTCCGCATTAAAAACGGTACGATGAAAACGGATGACTTTGTTAAGCTCATCAGTACCGGAAAACAATACCACGCCGATGAAATCGGTACACTCGGAATGAGGCTTGAACCTCAGAAAGAACTTTCTGCCGGCGATGTCGGCTATATCATTTCCGGAATTAAAGTCGCCCGAGAAGTCAGGGTGGGTGACACCATTACCAAGGTCGACAACCCCTGCACAACTGGTATTGAAGGATTCAAGGAAGCCAAACCAATGGTCTTTGCCGGCCTCTATCCGGTCGATGCCGATGATTACGAAGAACTGCGCGAATCCATCGAAAAACTTCAGTTAAACGATGCCTCTCTGACCTTCGAGCCGGAATCTTCTGCAGCTCTTGGATTCGGCTTCCGATGCGGTTTTCTGGGACTCCTGCATATGGAAATTATTCAGGAACGTCTCGACCGCGAATTCAACATGGACGTTATTACGACGGTTCCGAACGTGTCGTACAAAGTTTACACACACAAGCAGGAACTCATCGAAGTTCACAACCCGAGCGGTCTTCCTGA
>VSSQ01001059.1_pt1 | contig 11913 bp, 8 predicted proteins | sample 4763081 | NCBI WGS metagenome assembly VSSQ01 (sample SAMN12137344, study PRJNA551015) | bioreactor metagenome | isolation source: SDC9 anaerobic chlorinated ethene degrading culture | place: USA: Knoxville, Tennesee | collected 2015-01-01
GGATTTAATTTAACTTTTCAGGGTTTCCTTTTATTTAGGAAATAAAAACATATATTTGTCCTATAATAAAGGAAGGGTATGTTAAAAGATGTTATCAAGTCACTTTTGGCTATCAAACAGAATGAGATTCCGTTTGATGTTATAGATAGAGATCTCATATTACCTGTAGGCCGCAAAAAGATTATCACTATCCCCGGTGTACGTCGTTGTGGTAAGTCAACATTGATGGAGATTACAATAAATTCTCTTGTAAAAAGTGGCGTTCCGCGCGAGAATATACTATGGTTAGGTTTTGATGACGAGCGTTTGATTAATATGACGTCAGAAGAGCTGGATGTTGTAATCACTTCTTACATGGAGATGTTTCCAGACACTCCTATTAAAGATATTTACATGTTCTTTGATGAAATTCAGCTCATAAAAGACTGGGAGTACTTTGTCCTGCGTGTATACAAATCATACTGCAAAAACATCTATTTGTGTGGTAGTAATGCCACAATGCTTTCAACTGAATTAAGTTCGGCATTAAGAGGGTATCCGCTGGAGTATAAGGCATATCCACTCTCTTTCAATGAATATTGCCGCTTTAAGGGAATAAACACAAATAGCTATCTGGAACAAGATAAAGCAAAGTTAAGAATAACTTTTGATGTTTATATTAAGCAAAGTTCTTTTCCAGAGGTGGTCCTTACTGAGTCCAGGTGGGAGCAATTAAAATTGCTGCATGGTTACTTTGATACGATGTTGCTTAAAGATTTGGCAGAGCATTATAAAATATCAAACATACATGTGTTGAGATTTTTTGTAAAACGCATTATGGGAAATCTGACTAAACCAACCTCTATAAATGCCATTTATAAGGATATCAAGTCGCAGGGACTAAAAGTGAGCAAGGACGATTTGTACCTTTGGGCCAATTACTTATGTGATATATTTATGTTTATGCGTATACCGAGGTATAGCCGATCTCTGGTAAAGGAACAACAATCGCAGGATAAATATTACTGTATAGACATTGGTTTAAGAGAAGCGGTACTTATCCCTCAAAGTAATGATTATGGAAAGAGTCTTGAAAATATTGTTTTCTTACAGTTGACCCGAACAAAAGCACCGTTGGACAAGATAACTTATTACCAGGGAGGGGGAGAATGTGATTTTGTTATACAGCACGCAGATAGTGTTAAACAGCTCATACAAGTTGCCTGGGAAATAAATGACCCGAATACTCGTGAAAGGGAGATAGCCGGTATACTGGAGGCTTCACAAGAGACAGGATGCGACAATCTTTTTATAATAACAAAGGATGCCGAGAGTGTAGTAACTCACGATGGTAAGCAAATTAATATTGTACCGGCATGGAAATGGTTACTAATTTAGATTCATAATAAAAGAGAGCGACTTTTATGTCGCCCTCTTCACTTAAAACACTATAAACCAATTAATTTTCAGATGCATTATTAAGCAATTTTATAATTGCTGCATCAAGATGGGCACCTCTTAGGCCTCCCATAACTAATTTCCCTTCAGGACTTATCATAACACTATATGGTATTCCATAAACAAAAAATTTTTTCCGTAAGTCTTGCCATACAATCAATACAAACATACAAAGTTTTTTTAGGGTAAAACCATTTTTGAATGTATATAATAGTGTCCCTACATTATTATTTACAGGTTTTACTATTCAAAAATGAACACCAAAGTCTTTAAGTTATTGCTCTCTTTTATATTGCTCTCTGTTTCACTTCAGGCGCAGATTACCAAACAGCCAATAAGCTGGAGTTACAATTTAGTAAAGGAGTCAGGAAATGTTTTAAGAATAGAAATTAAAGGGGTTATTGACCCCAGCCGTTCAGAGTGGCATATATATGGTTTAGGCCCTTATGATAATGGTCCTACACCCACAACTTTAATTGTAGAGAGTCTCTCCGGAGATAAAAAGGATATTGAACTTTTAGGAAAAACATCATTGCTTACACCTGAAAAGGTAAAGTTTGATGAGATGTTCCAAATGGAGATAGGGATTTGTGAAGATAAAGTTGTTCTTGGACAAAAGGTAAAAGTACTTTCTGCAGACTCTGTTTCAGTAAGAGCCATCGTTGAGTGGCAGGCGTGTGACGACCAGTCTTGTCTTCCTCCTACAGAAAAGGAGTTTATTATTAAATTACCGGGTACAGGAAAAGTGTCGGTTAATGCGGCAAAATCGGTACCAATTGTTCAATCGCCTATAGTACCATCAAAGGATAGTATATTAAAAACAGAATCTGAACCTGCAGTTCAAACTAGTGAGGAGCTTGTGGCTCCATCTGAAATCCAGGCGGACACTGCGGAGAGTAGTGAAAAATCAATCTGGGGAGTAATAATTGAGGCTATAATCTGGGGCTTTGTTGCGTTGCTTACACCATGTGTCTTTCCAATGGTTCCTATGACTGTTTCTTTCTTTTTAAAACAAAGCCAAGAGAGCCAGTCCAAGAGGGCGTCAAGGGGCAGAGTTATGGCTAGCTTTTTTGGACTTTCAATAGTGGCACTATATACACTACCTATTGCTGCAATTATTTTTATAACATACTTTGCAGGAGGAGAGGCTGTCACTGCAGATATATTTAACTGGCTTGCTACACACTGGGTTCCCAATGTACTCTTCTTCCTTATATTCATGATTTTTGCAGCCTCTTTCTTTGGAGCATTTGAGATAGTACTTCCCAGCTGGCTGGTTAATAAAAGTGACTCACAATCTGACAGAGGGGGATATGCAGGAGTCTTTTTTATGGCCCTTACTTTGGTTCTGGTCTCTTTCTCCTGTACAGGACCAATTGTTGGAACAATATTGATAAAATCCACGCAAGGAGAGATATGGGAACCAATTATTACTATGCTCGCCTTCTCTGCAGCTTTTGCTCTTCCGTTCACAATATTTGCATTTGCCCCGTCACTTCTCAAAGATCTGCCTAAATCCGGAGGATGGCTTAACAGCGTTAAGGTGGTGCTGGGTTTTATTGAAGTAGCATTAGGATTTAAATTTCTAAGTGTTGCAGATCAGGTTTATCACTGGGGTTTGCTGGACAGAGAGATCTACCTGGCAATATGGATAGTTGTATTCACAATGCTGGGATTCTATCTGTTAGGCAAGCTAAGGTTCTCCCACGACTCACCACAAGAACATATAACAGTTAAAAGACTGGCTCTCTCAATAATTACTTTCTCTTTTGTGGTATATATGATTCCCGGAATGTGGGGAGCACCCCTGAAAGGATTATCGGGCTATCTGCCGCCAATGAGCACACAGGATTTCCGTCAATCAGAGGGCGGAAGGGGTGACAATAACACAAACTCTGTTACGAATGAGAAATCAGAAAGCCTGGGATTTGCTCCTCTTTACAGTGATTTCCTTCACCTGCCACACGGGCTGGAGGGGTTCTTCAGGTATCAGGAGGGGCTGGAGTATGCAAAAAAAGTTGGCAAACCTGTATTTATTGATTTCACCGGACATGGATGTGTAAATTGCAGAGAGATGGAGGCCAGAGTGTGGTCAGATCCGAGGGTTCTGGAGATTCTTAAAGAGAAATTCGTAATAATTGCTTTGTATGCAGATGATAAGAAAGAGGCCGTGGAGGGTGACTGGATTACTACAGAGAGTGGCAGGGTGCTTAAAAGCATCGGGAAGATTAACACTCATCTGGCAATGACAAAATATAGTGTTAACGCACAACCCTACTATGCAATAATTAATCCTCATACTGAGGAGCACCTCACAGAGCCCAGGGGATACAATCTGGACACAGAGGCATTTATTAAGTTTTTAGAAAAAGGTTCCGGTTCTACATAGATTAATTTAGGTTATTAATTAGGTTTTTTTTGGAGGCTTCCTGTGACAGGCGGCCTCATTTTTTTTGTACGGGTGTAGAGTATTAAACTAGACAACTTCCATACAAAAAAGGCTGCCTGATTTAGGCAGCCTCATCAGCTTAGGGATCTATTTTTTCACCGGCTTCTGCTTTAGGTTATCCGGCCTCAGAGAGTACTCAGATTTTCCAAAAGCTGGTTTTTTAACAAGTGATTCAGGCACTGGTGATGAGTTTTCAGAAATATCTTTGAGAACAGATTCCAGATATTGAGCATAATCAAAGTGTATATATGAGTCTCTTCTGTCAGGGAAGTTGTAGGCTATATATCTGATATATTCGCCGCACTTTCTTACCCATTCTGCCGGATAATTCTCATTTGATCTTAATCTTACGGTAAAACGAAGAGAGTTAAGAAACTTTGATTTGTCAATAGATGGATTATTAATCGCTTCATCAATTAATAAAGAGGCCTTTGTATAATCCTTCTCGCGTACAGCCTGACCAATTTTATTAACAGCTATGTTAGTCTCTTTTCCTTTAAAATCAGGGAGTGTGTTTAATAGTTCAACAGGAGCATAGGACGTCTCTTTTGCAAGTTTTGAATCAACAGACTCACTTCCGTAAAGATTAACATATTTATCATATTGTGAAACAACATCTTTGAAAAATTTGTTGTCGTATCCGGTTATGTTTTCTAAAAAAAGATTCCAAACCATTTGATTCTCCATTCTTACATTCATTGCATCCAGTTGTATAAGAACTTTTTGAATTGCGTTTCTGTCATATACTGAGCTTTTGTATGTTGCATAATCATTAAGAAAATTCAAATCTCCTTTAAGTTTTTCATAATTACCTTCAAGATAAACAGATGTTTTTACAGGATTCAGAGCGCTCTCTCCGGTAAAAATAAATACACTTGGTTCTTGCCTTCCGCTGCTGCGGTGTACAGGAGTCTCTGTGTTTGGATCAACAAAGAGATATGTAGGGTATGAATTAATACCATATCTTTTTGCCAGCTCTATCCCCTCTCCGTTCTCTGCATCAATCTTTGCGTTTATGAAGGTTGAGTTGTAGAAATCATAGACAGACGGAAGGATAAATACCTCTTCAGCCATGTTCAGACATGGTCCGCACCACTGCGTGTAAAAGTCTATGAATATAAGTTTGTTCTCCTTTTTTGCCTTCTCTACAACAGCAGACCAGTTCCCTTTTTCAAAGATTATTGATTTTTGTGCCGTCAGTGATACGGGAAGTAGTATTAATAGAGAAAGTATGACTCTTTTTAATTTAATTTTCATTGTTGTATTATTTCAGTTTTTGTAATGGGTTACCTGTTGTAAACGGGGAAGTCCGGATTAAAATCGAGAATCTCTCTATTTACAGGAAGTACATATTTAATGTCATTTGGAGGCAGGGTAAACACCTCTCCGTCTGCCCTGTGGGTGATAGTTTTCTGGAATTTTGTTTCAAGATTAAGACGTTTTAGGTCAAATAATCTCATAGGGCCCTGGAAGCAGAACTCTCTTCTTTTCTCCTCTAAAACTTTTACAAGCGCCTCTTCGTTATTTGCAGCAGAGAGCTGTGATGTTCCGGACATTCTTTTACTTCTTACTGTGTTGATTAACTGGATAGCCCTATCTTTGGATCCTGTCCTTGCTTCGCACTCAGCAGCTATAAAATAGTTCTCTACAGATGTGAAACCCACATTGAAATTGGCGTATAGTACAAAGGCACACTCGCCAGGAAAATAGGAGGGGCTTCCCCCAAGATTTACTGAATTCTCGGCATAAAAGTACTCTTTCCTTAAATCAACAGCCTCCTGCAAATCCTTAGCAAAAAGATCTCTCATCTCCCTGCTTAGTAAAACGCTTCCCTGGAGTGAGCCGGTAAGCCATTTTACATAGTTTGCCTCAGGGTGATTAATATCTGGAAGTCTTTCAGATGGATTGCCGGTTTTATGAACTCTTCCCCATGTAGTTCCCTCTGCCTTGCTGTAATCATTAAGATTTAGCAGACTGTTATTGAGGTTAAGTGCCATATTTGCATATTTAAGCGCATTTGCGTAGTCACTCATTGAAAGGTAAATTCTTGCATAGAATGAATAGAGGGCTGCTTTATTTGGATGTGCTTTGTTAACAGATATTTCAGGGATATCACTTTCTGCTTCAGCTAAATCCGCCAGGATATTTTTATAAACCTGTTCAACAGATTCTCTGTCGTATTTATGATTTATATCGGCAACCTTAAGATAGGGAACTCCCAGATCAGCAGATGCAGTCTGCTTGTTGTACTGCTTGCCGTAAATGTTCACAAGGTTATAGTACTCAAAAGCCCTTGCGAAGAGAGCCTCGGCTTTTATCCTCTTTTTGGCTGTTTCGCTACCGCCGGAGGACTCCATCACAGAGTTTATTACTGTATTAATAGTAAATAATCTGGAATAGGAGTTATTCCATATGTAATCTTTAGTGCCCTCAACATAAACCTGTCCGGATTTGAACGAATAGAGGTTTCTGTCTGCCTCATTTTTGTTAATGTAGATATAATATGACGCAGCGCCGTTCTTGTCAAGAAGGTGTATATTGTCAGTAAGGTAATCAAGCTTTCCGTCAACTGAACTAAGCAATGTCTGCGAATTCATCAGTTTCTGGTAGTCTTCAGTATATTGCGGGATAGTCATCCCTTTGGGAATATTATCCAAAAAGCCGGTGCAGCCATAGGAATTCAATAAAATTCCAATAATAAGTATATATAATATCTTTTTCATATCAATTTGTTTTGAATTGGGTTGGCTATTAAAGATTGAAAATCAGGCCGAGTATAAATTCTGCCGGGTATCTTGTCCCTCTTGAGGGTGAAAGAGAGGTACCTGTCCAAACCTCAGGATCCAGGTTTCCGTTTGCGGCCCACCACCAGATATTCCTTGCCTGGAAGTTTACTTTAACGGAGTTAAAGCCTATCTTTTTAACCATTTTTTCAGGAACATTGTAGGACAATGTCAGATCTCTCAGTTTGATAAAATCCGCCTTTTTAACATGTTTGTCAGCGGCTTTATAAATGTATTCGCCATTCCTTACGGTAGACTGGAACATAAAAGCAGGATTGATACCGGGGATAGTTTCATCACCTGGTTTTTTCCAGTAGTTAGCCATGTTTTTGTCTGTATTGGATACGGCATATACAGGGTGACTTGTAATAGTATATGAGGCAGCTATATCCCTCATTACATGACCTCCGGAGTATATAAACATAAATGAGAGATCAAAGCCCTTCCATGAGAGAGTGTTTGTAAGCGAAGCATTGTAAGGAGGTGTTACCACACCAGAGTATACAAGATCATCCTTTGTCAGTTTATTGTAGTGCAGTATCTCTTCTCCATTAGCAAGCAAACCCACAGGAGCACCGGAGCTGTTCAGCCCTTTGTATCTTACACTGAAGAGAGCTCCCATAGGATACCCTTTTCTTATGTTGGTCCCGTAAAAATAGCTGTATGCAGACTGGTCTGACTCTTCAACTCTTGTAATCATGTTTTTATTGTAGCTAAACAGAAAGTTGGTTGTCCAGCGAAAATCATCACTCAAGATGTTAAGACTGTTTAAAGAGAGTTCAACTCCTCTGTTGTACATACTGCCAAAGTTGATATCAACATTTGTCCATCCCAGTGTAGGATCAATAGCAAAAGGGCCCAAAAGATCATTTGTGTTTTTATTATAAAATTCAATAGATCCATTTATTCTGTCTCTCAGTAAATTATAATCAATTCCAATATTGAAAACATTTGTCTTCTCCCATCTTAGCTGGGGATTTGGAGGTGATGCAATATACATTGCATTCTCATTTGTGTAATAGTTGTTTCTGTCAACCTTAGCAATCAGGTATGGCCCGTTAAGCTTGGGAATATTTCCGTTTATACCATAGGTTGCCCTGACAACAAGCCTGTCTATCCAGTTGTAGTTCTGAAGGAGTTCATAGTGCGCTCCCACTGACCATAAAGGACGGTATTGATATTTTGGATCAGTTCCAAAGAGATTTGACTGGTCCACTCTTATGCTTCCGGTAAAAGAGAGTTTGCTGTCAAAAGAGTATGATCCGTTTGCGTAGAATGAGAGATATCTGTTATCAACAAAAGAGTTTCCAGGTGTCTTATTCTGAAATGAGAATGAACCAAAAATCGCTTCAGTTCCAGATATCATTTTGGACAGAGTGAGAGCGTCAATTTCGCTGTAACCAAGGTTATTATCATCATACCCCAATCTGTAGAACCCATTTCCGGATGTTACAACCTTCCTTGCCTCTGCACCTGCAAGAAACTGAATAGTGTTGTTGTTAATCCTTTTATTATAATCAATCTGAGTCCTGAATGTATATGAGTAGTTATCAATTTCTCTTTGAACAATTTGTCCTCCAAGCGGAATGTTGTATTTTGGGATACCATTAGTCATCTGGACTGCATCGTTAATCATTGTTTTGACATCAATTGCATCCTTTGTGTCATATTGCTTTGTGAACCCGTTAGTTTGTTCAGACTGATATCTTATACTTGCCGATAGTCCGTCTGCTATGGATATTCTGGCATTCAGATTAATATTGAGATAATTTGTTTTGGCTGTATATCTTCTGTTATTAAGCTCATTTACCGGCATAAAAAGTTCATCCTGCAATCCAAGAGATTTAAGCCTGTCAATCTCGTACTGAGATTTGGTCCTGTACCAGACAGAAGGATCTCCGTTCTCTTCTCTGAATCTGTAATATGAAGCTCCCCCTGCATCAAGGTAACTCATTCCAAGGATTCCGTTTGAAAAATCAGACTTAACCTGACTATAGAGGATGCCTGCATCAACACTCAGCCATTTATAAAAATCGAAGGTGTTTTTAATATTAAAACCTATACGATCTTCATACTGAGCTTTTTCATATGGTGCAGTTCCGGTATAGTTAACTGAAAAATTGTATTTGTAAATTTTTGTTCCTCCAGACAATGCAACATTGTGCTGATGCCTTATGGAGTTATTCCTCAGAAACTCATCTTTTACCTGATTGTAGCGGTCAAATTCCCTGTATTGAAGCAGAGAAGACTCTAATTGTTGCTGTGATATTTTACCCTCTTTTTTGTCAAGCATAAGACTTTGCACAGGATTCTGAAAATCTCTGATACCCCTGCGTGTTAAGTTAGGATATGACTGCATTAGCATAAGCTGATAATCCACCAGTTCGCTGCTTGACATTTTATTAGCATAGTCCCTGTCCGGCAGACCCATAAAGCTGTATGAACCGTTGTAGTTAACTCTTGTGCTTCCCTCTCTGCCGCTTCTTGTAGTGATTACAATAACACCGTTAGCAGAGCGGGCACCATATATAGATGCAGCTGTAGCATCTTTCAGAACAGTTACATTTGTTACATCAGACGGGTTAAGTACATCAAGAGGAGAGGCATTTGTACCGGGCTCTCCTTCAAAAGGGACACCGTCAACAACATAGAGGGGATTTTTATTTCCGTTAATTGTTGATACACCTCTGATTTGAACGGCTCCGCGGTAAATATTTAAACCTGCAACCATTCCTTCCATTTTATTGATAATGTTTGGCTGCATTTTGGAGCCTAAATCAGATTGTGTTACAATAGCAAAAGAGCCTGTAGCCCTCTCTCTTGAGAGAGTCTGGTATCCGGTTACGATAACATCATCCAGCCTCTTTTCATCCACCTGCATAGTAATATTCACATTGGCCGATGAACCAAGCTTGACTTCAACCTCTTTCAACCCAAAAAATGAAAAAACAAGAACAGGATCCTTTAATTCAGCAGAGGGGATATTTAGTTCAAACTCCCCTTTCCCATCTGTGTAGGTGCCAATTTTATTATTGTTTTTTAACAATACATAAGCACCCGGAACCGGATCTTTATTTTCGTCAAAAACAGATCCCTTTACCTTTCTGCCAGGTAAATTGTCACTCTTTACATCCTTCTCCTTTTCTGTAATTTGTTTAGGAGTAAGAACAACTTGTCTCTCTGTGATTTTGTAGTTCAGGTTTGCAATTTTGCAGAGTTTTTCAACAACTGAACTGAACTCCTCTTTTACTACCTCAATTGAAACTTTTTGATCTGCATCAATTGATGAAGAAGAGTAGAAAAAAGTGAACTTTGAAATTTTTTCAAGATCACTAAGTACGGTCTTAAGGGGAAGGTTCTCGCCCTTGTAGGTAATTTGTGAATTTTGTGACAATGCGCTGACCGAGATCAATGTTGCCACAATTAACAGAATAAATTTTTGCATACAAATCTAGTTTAAGTTTATTCAATCATAGATACACCAAAACTTGTATGCCCCCTAACATTATCTGAATTCTGATATATAGGCTACGCTATCTACGATTTTATAGTTTATTAAGGATATCTGTTTCATTAGTTCAAACACATGGGAAACAGACTCTTCCCTGAATTTTGCAGTGAGTTTTTTGTTATATACACTTTTGTCATTAACAACTATTTTCTGTCCATACCACCGCTCCATCTTTTTAAATACCTCCTCAAGATTACTCTCTTCAAATACAAGCCATCCCCTCTTCCATCCAATTGTAGAGAGAAGATCCTGCGGGTTTTCAACGGACTGTTTGTTGTTATTCAGATTTATTACAATCTTTTCGTTAGGTTTAACAACAAACATCTCCCTTCCTTTTGTATTGCTGATGCTCACTTTTCCGCTTAGTAAGAGCAGAGAGACCTCCTTGTCATTATCATATGAGGACAGATTGAAGCTTGTACCGGTAATGTTTACTTTTATACCAGAGGAGAGGGTTATTATCATTGGCCTGAGCGAATCAGATGCTATATCAAAATATCCCTCCCCGGAAAATGAAATATCCCGGATATTTCCGGAAAACTTCCCGGGAAAATTAATTTTACTTCCGGAGTTAAGATGAACAGAACTTCCATCCGGCAAAATAACCTTTCCTTTAACTCCAAATGGTGTTGAGTATTCATAATCCAGGCCGGATTGGCTTAACATATATGATATATCTTGTTTGTAAGAATTAATTCTTTTTTGCATAACCATCAGCAGAGGGACAATCATGATTAAGATTGCTGCAGCTGAAATTGACAAAATTCTGAAGAATTGCTCCCTGCGCCTGCCCGGATTTTTGAAAATATTTGAAGAGACCTCTTTTAATGTCCATACATGTTTAAGGTCAGAAAAAGTTTTTGCGTTTTTCTCACTCTCTTCAAGCCATCTGAGAAGCAGCTCCTTTTCCTCTTCGCTGGCAGAGCCAGATAGATATTTTATAATAATTTTATCCATAACTATAACTACACCAATAATGCAAGACAACCTAAAGAAAATGATAAATAAATAAACAGCGGCAAATATTCAGCTAATTTTTTTCTGAAAATCACTAATGCTTTGCCAATTCTGTACTCAACAGTTTTTACAGATATGCCCAACTCTTTAGCAATCTCCGGATATGTTAAATGTTTTTCCCGGCTTAATACAAATACTATATGAATCTTTTCAGGTAAAGATGCTATTGTTTTATCGATAATGCCTGAGATCTCCCTGAAAGTTGTTTCATCACAGGGATCCTGGGACAGAGAGATAATGTTGATTTTATCGTCTAAACTAATCTCCCGGCCAATTTTTTCTGTCTCCCTTTTTCTGTTTCTAAGATAGTTAAAGGCGAGATTCCTGACAGAGGTCAGCAAATAGTATTCAGGATTACCACTCCTGGTGTCAATTGTTTCCCTTCTCTCCCACAAATTTACAAATGCATTCTGAACAATCTCCCTTGAAGTATTGCTGTCGCGGACATATTTAATGCAGTAATTAACAGCCTTCAGAAAGCTTTTTCTGTACAGAAGCTCAAAATCAGCTTCAGTAAAGTCCCTCTTATTATTATTGCTTAGAAACACAAAGGCTTTTTTATAATTACCCTTTACAAATTTATATACAATAATCAACAATATATGGTGGCTGCACTGTAAAAAAAGATAGCGTCCAAAAAACATTTGGACGCTATCAACCCTAATTCAAACTTAACTAATTACTTAACTATAGAATCGTACTTTTTTGAGACGGCC
>VSSQ01001060.1_pt1 | contig 11913 bp, 16 predicted proteins | sample 4763081 | NCBI WGS metagenome assembly VSSQ01 (sample SAMN12137344, study PRJNA551015) | bioreactor metagenome | isolation source: SDC9 anaerobic chlorinated ethene degrading culture | place: USA: Knoxville, Tennesee | collected 2015-01-01
CATAGTCCGAAAAGCTGATGTTTTTTTCGAGAAGATAGAGGGTTATCTCAATAATATCGCTTGTACCTTTTTCGCCAAGCATTCCTAAAGCGCCCAGTACGCTTTTTATTTTGCCTATATTCTGAACATTCGGATTATCATTGCTCTGGGTGCCGATGTTTTGAAATATTTTTTTGATGGTGGTCAGTGTGTTGCTCAGTTCTATCTGTTCAGCCACCCTGGTTACCACCTTTTCAACCTCAATTTTATTAATAGGTTTCGTTATGAAAAACTCAATGCCGGCTTCATATGATTCGGACCGAAGCTGGTTGTCCATAACCTGGGATATCATAATGAATGAAAATTTTGACTCAATTGCTTTGAGTTTTTTCACAAGGCTGTTTCCGTCCATGACAGGCATCAGCAAGTCAACAAGAACTATATCAGGTTTTATGGCCATGATTTCATTGAAGGCGATTTCTCCGTTAACGGCACTTCCGATTACTTCAAAGGAATTGTTTTTTTCTATAATGTTGCTCAAAATTCTGATTACATTTACATCATCGTCAACGATATAAAATTTCATTTAATCACGCTCCATTTCTTCCTCGTTAATTTCTACGGTAAATTTTGTGCCTGTGCCCATTTCGGATTCAACTGCAATTGTGCCCTTAAATACATCTTCAACTATGCCTTTTACATGAGCCAAACCGATTCCACGACATATGTCACCTGTCTTTTCCTCAAATTTTGTTGAGAACCCTGCATTGAATATATAATTCAAATTGTCTTTTTCAATGCCTGTTCCATTGTCAGATATTAAAATGATGCAAACACCATGTTTTTTTTGAATGTCAATATCTATATATCCGCTGCTTTTGCGGTCAATTGCTTCAATGCTGTTATATATGAGGTTTCTAAGTATTGTAACAATGTAGTAGTGATTTGTGATGCTGAAGTTATTATTGATTTTATAATCAACATGAATTTTAAGATTATTATACCTTATAAACTCCCTGGCTTCATCAACTACTATACTTATTACATCTTTAATGTTCATTTTCACACTATCAGCTGTATCGGTAAACAATTCCTCCAACCCTCTTATTATGCTTATATAATCTTTCTTGATTTCATGCACCTCCTTGGCTACATCCAGGGAGGTTTTCCTTAAATCATCGGTATTATCAACAGACAGCATAGATTTATACAGATAATAAGCTTTTTTCATGACCTCTTCAATTTGAATGTTGTTCTTGTTCATGAAATAAATCTCGCTTTTAACATTTGAGGTGATTACTATAAGCTTTCTGTATCGTTCCTCGTGTTCTTCCTGCCTAAGAAAAAAACTGTAGTAGCGAAGCAATAGTATTATGCAGACAACAATTGATGCGCGAATGAATGCAACGATTATCAATGTCTGAAATATATCGTATCTGTAATTTGTAAAGTGAAGTATTACGCTAATTTCAATTATATTGGAAAAATAATCGCTGATTACTATTGCAGCAAATAAGTTTGCAAGTGAAGATTTTGATTTTTTCGAATAAAGAAAGAGAAACAATATTCCATAGGAGAAATAAAAAATTGCATCAGAATAAATAATTTCGAGGATATTAGGAATGCTGCTGGTTACATACAGTATGAGACTTCTGTACAAAGGAGAAATAATTCCGGCAGAGAACGTTATCACCAAAGGATTATAATCTCTGTTATAATATAACATTAATGGTAGTATGACTGGAGCCAGAGATATCATAAATCCCGGTGTAAATATTTCAAAATTAATCTGAGCAGCCAAAGCCACACATATAGCAACAGTCAGCATCATTTTCAACTTTTTAATAATAATCACTCCTTCAGTATCTTTCTTTATCCAGGATTACAAAAAATTCTGAATACCAAATCTAATTCTGTGATTTTGAAAATAAATTCTACAAAAAAAGAATATCATCTTTTAGGACTACTATCAATAGTTAAATGAAACAACAAAAATCTTAAGTTTATACAAAAACATATATTGTTTTCAACATGTTCACGCATTGTCAGCTTTTTTATGTTAGTATTATAATACCAGTGACAAGGGTACGTGTTGTAGTTGGTGGCGGTGATTATATCTTAAAAGCGATAATAATTATTACTATCTTTATGCCTGTAACAGCATATAACGTATTAGATTTGCAATTTATTTTGCGGTATTATTGATATATTTATTTTTAATTTATATGTTAGGATATTATGTTGTTTCAAATGCAGTTAAATAGAAATTAAGCATTAAGCAAGTGGAGAATTCAGCCTTAGAATATAAGTAAAGAGTTAAGGTTTTTGTAGATAAAATTGCCTAAATATGATAAAATATATATGGTTGGAGGGATTATTATGGATGATAAAAGAATAGAAAAAATAATACGAAATGTTAATGCAAATCTATCAATTGAAGGAATGCCATTAACCAACAACGATAAAATAAGAATGAGAGATTGTTTAACTGGAAAAACCACAATTAATGATACTGTAAAAAAACTTGTGGAAAAACATACTGTGAAAAGAGTGTAGACTATGAATACTGATTATTCATACAGCTTTGATAACGATTTAAAGTATTGTTATCCCAATTCTTCTGTTCTAAAAAATAAATTAAATATAACAAATGAACATGATTTAGGCATTGCTGAAAGAGAAATAAGTTCATTAAGAATAATGGAAATTGAAAATGAACCACTAAAAGGAAAATTGGATTTCAAACATTTAAAGGATATACACTACAATATTTTCAAAGATATATATGAGTGGGCCGGACAAATTAGAAATGTTAACATATCTAAGGGCAGTGTTTTTTGCTATTATGAAAATATCGAGAGCTATGCGGATTATGTCTTTAATAAACTTAAAGAAGAAAACTATCTTATTAATGCAGGTAATGATGCTATATATGATGGTCTTTCTTTTTATATGAGCGAAATAAATGCACTTCATCCTTTTAGAGAAGGAAATGGTCGTACTCAGAGAGTATTCATGTCCTATTTGGCAAAGGTATCAGGATATGAATTGAATTTTGAAAAAATAACACAAGAAAAGATGATAGAGTTAAGTTCGCTTGCTTTTAATTATGGGCATGAAGAATATATAGAAATGTTTAATGAAATTTTAATTCCAATTTCAAAACAAGAGCAAAAAGATTTTATTGAATCAATTGGGTTGAAATATTAATCGTACTTTGAGACGGAACTAATATCATAAATAAAAATAATATTAGTAAAGGATAATGAGAGATGAACAATGAAAGCAATAAAAAAATTGAAAGAAAGAATAAAGAAGAAAATAAAAATGCCTTTAATGATATAAAAATGTTCCTTTACTTACTTTTATGCAGTGAATTCTTTATGCTATATTTATCAGGAAAACAAATGTTTTATGAAAACGTTGACTGTTCACCAGCAGTAGCAGGAATAAATACTGTATTGCTGATTCTAACAATTCTTCATATAAGGAAAATTAGGAATAGTAAGAATTAACATTTTAGTTTGCGAAAATGACAAAATTGAGCATCATACATAAATGAAAATTGATAACATGCTAACTTTCAAATTCCTGAAAATTAGTTGAAAGGACAAATGACATGGTAAAAAAGTTATTTATTAGTTTAACCATAGTGTATGGTGACGGTTATAGTTTATCACATAAAGATAAGGTAAAGTTACCTTATGGATATTATTATTCTGGAGTTGTAAAAGATAAAAATAATATAGGAATATTGGTAAACCAGATAGATCCGTCTGAAGGCAAGAATGAAATTTGGATGTTTGATGAAAATATAGAAAAGTTAATAAAAAAATATGAAATCGATAGTTCGGATGAATACACAACTACTTGGAGAGTGGAAATAGATGGGGACAAGAATAAGTTATTTCAACAGAATGGTACTAGCTTCAGAATAGGAGAAATAAATTTTTCAAAATAATAAGACAATGATGACATAGGGATGGAAGACGGACACTGGCATGTAGACCAATGTCTTGCTATGCTCATGACATTAACATTGGACTATAACGAAATACAAGTAATATCTTACAAAATACTTCTAATTAAAAATAAGTGCGTATTAGTTTTTATATTACTTATAAATTATTATAATTGATTAAAAGGTGGGCTTTCTGAATGAACAAAAAAAGGTTAATTGCAGTATTTTTAATAATTACAATATTTTTAATCGCTTGGAGTATTATAGAAGACCAAAACAAAAGAATATATAGAGATTACGAAAATGATATTTCTAACTTTCAAAACGGCAATAAAGAATTAATAGAATTATTAGAAAATCTCATTGAAACACCTAACATCAAGGATTATAGCAATATTCAATATAATATGGGAATATTGATGGAAAATTTAAATTCATTGTCAAGAAACATGAGTGAATGTTACAAAAAAGGTTTATTAAATGTGGATAAAACATATGATGAAGGAAGAGATATTAGTAATGCAGCAGCAAAAATAATTCAAAATTCTCAAAACTTACTTATTGAATCCATTAAACTGAGTAATAGCGAAATAGAATTAACTGAAGATAAAATCAAAACAGTTTATGAAGAATTAAATTCAATCAATGATTTATTTGAACCATATTATAATTCTTTAAAATGATAGTAGTTTTAATAATAAAAATGTCTTAATGATATAAGAATGTTCCTATAATTACTTTTATGTAGTGAATTACTTATGTTATATTTATAATATATTAATCAGAATAAATTTTTCGACAACAGACGCCAACGGTTTAGACCGTAGGCTGTTGGCTGCAAAAATTAAATCTTGCAGTGAAGTTGTGGTAATAATTTCAGCAGAAACCACAATATAGTCACAAATGGCTGCACTGTTCGAAGAAATAGCATCACATAAAAACAAACAACGTTAAAAGTACTTGAATCGGATATATTTGACCCTAATAAGAGAAAACCAAAACCCCATAAACGATAATTAATAGACTGGAGGTAAATGAATGACTACAATGAAAATAGTAATATTGACTCTCAATTTCTGTCTAGGATTGATTTTTATATGGGCGTCATACTCAAAGGGACAATTATTTAGTAATATATTCCGAGATATTGCAATTTCAAAAAAACCTGAGAATTTTGAAGAGAAGATTAAAGATGTTAGAGAAATATGGAGAGTATTTGGATATGTTTTCTCAGGGGCAAATTTACTATTATTATTAATGGTTTTAAAATCATAGAAAGTCAGAAAAATCAAAGGCTAATAAGATAATAAAAAGGATGGCTTTTCATTATCCGTAGCAGTCTTTCTTTATAAAGTCCCGTAGTGACAAGGGGACGAGATTGTTGAATTGATAAAAAAGAAAATGTTATTATAAAATAATATGGGAGTGATAATATGGATTTAGACAATCTGTATACCACAATTGAGCTTGATAAAAATTTGAATGCAATGTATGAAAGGCTTAAGCCTTTAGCTGTATCAGATGGTATCTATAAACCACTTGATATTAGTTTTTCTACTGGAACGCCGCAAAACAAAGAAGGGGTGTATTGCTACTCTGATGAAAATGGGTATCATTATTGTTATACAGAACGAGGAAAAGTGAGTATGCATAAGATAACAAAGGATTTTTTTGAATTATCTTATTTTATATTTAATGACCAAGTTTTTATTATGGCAAGCAATATGGAAACAAGTCTATAGACTACAAATTTTATAATCTGAACCAAATTACCAAAAAGTCTGAGAACGGATGGAATACACAGAACGATTTCACATACGACAGGCGCGGTAACCTCATTCAGGAAACCTACACCAAGAACAGTAAGATTTCTGTCACCGGAGAGTATACCTACGACGAGACAAACAAAATGGTGCTTGGGGTAAATGAGCTGGGAGAAAGCAGCGCATACCTGTACAACGGTCTGGGTGCACTTGTTGAAAATACATGGGTCATTAAAAAGAATGCTTACGGCTACCATGACGTATCTCTCTGACAATCATGGTAGAAAGAGAAGTCGTTGTAGACTATTACAACAAATTAACTTGTGAGCAAAAGGATTATTTTAAGGATAGTTTTGATATTGAATTTAAATAATCTTTTGAGTGTAAAAGGATGTGATATATATGACTTCATCAATAAAAAAATATTGGGTAGTAGCATGCATATTTTGTTGCTTTGAAATTATAGCTCTTATATTTAATTCTGATGGTTTTGCTATAGCCTGTATGGGGGTTGTTTGGGTTATAATGGTTATAGGATATGGAATAGAAGTCATGAGGTTTACAGATTATTACAAAGAGCATCACTTGGAAGAGTATAATAAGATGCTTCGTGAGAGTAGAGGTATTAGAAATGGATTAAAAGCACAACGAACTTTTGATCCGGGAGATAGAGAATTAAAAATACTCCAACAACGATTAAAAAATTATTTTAGGTTTATCCTATTTTCAGTGGTGGTTCCATCGATGATATTACTGATTTTTGGATGATTATTAGTCTATGTCAAGGGGACGGGGTTGTTGTCATCATTCTTGTGACAAACACATGGGAGGGCAGTAACCCTCCCCTATGGTTGTTATAGAAAATGTTGAACTGTATCTTTTTTATGAAAAAATTCTGCTTATATCAAGTATTCCGGCACCTTGTTCAATGGAGGATGCTTTTATTTTCGTGCATGCATTCAACAGCTTTCGCTTAATATCATAGTGGGTGTAGTTTGGGTTTTCGTTCAGTAAAAGTGCTGCTGCTCCTGAAACCATTGGGGCGGACATGCTTGTTCCGCTCAATGTTGTATAACTGGTCAGGTTTTTGTTGGAAAGTGACATGATGTTTACCCCGGGAGCTATGAGATCAGGCTTTCTTACCCTGTCAAGAGTTGGACCCCTGCTTGAAAATTCCGCAATGGAATCATCATTTGTTTCAACTGTGCGCCCGTCATCAAGTGCTCCTACGGAAATTACATACCTGCTGGTTGCAGGAGACAGTATGGTGTTTCTCATGGGTCCGCTGTTTCCTACTGCTGCAACAACTATGAAGTTGTTGTCTATAGCCCTGTTTGCTGCTTTAACCAATGGGTCTCTCCTTTCCCTATACTGAGCAATGGCTCCCAGCGAAAAATTGATTATTCTTGTTTTATAAACCTCCCTGTTTTCGATTATCCACTGGACTGTTGATAAAATGTCTGATGTGTTTCCGTTTCCGCTTTCATCAAGAACTTTCACTGAAAGAATATTTGCTTCCGGAGCAATTCCTTTGTACTTACCCTTTGACGAATAACCGTTTCCGGCAAGTATTCCTGCACAATGAGTGCCGTGTCCGTTGTCATCGTATGCTCTTGTTTCCTTGTTTACAAAATCCTTGAATCCTACTATGCGGTTTGTGGGGTAAACAAGGTCCGCATGGGGTGAAATTCCCGTATCAATTATGGCAACTGTGATGTTTTTGCCTGTATACTTTGTGTTTGTAATCAAATCCGCTCCCACCACGCTTCTTGCAACATCCATTACTGCGAATACCTTTGAATCATAGCTTATGAATTCCACGTCCGGGTCTTCTGTTATTTCAATGATTGATTGAATGCACATGTCGCAGGCGCATCCGTTTACTATGGGAAGATTGTAGTTTAATTTATTTGATAATGAAAAAATTTTTCCTTCTTTAATTTTTTTGTCGCTCTTATAACTTATAATAACCGGTAAAATGTTGTTATTGCTTGAATTTACCTGCCCTTGTATAATTGGACAGAGTTTATTGTAATCTATATGATTTTTCATTATATTCACCACCTAAATTAATTTATGCTTATAAATAAAGATGGTGTTCATTTTTGAAAAACATGGTATAATATTTGAACAATGGATAAACATAGGTACACTGGATAAGCATTAGTACAATGAAAGAATGCTGTCCATTTTAGCATCAACAATCTATTTTTTCTGTTGTTTAATGATAATTGTCACATGGAGGAATTTATGCCTAAAATATTAGTAGTGGATGATGAAAGACCCATAGCCGAAATAATTAAGTACAACTTGCAAAAAGAAGGGTTTGAGGTACAAACAGCATATGACGGCGAAGATGCTCTTAAAGTGGTTCATAAATTGAATCCGGAGCTTGTAATACTTGACATAATGCTTCCCAAGAAAAACGGATTTGAGGTTCTCAAGGAAATCAGGATGGAATATGTTATGCCTGTCATAATGCTTACAGCAAAAGAAGAAGAAAATGACAAAATAACCGGACTTGAGCTGGGAGCTGATGACTACATCACAAAACCATTCAGCAACAAAGAACTTGTTGCAAGGGTGAGAGCAAACTTAAGACGTGTTAAACTTTCAAATGTCAATGAAGAAATGAAGTCCAAAATAATCAATGTAGGAAATCTCACAATTGATATGAATACGTACGAAGTCAGCAAGGACAACCAAATTATTGATCTTACAAACAGAGAATTTGATCTCTTAAAATATTTGTTTCAAAATTCAGACAGGGTTTTCAACAGGGAACATCTTTTGAAGGAAGTCTGGGGATATGAATTCGGTGACTTAAGAACCGTGGATGTTACCGTAAGAAGGCTCAGAGAAAAAATTGAAACTGAAGAAGACAAGTATATAATCACAAAAAGAGGAACAGGATATTATTTCAAGAGCAAATAGGGAGACAGGCCGGTGACTCCGGCCTTAGGTGCAATTATGTTTAAAAGTATTAAGTGGAGATTTGTATTAATTTATTTTTTGCTGGTTTTTCTTTCCATGTCAATAGTTGGAATTTACATTGTTGATCAGCTGGAGGAAATACAGCTGGAGATGAACTCCAAGAACATGGACTCCCGCATAAGGTTCATCATAGCGTCATCTGACCCTTTGAAATCAAACATGTGGGAAGATAAAACAGAGGAAATTCAAAAAAGCATAAACAGCCTTCAGGTTGGATACAATGAAGACTTGTATGTAATATTGAATGATGAGAAGAAAACAATAATAGCAGGCAGTGTTGAAGAAGTCATAGGGCAAAGTGCATTGAACACAAATAAAATAAACAACTACATACTTGCAAAGTCAATGGATGGAAACCCTGCACACATTGCTCCTCCCGATGAGTTTGACGGAGAAAAAGACCCGTCTTACTATCACATGTCATATCCTGTTTACGCTGATGGAAGCATCAAAGGATTCATCTATTTTGTTAACAACATAGAATACATTTACGACACCGTGAATGAGTCCAGGGACATAATGTCCAAGGCTACCTTAATAGCGCTTGCCATTACCATATTCCTTGGTCTTATTTTGTCATCCAGCATAACAGGCCCAATCAAGGACCTTACTGCCAAGGCTGAACAAATGTCAAAGGGTGACTTTGACCACAAGGTAGATGTAAAGTCAGACGATGAAATCGGACAGCTTGGAAACACATTCAACTTCCTCATTGATGAGCTTAAAGGGACGATGTCTAAACTTCAGCAGGAAAAAAGCAAGATGGAAACTACATTCAAGTACATGGCTGACGGGGTTCTTACAGTTGATGCAGCAGGAAGCATAGTTCACGCAAACCCAGTAGCAGAAAGACTTCTTTCTTTGAAGAAAGAAGATGAAGACTACGATTCTGCCATTGTCAGAGTCAAGGACAAAATGATGCTGAATAATTTGAAGAAAAACAACTACCATGGCACCGATATTTTGGAACAAAACGGAGAAACATATAACATTGATTACGCTCCTTTCATGAACAATAAAAATGAAATTGGAGGCGTAATTATTGTATTTAAGAATATAACTGAACAATACAAGATTGACAAGCTTCAAAAAGAATTTGTTGCCAATGTTTCACATGAACTTAAAACTCCAATAACAACAATAAAAAGCTATACGGAAACTTTGCTTGATGGAGCATTGGAAGAAAGACAGATTGCCGTGGACTTTCTGACTGTCATCAACTCGGAAAGCGACCGCATGGCAAGACTTGTAAGCGACCTCTTAAGGCTTTCAAGAATGGATTATTCCAAGACTAAGTGGAAAAAGGAAAATTTAAGCTTAAGCGACATGGTCAGCCAGGTGCTTAAAAAACTTCAGATTCAAATCAAGAATAAGAATATTCACCTTCAGCTGGGTAAAATTCCTGAAGACATGCACATATTATTTGACAGAGACGGTTTTGAGCAGATACTTTTAAATATTGCAGGCAATGCAGTCAAGTACACACCTGAAAACGGCAACGTGTATATTTCTGCTTACAGGGAAGACAACAACGTAGTTGTGAGCATCAAGGACGACGGAATTGGAATTCCTCCCGAAGATCAATCCAGAGTTTTTGAAAGGTTCTACAGGGTGGATAAGGCTAGAACAAGAGATATGGGGGGAACAGGTCTTGGACTTTCCATAGCAAAGCAAATAGCCGATGCCCATGACAGCACCATTGCCATAAAAAGCGAAATTAACAAAGGAACTGAGATGATTATTAAAATTCCAGAGTTATTTTAAATAAAGAGGCATATATGATACATAAAAAAATTAAAAATATAGTCTTGTTTGTAATGGTTGTAGTATGTGTCTATTTAAGCAGCTATGTATGGCTTCAGCTGCCTGACTTTATAAGCAGCGCAGACACAGAAGACAATGTTCCTGACGACATTATTGTTGCAGATATATGGGAAGTTGTAAGACCTATAAAGAATATAATTAAATACAAGGAAAATTATACTGTCACATATACAGACAAATTCGATATGTGGGGAAAGACGGTGCACATTATTAACGATGCTTTTCAAAACTATGATAAAAGCAGCGTTACTGAATCTGCCGCGTTTCCCAAAGAATATCTTAAGTTTGACTTCAGCACAAACATACCTTCAGAAATATTCACAGGGCACATGCAGCTGGAAAATGCTGAAATAAACAAAGCAGTAAAAAATATAAAAAATGTAATAGTAGATCTTGAAAATACTAAATCCTTATATTTTTACGACGGAATCAACACTGTGAAAATAGAAGGAGACAATATTGATACATCTGAGCTTTTGGATATAATCAAAAATTTTGATTTCGAAAGTGAAACGAAATATTCCTTTGATCAAAAAATAGGCGATGAAACGGTGCAGGTTCCGGTTCCTCTTGAAGTTTCTGCAATGAATCCCGTGTTTGTGCAGTCAGAGCTTGATGTGTTCGATACGTATAGAATCAATGAAATTGCAAAGGACTATTTTAAAAACAATTACGATTATGTGAGAAAATCCGTTGAAGTAAGCGGAAATCTTGTATACACCTACAGAACAGAAAAAGTTCTTAAAATTAATGAAGAAGGTCTCCTTGATTTTTATGATGCTGTTTTTGACCCAAGCAGTGTGACAGACCAATATGAAAGCTTTGCTGCAGCTGTGAACTTCACAGAAGAATTTCTCGGATTTCCAAAGGATGTCTACCTGAGCAATCTTGAAAGCATTCAGCATGAAGGTAACTACGGCTACAGATACACATTTTCATACAAAATTCTTGAAAGACCTATATTGTTCAGCAAGGTAAGGGAAAATACAGCGCTGCAGATTGATGTGGTAGGCAACAAAGTTGTTTCGTACAAAAGGTTCATAAGAAACATAGATGATTCGCAAATGGACAAAATGAACAATACTCAGATTCTACCTGCAGTTGAAGTAATAAGCAGAAACCTTGACACAGGTGAAAGTGTAACAGCAGAAGGAACGGTTTCTGAAATTAAACCCATTAAAATTGAAATGATTAAGGATATCAACAACATTTACCTGGGATACTTCGACCTTGCAAGAATTTCAAAGGAACAGATGCTAAGAGTGGTGTGGGTTATTGAAACAAACAACAAGAGCTATATTTTCAACGCCACAACAGGCGCATTGATTGAAGAATGGTAATGAAAAGGATGAATATATGGATTGGAACAAGTCAAACACAATACTTATAATT
>VSSQ01001061.1_pt1 | contig 11901 bp, 11 predicted proteins | sample 4763081 | NCBI WGS metagenome assembly VSSQ01 (sample SAMN12137344, study PRJNA551015) | bioreactor metagenome | isolation source: SDC9 anaerobic chlorinated ethene degrading culture | place: USA: Knoxville, Tennesee | collected 2015-01-01
CGCTGAAGGACGAAAGCGCCGCCGCCGCCCTGCCCGCTGGCTGACGGGCTCAGGCCGCCGTGCCTGCGTCCCCGGCGCGGCGGCGCCAGACCGCGGTTGCGGCGGCCCGCCTCACGTCGGGGGATGTTGCGGACGCCCGGCTTCCGCCCCGCGGCGCAGCGCCGGCACCCGGTCTGAGGCGATGCACGCGGCCAGATGGCGCAACCCGGTCCAGGAGGGCATCCCGAGCGGGCCCTGCTCGACCATATGCGCGGCCAACTCCGGCGTGATCCGGACGCTGGCCTTGGGGGCACCCTCACGGGCATAGGCATAGCGGGGCGTTTCCCGGCGTGCGGTGATCGCCGCGGCCGTCGCCGTCTCCCAGTCGATACAGGGGACATCGCGCCAGAATGACGGGTCCGTATCGAAGGCACGGGCGAGCTGCGGGGAAAGATCCTGCGCTCCGGCCGAAACGAGGACCGGCGCACAGCGGTCGAGCGGCACCTGCTGCAGCATCTGGGCGATGCTGGGTTGCCCGGGGAGGCGCGTCAGCGGCGCCAGAACCAGCCCGCTCCTGGCCAGCCGCAGGGCGCAATCCTTCCCCATGTAAGCCATCAGGGTATCAAGCCAGACCGAGCGGCCGGTCAGGAGCACGGCGCCGCCCTTGGCCCCGACGATCTTGCCGGCCAGGGCGAAAAGCTCGGCCTCGACATTGGCCACGGCCGATCGAAAGGCATCGACCGGGGCCCGCCCTGCGCACAAGGCATCGTTGAGCAGCAGATATCCGATTTGCGACGGATGGCAGCTCGAGTCGATGAAGAGGCGCCGCACCTCATGCATCGGGGCGCCGAGGAGCGGCGAAAGGTCAACGATATCCGCACCCGGAAACCGCCCGACCACATCGGCGTCGTTGAACACCGGGTGGTGGGAACGTCCGCCGCCGATATGCTGGCCGGCCAGCCTGTCATGAACCTGCCGCCCGAACAGATCCCAGAACACGAACCGCACCCTGTCGCCGAATGCCTCTTGCCAGGCCTGCACCGCGGCCAGCCCGCGCTCCGGCCGCCAAAGCACACAGTCCGGCAGGGGCAGAGTGTCCTGTTCTCGATATCGGCGGGGAGCGAACCAGCTGTCCACCGAGTGCCGAGCAGCCGGTGGACAGCAGGCAATCAACCCGTGTGGCGAGCTTCTTCTTCCCGGACGAGGGTATAGAATTCCATTTCCCCCTCATTTCGGGAAATCCATCTCTTCAAAACTTGCGGGTCTACGGTCTCACCTCTGTCGCTTTCATTTAGTCGCGGGACCTGTGTCTTTATGGAAAAGTTCTCCGTCATGAACCGGTTCAGGCCTGCCATCTTTTCCAAGGTCGCAGCCATGACCAATTTTGTGCGAATGAAATCACGAGGGTCCGTCCGGGCAGCAGCGGGCATGTGATTGAAGATCTGCGAATTGACGTTTTCGAGCCATTCATTCACGGACTTGAAACGCATGGGGAGCGGCACCCCCTCATCAATCTTGCGCAATGTATAGAAGTAGCTGGACAGAGTCGTTTCGGCCGGATTGCGCAACACCGTGGCGAATTGCGTCGCCTCCGGATAAAAAGTGTCTGTGTCGGTCTTTTCGGTGCGGCGAAAGTGCCCGTAAATGCACACGGGCTTGATCTTGGCCAGCTTTTCAAGCTCTGACCAGACAAACAGACCGGGACGTCTTGAGATCAACACGCCAGATGAGACCAATTGGCCGTTGTAATGCGGGAACAGATTCTGCCCAAAGGCTTTGGTGAATATGTCTCGAATGGACGTCCCGCCCATCTTGGGGATGTGGCAATAGATCAGGGGAAGATTCTTCTGGTATGCTTTCACCCGTCTTTTCCTTCTTTCGTGGTCTTACCGCGAGCTTGCTTCCAGAATGTGAGGTCGACTAATCTGCTTCACCAGATCAACGCCCCCTGTCCATCCTTCGTCTTGCGGTTGCGCAATTCCTTTTGGCGTTCGGTGAAATACGCATCCACCGTGATCGTCGCGGGTTCGGGGGCGAAGTCGAGCGGCTGCCCGGGGTCGACCGGGGCAGAGGCGAGGGCGTCGGTCCCGATACCGGCCGCCTGACCGAACAAGCGTTCGACCAGATGGGCCAGCGCCCCGTCGTTTGCCCCACTTTCCGGGGCAAAATGGGTCAGCTTGAGCTCCGCCAGCGGCTGCAGACAGGACGGGCGGACCCAGAACATCGTGCCGGCGTAGAACGCGCCGTCTTTCGCCCCGATGTCGTCCAGCAGGCATTCGGCCAGCGCGCCATTGTCGTGATAGGGGTACTTGTCGAGCGACAGCAGGAAGGGCTCGGGGCCGACCATGTTCAGCTGCTTCCGGCTGCGGAATGCGTCGAGAATCTCGGTGACCCGCTCGGGGCTGCCCAGGAGCGCGCTGAAGGTCTCCTCGCGCCACATCTCGCCGAATTCGGGGATCATGCGATCGGCGCGGAAGTAGCCGCGCTTGGTCTGCAGCTTGAGAACCGCGTCATAGTCCTTTTCCAGCATCGCCGGCAGAAGGTCGATGAACGGGCCGATATCGCGCCCGCGATTGGGCGCGGCGTAGAACAGCGCGTCCGGATGGGCCGCCCGGACCATCTCGACGATGCGGCGGGTGCCCCAGTCCGGCATCGTCACGATCAGGTCGAAGGGCTCCCGGATCGCCTTGAGATGCTCGAGGATCTCCGGCACGAGGTCGGTGTAATAGAGGTGCGCGACGACCGCGATCCGGTTGCCTGTGCCGGCGAAGGCCGCGTGCAGCTGCGCCTGACGGCGTGCCTCGACGTCCTCGGCAAAGGGGAATTCCGCAAGAGCGAGCGCATCGGCGCTTGCCGCTTGCCGGAGGTTTTCCCATACCACGCCGGCCTTCACCGCCCGCAGGCTCTTGCGCGGCGAGCGCCCCTCGAGGATGCCGGCGTTGCAATAGTGCCGGACCGGATCGACCCCGGCCGCCCGCACGTCGCCATAGGTGGCGAGGTAATACTCCGGGTCGACGAAGCCGCCCAGCTCGATGATCCTGCTGCGCCCGGCCGGGGTGTTCCATAGCGTGTCCAGCCAGGACAGGAAGGCATCGTTGCTGTCGGCGCGCACATGCGCCACGAGGCGGCGGAACATCGGCAGGTAGTTTTCGGCAATCGCGTCATCGGGCGTTGTGCCGAAGTCGGCGGATCTGCCGTTCGCCATGATCTCGGCGGCCCGCTTGAGATGGGAGAGCGTCTGCATGGCAGTCGCGGCGGGGATCGAGGGCGCCGGCGTCCGGCCCTCGGCGAAGCCCCTGTGCAAGAAGTGTTCGACCGGAGTGATTCTGGCTTCGGCCACGTCGCGGTTGGTCGCCGTATAATAGTCGGGATCGACGAGGCGACCGATCTTGATGACCTCGGCGCGGCCTTGCTCCGTGCTCCACATCGCATCGAGCCACTCGGTGGTGGCCTGGATGCTCTTGATCGCCAGGTGCTGGCGCAGCCGGCGCACGATCGGACGATAGCCGAGCGTGGCGCGCGCGCGGTTCTTTCGGGGCGGCGGTCTGAGCGGCGGCCGGCGGCGATTTCGGCGGGATCGCCGGAACACCGAACTCGGCCTGGTTGGGAACCGAGAGCCCCCAGAAGACCGCCGACGAGGCGAGGGACTTGTGTGCCGGGGCGCAGGCCTTCCAGTACCCGCTGGCAAACTTGACCGGATCGCCCCCGCCGATCTGCTGCAGTTGGCGGATCAGGCTGAGCCGGCAGCCGAAGCCGGACGGGTCGCGTCGGATGGCTTCCGGTTGCAGATAGCCCCCGAGCATGAAGTTGCGCAAGATCCCCGCGGCATCCAGGTAGGCGTCCCGATCGAAGCTTCCCGACAGGACGTCGTCGAGCGTGGGGAACATGTCCTTCGGCTTGTAGACGGCATCGCCAAGCACGACCACGGGCTTGTCGTAATAGAGCGCCTCGAAGCCGACGGAACTGTTCACCGTCACCACGATGTCGGCAAGGTTGAACAGGCGGGAATTGGCCAGGGGGGTGCTGTCGTCACACCAGATGATGCGGTCCGACCAGGGATGCAGCGCCCGGCGGGCAAAAGAGTTCGCATAGAGCGAGCCCTTGCGGAACTTCGAGGCCGGATGCGGCTTGATGATCGTCATGTAGCCGGCTTCGGCCAGCTTGGGAACGACATCGAGAACGACGTCACTCACCGTGTTGTAGGGCGAGAACCGCAACAGGTTCGCGTCGTCGAAAAGCTGCAGCGGCAGGAACGCCGCCTTCTGGTTCATCCAGCGCGCATCCAGCTCGCCGGGCAGGGGCTGGAACTGCTGGGCATAGCCCGGGGCAGCGATGCTCTGCGAAAAGCCGAACAGCGCCTCATGGCGCGACATCGACTGGTTGTCGACGATCCCGCGCAGGTCCTCGATGGTCAGTTTCGGCACGACGCCGGCGCCATTGGTCCCATAGGGATCCATGACGACCGAGTTGAGGAAGGGCGGTCGGGTGCAGCCGAGCTCCATCGCCACGCGGGTGACCGGGCGTTCCTCGAGGAAGCGGGTGACCGCACCGTTCTCGCCCCAATGGACGATGATCTCGAAGGGGAAGATGTTCCAGATCCGCCGCAGCAGGTCCAGCTGCCGTTCGCTGACCTTGCCCTTGCCCGACATCAGTTTGAGCCAGACCGGCAGGCCCTCGGTCTCCCAGGGCAGTTTCTGATACTGGCTGAAGAGCGCTTCCTCGTCGCGGGTGGTATGGATCAGGCGGTTGTCGTGCGGTGACAGATGCGTCTTGCCGAGATGGGTGAAGGTCGCCTCGTTGGCAAACAGCCGGATGTCAAAGCCCGGTGCCGACGACAGAAGCGGCAGGAACTCCCGGACGATATCGGCGAAATGCGTCAGCGTGTCGCGAATGGGGTGCGGTTCGACATAAAGCAATACTCTCATTTCAATCCCGCCAGGCTCTTGAGTGCGTCGTTGTAGCTGGTGTTTTCGAGGAATGCGAAGTTGCGCTTCGCAAGCTCGATCCGGGCTTCCGGGGCCAGGGGCGCCGAAAGCGCCTCGTACCAATCGTCGGTGCTGGTCGCGAGGGTCAGGCGGTCCTCTCCGATCGCCTGCATGTCGGGGATCGGGCTGGCGATCAGCCGGCAGCCGCCGATTGCCGCCTCGAGGAATTTCACGCGGGATTTGCAGTCGTTGAACTTGCTCGCCTCAAGCGGTGCGATCACCGAGGAGCACATCGACATGAGCGAGGGCAGGCGGAGAAAGTTCACCACCGGTGCGGTGTTGACATTCGGCAGCGCGGCCAGGCTGCGCGGCATGACCACCGGCCCGACCACCAGCAGGTTGAAGTGCGGGTTCTCGCACAGGACGCGGTGCAGCGCCGCCTCGACGATCGGGAAGTCCTTGTCGTGGCTGCGGGTGCCGGCGAAATAGCCGATATTGGTCGCCGAGCGTTTCAGGAACGGGGTCCGGTTCGCCCGCTGGATCGACAGGATGGATTCGGGAATGACATTGGGGGCGCAGCACACCTCGGCGTCGGGATTGAACTCCCGCGCCCGTGCCGCGAGCGGCTCGGTCGAGACTGTCACCTTGTCGAACTGGCGCAACCCGGCGAGGTTGCTCTTGAAGGCCACGATCGCCTTCTCTTCGGTGAGGGTCCCGTTCTTGACGGCGGAAGAGACCAGCGCCAGCTCCTCGTCGCCAAAGATCAGGTCGTCGTAATCGGCGATCAGGGTGGCGCCGAGCTTGCGGAGCCCGGCGAGCACCGGAGCGAAATTGGCGCGTGCCATGTTCGGCCGGTGGAACACGTAAATATCGTGCTTGAGCAGGGGGTTTTCGTAAAACGTCGCGGCCGCGACGACGGTACAGTCATGCCCCTCGGCGACCAGCGCCTCGGCTGGATGATAGCACCGATAGCGGACGGACGGATCTTGCAGCGGATCCTCGACCCGGCCGGTTTCGCTCACGAAGCAGATTGACCTTCGCTGCGTCAAGTCGACGTGTTTCTTGCTCATTCTCAATCTCTCGTCCTGGTATGCATGTCGAACTTCAGGGCCGGTAGGGAGGCCTTTGTTTCGGGGATGGTCCCGGAGGTCTTTCCATCAGCAGTCAATTTGTTTCTATTCGTGTCGGGGCTGGTGTGTCGGGATGGGCGAAACGGCTTCATGCATTGGCCGCGTTCTTGGCGAGTGCACCGATCTGGCACAAAAGCGTGATCGGCTGCGTCATCTGGTCTGAAGGGCCCCTGTTCGGCCCCTCCGAAGGCGTCTTGTTGGGGGCCGGCGCGCCCGAGAGAAAGATCGAGACGCCGACGGCTGATGCTGCACCGTAGCATTGCCATGGTGCATGTCCTAGGGTCAACACCGGTATGGAAAATTCCTCCTGGATCCGGCTGAGAACCGCCGGCGTCCTGCCGGGGCCGGGACGGCGCCGGGAGGAGGGCGGCGGAGGGGCGGTTCGCCCTGCAGATCCGCCCGGTCCCTGCGCGAGCGCAGAGCGCGAGACGGCCGATGCACCTGGCCCGGACGGGGGCATCCCTGCACGCGGGGGCGGCGGCACGATCGGGGCAAATGGGGGCGCTTGCCCGATGGAACATGCCGCGGTCCGGACGGTGATGGTCATCGCAATCCCTCAGAGAACGCCGGCCCGCAGGCAGTCATGCAAACGCAGAAGTCCGATCGGACGCCTGTCGGTATCAACCACAAACAGGGAGTGGATTTTATGACGGTTCATCAGGCCGACAGCCTCGGCTGCGGTGGTCGTCATCTCGGTGGTGATCGGGGTGCGGGTTGCGACCTCGTCGGCGACATATCCGAGAAGCCCGTCCATGTTTCTGCGCAGGTCGCCGTCGGTGATGACACCCACCAGCATTCCGTCGCCATCCACCACGCCGGTGATGCCGAAACCATGTTCGGTCATTCTCAGGATCGCCTCAGACATCGGGACCTGCCGGCCGACGATCGGAACCAGGCTGCCCGAATGCATCATCCGGCCGACGGTCGCCAGCCGGGCGCCCAGCCGTCCGCCGGGGTGGAACATCCGGAACTGCTCGGGACCGAAGCTGCGCCGTTCCATCACGGCAACGGCGAGCGCGTCGCCGAGGGCGAGCGACAGGGTCGTCGAGGTTGTCGGCGCCAGCCCCAGCGGGCAGGCCTCTTGCGCGGCGGGAAGTTGCAGCCGGAAGGTGGCGGCTCGCATCAGCGTCGAAGCGGTTTCGCGCGAGATGCCCACGATCGGAATCTCCAGAAGCAGACAGTGACTCAGCAGATCGCTGAGCTCGGTCGTCTCGCCGGAATTGGAAATGGCGATGACCACGTCGCCGGTCGTCACCATTCCGAGGTCGCCGTGGCTCGCCTCCCCCGGATGAAGGTAGAACGACGGCGTTCCGGTGGAGGCGAGCGTCGCCGCGATCTTGCGCGCGACATGCCCGGATTTCCCCATCCCTGTCACGACGACACGGCCGATGGTTTCGACGAGGAGCCGGACGACCTCTTCAATGTCCTCCGGCAGCCTGTCGGCAAAGTCCGTGAGCGCCTCTCCCTCGAGTTTCAGCGTTCGGCGGACAGTTTCGACGATTTGGTCAGAGTTCTGCTCGACGCTCGATCGGGGCAGCGTTCCTCGCACGAAATCACCTCTTTGTTGACGAATGAAGCGTTCGGACGCGGCAACACGCGTGGGCCATTCCACAATGCGGTGCCGACCAGCACTTTCCAACCAGACGTATTCAACAAGCACAGAACACTGTTCCGGAGCCGGGCTGTTGCCGGTTTTGTGGTCACCAAGCGCAGATCGTGGCCAGAGAATGGGCGGGAAGCACAGGGCGACGGAAGGTTCGTTGCATGTTCAGGAATGCGCGGTGACGCCCATGGCGGCCCGCGGCGGCCTGATCTGGCCCCCGGTTGCGGTGGCAAAGGCGAGAGGCGGGGCGTGGGGGGGGCGGTGGGCTCAGCCCGTTTCCTGCGGCGGCGCCGGCGGATGCGGCAGGGCGCGCAGCGCGCGGAACCGGGCGATCTCGCTCAGCCCCGAAACCTGCCCGTCCAGACGATCGAGCCGCGCGTGCAGCGCCGCCACCCCTGCCGCAAGCGCCGCGGTCTCCGCCTGGATCGCACGCCCGCGCGCCTCCTGCTGCCAGCAGCCCACCGTTGCGGCGATCTCGCCCCGGCGCAGCGCTGCCGCCTGCTGCGGCGTGCTGTTCGTGGCTTCATACTGCGCCACGACCCGATCCCACAGCGCTTCCGGAACCGGCGTCAGCGCCCGCGCGGCGCGATCGGCATAAACCCAGAACGCCTCCGGCTGAAGGCGCTCGAGATGCCAGCGCATGTTCGTCAGCAGCCAGCGCAGCGCGGCCTCGGCATGCGGGCTCTGCCAGTCGCCGATCAGCGCCTCGATCGTCTCGAAATGGGTGAAGAAGGCGGCAAGGCCCGGGCCGGTTGCAGCCATCGTCTGGCCGGGGCGATTGACCCGGTGCAGGCACAGGACGCGGTCGTGAAAGGCGATCGAGCCCGCCTTCAGGCACACCGCCCAGTGGAAGGGATTGTCCTCGTAGAAGAAATTCCCTTCCGGGAAGCGCAGGCCCTCGGCGCGCAGGAAATCGGCGCGGTAGAACTTGCGCCAGGGCACGGCGATCATCTCGAGCGCGCAGGCGCGGGCGGCCTCGCCCTCGCCGCGCGGCAGCGCTGCGGCGCGCGCCCAGGCGGCACGATCGGCCGGGTGGCGGCTGGCCCCGGAGGCGTCGTCATGCTCGAGATAATTGCCAAGCAGGATCTCGGCGCCGCTCGCCTCGAAGGCGGCGCGGCAGGCGGCAAAGCCCGCGGGCTCGAGCCAGTCGTCGCCGTCGACAAAGACCACCGCCTCGCAGCCGGGATCGGCCAGGGCGTGATAGAGGCCGGTGTTGGCGGCGATCGCCACCCCGCCGATGGTGTTCGTGCCAAGCGCGATCAGCTCGACCTGTGCCGCGCCGAGCTGAGCGCCCAGGCGACGTTCGAGATGCGCGGCGGTGCCATCGCCCGAGCCGTCATCCACCACCAGCACCCGGTCCCCGGGCCGCGTGCAGGGGCCGATCGTATCGAGGCAGCGGTCGATATAGGGCAGGACGTCGAAGCTGGTGACGATGAAGGTGGTTCTCACGGCGCATCCCCCGCCAGATAGTCGTTGAGGCGCGCGGCGAGGCCCGGGTCGCGGGTGGCGATCAGGGTGAAGAGCGGCAGCTCGAAGCCCTCGCGCAGGAAGCCCTGCGCCTTCCAGCGAAAGGCCGGGCGCAGGGCGGCCCCGAGACCGTCCTCGATCCAGCGGAAGAGGGAGAGATAGAACTCGGCCGCCGCATCGGCATAAAGCGCGGTGCGGATCGGATCGGCCTGCAGATCGGCCTGGACCGGGTCGAGGGCGCGGAACACCTCGAAGCGCTCGGCGCCGGTGCGGTTGGTCAGGCGCTGCCCGTCTTCCTCGACGAAATGCTCGGCGCAGAGCCGTGCCGTCGCGAGAATCCGTCGCGCCTCGAAGAAGCTGCGCCAGTGCAGCTCGATGTCGTTGTGCACGGGGATCTCGGTGCAGCGGATCCCGGTCTCGTGCAGAAAGCCGGTGCGGTAGATCTTGTTCCACGGATAGGCCGAGATCCGCACGAGCCGCGCCGCCTGATCGGGGCGCAGCAGGACGGGCCGTTCGGGAATGCCGGCGCGGGTCCAGTGCAACTGGTCGGTGTCGAGCGGGCCCGGCCGGTCCGCGGCGCGCAGCCGGCTGTCGACATGGCGGAACAGGCAGAAGTCGAAGCCGGGGGTGCCGGGCGAGAGGAGATCGTCGAGGAGACCGGAAAAGGCCGGCAGCAGCAGGTCGTCGGAATCGAGGAACAGCACATGCGAGGTCTGCACCTGTGCAAGGCCGAGGTTGCGCGCATGGCCGGCCCCGCGCTGCAGCGCGCTGCGCAGCCAGGTCAGGCGCGGTTCCTCGGCCTGCTCGGGCAGGTCGAGCGCGGCCGCCGACAACGGCACGTCCGAGGCATCGTCCACCACGATCACGCGCAGCCGCTGCGGCAGCGCAAGCAGCTGCCTCAGCAGCCGCGCCAGGCCTTCAGGGTCGTTCCAGACCGGGATGACGACCGAGAGGCCGGGCTGCGGGAGCATGGCTGCGCGCCGTTCAGAGCGCGAAGACCCGCAGGTCCTGCAGGTCGATGGCGCCGTTGCCGGGGCGGAAGAACAGGATCAGTTCCCGCCACGGCGCCGGTGCGGCCAGGGCGGGGTGATCGGCGAGGCTGAGCGCGTCGAGATGCAGGCTCGGCTCGGTGTAGGCGATGGCGGTCTTGCGGAAGAAGATGTCGTCGAAGCCGCCCTCGCGCCCGTTGCGCAGGCACAGCCGGAAGGTCTGCGACGCCGGGGCCTTGCTGCGGATCGCCACGCCGAGGAGCATCTTGCCCGCGAGCGGGCAGTCATTGAGGGCGATGTGCAGCCCGAGCCAGCGCGCCTGCCCCGCGACATCGAATTGCGCCGAGAGCAGTTCGCCGGGGCGGCTTGCGACGGTAACGGTGGTGGGGGCCTCGGGGTCGGTGTCGAAGAACAGGCCCGGCACCAGCGGTTCCTGGGCGGGCTGCTGCGTCGGTTCGAGGGTCAGCTGCCGCAGCACGGCCAGGCGGGAATTGACGCCGGCGTCGGAACCGAGATCGAGGCTGTCGGACATGGGACGTTCCTTCTATTGGGGCCCGAACCGATGGAAAATTCAGGGTGTTCCGGGCCTTGTTCATTCCCCTTCAGAGTTAGGAGGGGGAGCGGTGGAATGTCAATCTGGCGAGACGGAGGCGCCGGGGCGTGCCAGCAGCATCCGCACCCGGGCGAGGATTTCCGTGGCGCGCCGGGCGAAGCTGTGCTGGTGGCGGACGGTTTCGTGCAGGGCTGCGGCGCGGCGGCGCCGTTCCTCCGGATGGGCAAGATAGTGGCGGATGGCCGCGTCCAGCGCCGCGCCGCTATCGACCTGAACGAGCGGATCGCCGAAGATCTCGGCGCCCTCCACCCAGTCCGAGATCAGGAACCCGCCCGCCATCGCCACGTCGAAGAGCCGGTTCGAGAGGAAGCCGTGCTGCGCCATGTCCGGCCAGTGATCGTTGAGTACGATCGCGGCCCGGCGATACCAGGTGCCGAGGTCGCGGTTCGGCAGGCTCTCGCCCTGCACGAGGGCAGCAAAGGGGGTGTCCTCCCATTCGGCGCCATAGAGGGCCGGGACATGGCCGTGGGCCACCGCCTCGGCCACGATCCAGCGTTCGGCCCGGCGCGAATTGCCGACGAAGAGCAGCGGATGTGCGGGAATGGCGTCCGCATCCGCATCCGCGTCCGTGCCCGGGGTGCGGGCGTCGGGGGCGAAACGGCCCGGGTCGGAACATTGCAGCAGCGCCGAAACCCGGTCGTGCAGGATCGGGCGCAGCGTCCGGGTGTAGCTTTCGGAGGCGACGAAGACATGGTCGTACCCCGCCATCTCCTCGGGCGAGACCCGGCCCGGATGGCTGATCATCCACATCAGCCGCAGCGCGCCGCCGAAGCGCGGTGCCGACCGCACGCCGCGCAGCAGCAGCGTTGCATCCGGCGTCTGCGCGGCGGGGCGGTCGGCGAGCGCCCCCCAGGCGTCGGTCAGGCAGATCTCGGCCTGCGCGCCCTTTTCGAGGCAACCGGCAGCCGTCTCTTCCGCGGCATGCTGATTGCCCCGGTAGATCAGCGCCAGCCTCATGCCCGGCCCTGCCAGTTCCAGCGCGATGGCGCGGCCGATGCCGCGCGAAGCGCCGGTGATCAGCGCAGTCATGTCAGTCATGTTGATATCTCCTTTTGCTTGAGCGCCGATACAGCCGCTTCCAGGCTCTGGGCGTCGCTCACCGCGTGGCAGACAGCCTCGGGGATGATCTTTTTGATCAGCCCGCACAGCGTATTGCCCGCCCCCATCGCGACGAAGGTGTCGATACCCTCGCTAT
>VSSQ01000532.1_pt1 | contig 11900 bp, 9 predicted proteins | sample 4763081 | NCBI WGS metagenome assembly VSSQ01 (sample SAMN12137344, study PRJNA551015) | bioreactor metagenome | isolation source: SDC9 anaerobic chlorinated ethene degrading culture | place: USA: Knoxville, Tennesee | collected 2015-01-01
TTCTTGTCCGCCCGCTTGGTGATCGACTTGAAGGTTCCCACCCCTTTGGAAAAGGGTTCGTCCTGCAACAAAACTCGTGCCGTCTCCTTGATTACCTCGATGTCCTTTGCGCAACGGAGGCATCGAGAGTACCCGACAACACCGAAGGTGGTGCTGAAGGCCATTTCGACGGTTTCCCTGGGGCAACTGTTCTCGATTTCGAAGAAAATCCGGCCTTTCTGTTTAGAAACCTGGGTACGGTATCCCTTGAGTTTGCTCTTGATGTTGTTCTTGAGTCGCTTCTCGAAAAAATCGCGGTTCAATCCTTTGAGGGAGATTTCTCCCAATCTGACTAAATACAGGGTAGAGTCGTTCATGCGTGCTCCAAATTAAGGTGTGTGATGGTTAGTGCCAAGGCCTCGGCGTCATGTTCCGTCGTATCCTTCGACAATGAGATGCGGATGCTGTTCTTTGCAAGCTGTGGCGAAAAAGCCATGGCAGACAGCACCCCTTGTGATTTCTGCTTGGCGTTGTTCGAGCAGGCGGATCCGCTGGAAACGCAGAATCCCTGGTCGAAGAGAAGGCGGGTGAACACTTCGCTGGGAAGGGTTGGATGGGATAGGGTGAGAATGTAGGGAGAGCAGTTCTCCGGCGGGGAGAGGACGGGCAGGAATGTGAGCCGATCCCTCAGAAACCTATTCAGAGAACTTACTTGCTTAAAATTTCCCTCCAGGTTGCTGAAGGCCTCCTTGATGGCTTGATGCATTGCTGCTATTCCGCCCAGGTTCTCCGTCCCCGGTCTGAGTCCCTGTTCCTGGGCGCCTCCGCGGGAGAGGCTCTCTATACCGGCGTTGGTGTTGTACAGCATTCCGACGCCTCGGGGTCCGTGAAGCTTGTGTGCACTGAAAGCGGCACTATCCACACCCATGCTTTTCAAGTCGAACCTGATTTTGCCCAAGGCCTGGGTCGCATCGGTGTGGAAATGGATCTTGCGGTTGTTATGCCCTGCTTCAAAGGTACGGACAACCTCGACCAAACCACCGACATCCTGAATCGAGCCGGTGACATTGTTGACCAGCATGATGCTCACCATCCGTGTTTCACTGCTCAAGGCCCGTTGCAAATCCTCTTTCTGTACAAAACCCCTGGGGGCCGGAAGAACAGTCACCTTCCATCCCAATTGCTTGAGCAGCCTGGAATACTCGGAGACCGAAGGGTGCTCAATGCCGCTGAGGATGACCTGGCCCTTGCGTTCCTTCCAGATCAGACTGCTGAGGATGATGGCATTTGCCTCGGTGGCCCCGCTGGTGAAGGTAAGGGCGGCTGCATCCACGCCAAGCAGGCCTGCGATATCTTCCCTGGTCTGCTGAAGGAAGGCTTTGGCTTCTCTTCCTTCCTGATGAAGGGATGATGGATTGCCTCTATAATGCTCAACCGCCTTCGTATAAGCATCCAGTGCGGCTGCGCTTATGCTGGTGGTGGCTGCATTGTCAAAATATCGTATCTCGTGCATGGCCCACATTGTGCGACAATGCAAGGATTTTTGCAAGCACGGCTTCATAAATGGTCCTTGTCTTAACCCCTTGCTCTAGGGTATAACAAGGCTATGAAGAAACTGACGACAGCCGTACTCGACCAAGGGAAAACTACGGATATTTTGCTTGCAGATGACTTGAAGGATCTAGCCAACCATCTCGGAGGGTATGGCCGCGCAGTCATGTGGGTGTTCGATACCAATACGGCCAAGCTGTTCAAGCAACTTCCTCCCGCCCATGTAGTACTGGAAAGCGGCGAGAGTTCGAAGCATCTATCCTCGCTGGAGCGTATTCTTTCAACCTGTCTCGACGAAGGGTTGGCTCGTGATGGTCGGATCATCGGTTTCGGTGGTGGAGTGGTCTGCGACCTCTCCGCCTTTGCCGCATCGGTATACATGCGCGGCTGCAGGCTTACCCTCGTACCGACCACGCTGCTTGCCATGGTCGATGCTGCAGTAGGGGGCAAGACCGCAGTCGATTTTCGCGGCATGAAGAACATGGTCGGCTCCTTCTATCCCGCAGGCGAGGTCCTCATTTGCATCGATACGCTGAGAACGCTCAGCGACAAGGAGTTCCTCAACGGTCTGGCTGAAGTGATCAAGCATGCCTTGCTCAGCCAGGATGAGGAGTTGTACAAGTTTCTGTTGGTCAAGAAAAATGAGATTCTCAGCCGGGAACCCAAAACCTTGGCGACGTTGGTGGAGCTTTCGTTGGAAGTAAAGAAATGGTACATCGAGCAGGATCCAACCGAAACGAAAGGCATCAGGCAGATGCTCAATCTCGGGCACACCTTTGCTCATGCCTTGGAATCCTCCTCGCACTTCGGCTCCTGGAATCACGGGGCGGCCGTTGCGTGGGGAACCTGCCGGGCATTGGAAGCCGGCATCGCCATGCAGGTCACCGACAAGGCTTATGCTATCGGTGCGACCAAGCTGTTCAAGAGCTATGGCTACGATATCGAACATCGAATCGGACGCGGCGATTGGATTGAGTTCCGAGACCATCTGCTCAAGGACAAGAAAAAAGCGGACGGCAAAGTCCTGTTTGTCCTTTTGGAAGGACAGGGAAAGGGTGTGCTCCGTCCGCTTGAGATGCCTTTGATCCAGCACCTCGTCATTGCAAAACCGATATTCTAGGTCATTCGACCAACTTCAATAGTGTTCCATAGACCTTGTCCACCCGCTTGGCAAGGTTTTTTTGACCTGCCGCCTCCAAAGAGTCGGCGAGCTGAAGCAGGGTGAACAGCGAAGTGTCCAAGGCATCGAAACAGTCTTCAACGGCAGTGAATCGATAGTTGCCGTTGCCGCTCTCTTCCAAGGCCGTGAAATGCAGCTGCTTGCGCTCTTTCTTGCTCTTGGTGAATGCGAGCAACCACATCAGGTTGTCTACCAAGGTCGACGCATCCTCTATGGTGTAGACTCCAGACGGAGGATTGTCCAATATACCCTGATCGATCTTCAGTTTGCCCTGCAATTCCAAAATAGAGAAGAACTTATCACCATAATGAATGTAGAATCCCTGGTGCATGAGGGTTGCGGGGAAGTTCTTGGGACGCTTGGGGGCCTTCTCGTTGGCCTGTACCAGGTAGGTGAGGTCTTCGAGCGGGATGACGGCCACCAGTTTCTGCTTCTTCTTTCCGATGACCAAGGTCGGGTAGGTTCGCTTGTAGACGGTGATGGTTGCCTTTCCCTTTTCCTCGGCTTTTCCCTTCTTCTCTTCGCGCTCCTCTTTGCGGGAAGGTTTTTCACCCTTGGCCAGGGCGGTGAGCCGAGGATAGAGCTCGCTGGAGATGTCATCCAGCCATGTCTTCTCCAGCGGACTTACGCTTCGAGCGTACAGTCGGCTGGTCTGAACGATCTCGCCGGCGATGATGAATTGGGGAAGCGTTTTGAAGTATGCGCTTCCGGGGTGAATGAACACCTGGTCTGCAGTCAGGCTTTTGTACATATTGCCTTTCGCCTTGATGCATACATACTGCATCAAGCCGCTGGCGATGCAACTCAGGTATTCGCGCACAGTCCCTCCGCTGGAAATGGGAAAACCGATGTCCGAGCATATCTCTCCGAGCTGTTCATTGACATGGACGATTTCCTGCATTCCTTGGAAATCGAGATAGCTGCGCTTGCAGAACTTCTGTTTTGCTTCCTTGCCGGTGTTCGCTGTGTATTGGCGATATATGTTCAAATATGAGACGAAGTCGCCGTATTCTGAGTTGTTGAAACGCTTGTGGGCAGCACGACTCTGCTCCTCCTCGCCGGGAATCAACAGGAATGGAGTCTTGGTGGAGAGGAAGGAGACAGCGATCAGCACTTCCTCGAGAACCTCGGGGTGGTTCATCATCGCCTCGACAATCACCCGTGAATGGCGGGGCAGCAGGGGGAAGCGGCACATCAATGATCCGACCGAGGTAAGTCGGCGGTACTCGTCGATGGCGCCGATGAAACGAAGCGTGTCCTCGGCGCTGGCAATGGCACTGTGCTTGGGACGGGTGATGAAGGGAAAGTGCTCGTAGTCGTAGATGGAAAGGTCGCTCATCCTCAAAACGACTTCGCTGAGGTCGGTTCTCAGGATTTCTTCGGTTCCATAGGGGAGCCTGCTCTGGTAATCCTCCTCGCTATAGAGGCGGTAACAGACGCCCGCTTTCGTACGTCCTGCACGTCCCTTGCGTTGCTCGCAGCTCGAACGGCTGGTTGGCAGCGGAACCAGGGAAGAGGTGAAGTCCTTCTGATTGTAGAAGTTGATTTTTGCAATGCCGCAGTCGATGACCGTTGATATTCCGTCGATGGTAACCGAGGTTTCAGCAATATTGGTTGCAACAACCACCTTCGTCTTGCCCGCTCCGGTCTCATTGAAGACCGACTCCTGCTCCTCCTTGCTCAATCGTCCGAACAAGGGATAGATTTCAAGCAGATGATCGGGATCGGCCATATACAGTGCATTGACACAAGTCGTGATGTCAAACTCTCCGCTCATGAACACCAGGATGTCGCCTGAATGTTTTCTTGCCTCTGCCATGACGATGCCGGTGATGGCCTGGATCTGATAATCCAGCGTCTCCCGTTCCAACGGCTTGTAGATTACCTGGACGGGATAGATGCGGGCGTCGATGCTGACGATCGGGGCATTGTCAAAGAATTCGCTGAATACTTTTGTATTGATCGTTGCGCTGGAGATGATGACCTTGAACTCCTTGCGTTGTGCCATGACTTCCTTCAAGAGGCCGAGAATGAAATCGATGTTCAACGAACGCTCATGGGCTTCATCTACCAGAATCACTGAATAAGAACGAAGCAACGGGTCGGCCTTCAACTCCATGAGCAAAATGCCGTCGGTCATGACCTTGATGCGGGTGTTGGATGTAGTAGTGTCTTCAAAACGCATCTTGTAGCCGACAAAACCGTCGTCCTTGCCGACCTGGCGCTTGATGAAATCGCTGACGCTGAGCGTTGCAATGCGTCTGGGTTGTGTTATTCCGACCTGCAACTGGTCTGCATAGCCTGCTTCGTGAAGAATCAGGGGGATTTGCGTAGTCTTGCCGCTTCCGGTTGGACTTTCGACTATGATGACTTGGTTCTTCGCAAGTCCATCAAGGATTTCCTGCCGATGGAGATACACCGGCAAATGTTTCATGTCTTTCAAATTATTTCCTTTGTAGTATCGTTAACGCCTCTTGCAGCGTCAGATTGGGATGGTTTTCTCGGTTTGCCAGATGTCTCAGGGTGAACCGATTCTGCTCTTCCTCTTCCTTGCTTACAAGAATGGCATAGGGTATGGCATTGTTCTCGGCCCACTTGTACTGGGCTGCCAACTTCTTGTCCGTGAGATGGACGCAGACTCTCAAGCCTGCCTTCCTCAGGGACCTGGCAAGTTTGTCGTAATAGGCGAAGCCAGCCATATCGGTGTTGAAAATGGCTACATCGGCCGAACTGGTGGACTGCACGATGGGACTTTCCAGTTCCTCCAGTGCAGCCAAAAGACGGTCGAGTCCGATGGAAGAACCAACACCGGGAAGGTTCTCCTTTGTATACAGGCTTGCCAGGTCGTTGTACCTTCCTCCGCTGCATACCGAACCGAAGTTCGGCAGTTGCGTGAGGAAGGTTTCATAGACAATGCCTGTGTAGTAGTCAAGTCCTCGGGTGATGGACGGGTCGAATACGAAGTGATCGGCTATACCCGCCTTCATCAGATAGGCATGGATGGCCCTCATCCGTTTCGTGTGAACTTCTTCATTGCCGGCGAGGGAGCTCAAGCGGTCAAGCGTCTCCAAAAAACTCTCGTTCTCGTTCTCCTTGTGGATATAAGCAAGAATTTGGTTTGCTTTTTCGCTGCTGCCGGTAATCTCTGCAAGCTGGGAAGCTACCTCTTCCTTGCCGATTTTCCTGAGTTTGTCCACGGTCCTGAGAATTTCGGTGCTCTTGTCCAGTATGTCCAAATGGGCGAGGAAGGCATTGAACAGACCCCTGTGGGCGATGCAGAACTGATAATTCTCGACTCCCATGACAGAGAAGGAGCTGTCCATCATTGAGAGAATCTCAAAGTCAGCCTCCGCATTATCGACACCTACAATGTCAAAGTCGCACTGGGTGAACTCCCTGTATCTTCCTTTCTGGGGATTCTCGCCACGCCATACCTTGTCTATATGAAACCGCTTGAAGGGTAGGGCGAGTTCGCTTTGATGTTGGGCGAGAAAGCGGGCGAACGGTACGGTGAGGTCGAAACGCAGAGCCACATCACGCTCTCCATTGTCCTTGAAGTGAAATATCTGTTTATCTGTCTCACCACCACCCTTGCCGAGCAGCACTTCGGTATATTCCAACACCGGTGTATCAATGGGGACAAAGCCATAGGAAGAGAAATGGGTTTCCAGTTTGCTGATAATCGCCTTTTTGGGGATTTCCATAGCGGGCAGGAAGTCACGGAACCCTTTCAGAACCCTCGGTTCGATGATGCTTCCGGCCTTTGTTTTGTCGCTCATTGATTCATACTCCTGTTGTGTTTTTAGAGTGGATGGTGTACAAAGAGTGTATAACGAATCGCTTGTTCACTGCAATACGCGGTTCTTTCCACACCATACAACTTCATTTGAGAGCGATATGCTGATACGATACAAAAAGACGAATTAGGAAAGACCCTGCCTGTTGCCAATATCTATACGCAACCCGAGCATAAGATCCAAGCCAGCCTGCTTGACAAGGATGCCCTATGGGCGATCAAGAAACTCCAAGCCAGCGGTGCGGAGGCCTATTTGGTCGGTGGTGCCGTTCGGGACATGATGCTCGGCACCACTCCCAAGGATTTTGATATTGCCACCAGTGCATCACCAAGACAGATCCAACGAATGTTCTGGAATGCCAGAATCATAGGAAAGCGTTTCAAGCTGGTGCATCTGGTTTTCAAGGACAAGGTTTTGGAAGTCTCCACCTTCAGAAGCGGTGAGGAGGCTTTGGACGGGAACAATAATGTGTTCGGTTCCATCGATCAGGATGCAAAACGCCGCGATTTCTCCATCAACAGCTTCTATTACGACCCCACCAGCGGCCAGTTGCTGGATTTCAACCATGCCATGGAGGATTTCAAGAAAAAACGCATCAGTTCAATTATTGACTTGGATGAATCCTTCAAAGAGGACCCGGTCAGGATGATCCGGGCGATCAAGTACTCTGTATCAACCGGTTTCACCTTGCGTTGGAGCATTAAAATGGCCATCCGCAAGTACTCGAACGAACTTTCGCGGGTTTCTACAAGCCGGCTGACCGAAGAGGTGAACAAGATACTGGCCAGCGGTCACAGTTGTGATATTTTCAATGAGCTGAAGCGATACAAGCTTCTGGTTTTCATGCTGCCGGCCTTTTCCATTTACAGCAGTTATCCACAGGTGCAGTCGAGCCTGAAGGAGATGGACAAGCAGGTAATGCTTGCAAAGCAGGGGAAAGGCGCTGAAGTTCAGCTGGCAGACATGATCAAGGCTCTCGTTGATCCTTTGATCGTCTTTACCGATGAACAGCTGACAATCGACCAGCGCTTCAAGGAGACGTTCAGGCAGATCAAGGTGCTGATCAGCCCCATGACTCCGTCCAACTATGATATTGAGCTTGCCAGCGAACGACTGTTGTGCGAGCGAGGATTCAAGACTCCCCGCAACTGTGTCCGTGTGCAGCGCCCTGCCAATCGTATTCCCGGTCGCAGGCCTGCAGCAGCCGCTCAGCGCAAGCCCAGGGGCGAGGTGTCAGCCGAAGGGGCGAAGAAGCGAAGAACCAGAAAACGGGGACCGAAGAAGAGCCCGATGGCTATTGCAGGTGCACAGGCGCATTCCGAGCAGCCTGCAGCTCAGACCAGTGCTGAGGTGCATGACCTTTAGCCCCATTCCTCGATTTCTATGTTGACGCTGGAGACAAAGATGCTCCCGTACTTTTCCAAGCTGTCGGCGATGTACTCCTGCAGTTCTCCCAGCGTGGTGGAGATTTGGTGTTGCATCGGCACCCTGAGCTTGACCGTCAGGGCATAGCCTTCCGGTTTTATCTGGACCTGTACGCGCTTTACCTTGATCTGCGAATCGAATTCGTCCAGGCAATGGGCAACCATTTGCGTAAGGGCCGCTTCACTGACGGTCACTTTGCTGTACTTTGAGAATTCAGGTCGTACGATGGTTTTTTCAAAACTGACATTTCTCCGTTTGAAGGGAACCTTGCGGCCTTTCTTGTTCTGAAAGACTCGCATGGAATCGTAGACGATCTGCGGATAGTTGCGGGTGATTTCTATGGAGGGAACCGGGATTACGTGCTTGCCTTCCGAGTAACGGATGCGCATTGCGGTCTCAATCTGCTCCTTGGTGGCAATATCCTCGATGCGAAACAGTTTCTCCGGCTGGGGTAGATTGAGTCTTGAAGCAATCTTATATACCATTTTTTCACTGGTTCCGATGATCAGCACCCTATGGTACTTTTCCTTCGCCAGTGCATCGCTGACCTGCTTCTGATGTTCCAAATCATCGAATACGGCGGTACGAACAGCCGATAGGACATTCTCCTCCCGCTTCGCGGACTTCCCTGCAAGAATACGATCGCCACGGATAAGCAGACCATCATCAATGATTAAATCTATACGATATTTCTGGGCGACCAACTTGGAACGGAAGCTTTTACCGGTACCGCTTTTACCGACAAGTGCATATACCTTCGTTCCCTTCAGTTTCCAGAAGGCATACTTAAATACTCGATTCATGGTTCTCATTATACTGAAATTCTTGTACAATAGAACTGTATTTGCTAAAATTCTCATTCTGTTCTGATAATCATCTACATAAGGAGCGTTATGCATGCAGAAAGTACCTACGTTCAGCAAGGGTGGTGTGCATCCTGATGACAAGAAGGTATTCAGCCGTTCCCAGTCGATCGAAAGACTACCCATGCCGTCGGAGTTGATCGTCGCACTGTCACAGCACCTAGGTGCACCGGCGAAAGCCCTCAAAGCCAAGGGCGATACCGTGCTCAAGGGAGAAAAAATAGGGGAGAGTGCAGGGTTCATCAGCTCTGATGTCCACTCACCTGTCAACGGCGTTATCAAGGAAGTCAGGCGGGTCACCCTTGCAAACAGCGTTCAATGCGATGCGTTTGTGATAGTTCCCGATGCCGAGCAACCCGATCAGGAAAGCGTTAAGCTCGATTGGAAAGACCAAAGCAGTGCAGATTTGCTTGCTAAAATCAAGGATTTGGGCATTGTGGGCATGGGCGGAGCCACCTTCCCTGCTCATGTGAAGTTCTCTGTTCCCCGTGACAAGAAGGTGGAAGCCTTTGTTGTCAATGGTGTGGAGTGTGAGCCCTACCTGACCGCCGACTATCGCATCATGCTCGAAAAAGGCGAACAAGCGCTCGAGGGAGCCATGATCTGCGCCAAGATCACCGGAGCTCGGCGAATTATCGTAGGTATCGAGATGAACAAGCCCGACTGTATCACCCATCTGCAAGAAATCGTCAAGCAAAAGGGTTACCCGATTGAAATCGTAGGATTAAAGGTCAAATATCCCCAGGGTGATGAGAAACAGTTGCTCAAGGCTACCATCCACCGGGAAATTCCTTCGGGAAAACTTCCTCTTGATGTCGGTGCCGTTGTGGCGAACATCGGCACTTGCAATGCAGTCTATGAAGCAATCGTATTGGGCAAGAGTCTCTACGAACGGGTGATCAGCGTCACCGGAGAGTGTATTGCCAACCCCAAGAACATCCTGGCTCCGGTGGGAACCAAGGTAAGCGACTTGCTTGCCTTCTGCGGCGGTTTTTCTAGTGAACCGGAAAAACTGGTCAGCGGCGGACCTATGATGGGCTTCTCTTTTTTCGATATGGAAACCCCCATCACCAAGGGAAGCAGCGGACTGCTTGCTCTACCTCCTCAGAAAAAGGTCCGTACTACACCGTGTCTGAACTGCGGGCGCTGTGTTGCAGCCTGCCCGATCGGATTGATGCCGGCAAAGCTGTATCGCCTGATCGACAATGGTCGCTATGAAGAGGCGATGCAGACCAGTCTTATGGACTGCAAGGAGTGCGGTTGCTGCTCATATGTATGTCCGGCGCACCTGCCGCTCGTGCATACCATGAAGACTGGAAAGAAACTGGGGAGAAAGAAGAAATGAATAAACCTACCTTGACGGTTTCCTCTTCACCACATCTTCATGCGAAGACGGATACTGCATCAATTATGTGGATTGTATCGCTGGCCTTGGCACCGGCCACCTTGTGGGGTGTCTATGTGTTCGGCTTGCGTTCAGCTCTTGTTTTGGCGGTTGCCATTGCAAGTTCTCTGCTCTGTGAATTTTTGCTGGGGAAAGTCAGCAAGGAATCGACCTTGTGGGACGGCTCAGCCTTCCTTACCGGCTTGTTGGTCGGCTTGAATATGAGTCCTTCGGTTCCGTTGTTCATTCCCTTCCTTGCAAGTGCCTTTGCAATCTTTGTTGCAAAGTGGGTGTTCGGAGGTTTGGGAGCCAACTGGGCGAACCCGGCTCTTGCCGGCCGTGTGTTCGTGTTTTTCTCTTTCACGACACCTATGTCCAGCTATGTAACCCCCAAAACACTTGCATCTGCGATGCCTGACGCCTTGGCTTCTGCAACTCCTCTCGGATTTGCCAAGACTGCCATTGCTTCGGGAACGCTTGGCATGGATGCAAACGCCCTCTTGGAAGGAGCCTCGTATCCGGCCACTTCATTTGCACAGTCCATCTCCTCGGTGACGGGGTTCAGTGCCTACAGCATAGACTCCTTCTTGGGAAATGTAGCCGGTTGTATCGGAGAAGTGAGTGCTTTGGCTCTGCTGATCGGTGGTATTTTCCTGTTGGTCTCCAAAATCATTACCTGGCATATCCCGGTAACATACCTGTTGAGCGTAGGTGTCTTCTCTTGGATCTTCGGCGGTATTCCTTCGGCGAATGGAGCTTTCAGCGGGTCTTTCTTCCCCTCGATGTTCTCCGGTGGTCTGATGCTGGGAGCCTTGTTCATGGCTACCGACTACGTCACCAGCCCCATCAGTCACAAGGGTCAGATAGTCTACGGTCTTGGTTGCGGCTTCTTCACTTTTCTCTTCAGATATTTCGGCAGCATGCCCGAGGCTGTCTCGGTCTCCATTCTTCTGATGAATATCCTGACCCCCACCATCGACAGGTATATCATTCCCCGCAAATTCGGCGATACGCGAGAACTGCGCAAGAAACAGAAGGAGGCTAAAGTATGACCAAGAATATTAAATATGCCCTGATCCTTCTCTCTATCTGTGCCGTCTGTGCTTTCGCCCTGGCCTTGACGAATTCCATCACAGAGCCGGTCATCATCAAAATGGACGCTGAAAAACGTCTCAATGCCCTGAAGGCGGTAAGCGGCGGTTATACGATTGGTGAGCAGAAAGAAGTCAGTGGCCATGCATATGTAACGTATGCTATAGAGCTTTCCGACAATTCCAAGACTGCCGGCTACATCGTGGGACTGAAGAGTGCAGGCTATGGCGGTGAGATGACCTTGGTTGCATCCTATACCACACAAGGTGAAATGCTGTTTGCTCAGCTTTTAACCCATACCGAGACTCCTGGACTTGGTAAGAAAGCCGAGGAAGCAGGGTACATGGACAAGTTCAAGGGAACCGGTGCTGCTAAGCCGGTACCGACGAATAAAACCATGCTCGGCGATAGTGAGGCCCAAGCTGTAAGCGGCTCGTCGGTGACCTTCACAGCAGTTGCAAAGGCCATAAACGGTGGCAGCGAGTATGTGAAAAGCCTTGGAGGTGCAAAGTGAAAGCCAATATGAAAGAACTTACAAAAGGAATATTCAAAGAGAACCCGGTGTTCGTCATCGTCCTTGGTCTATGCCCTGTTCTTGGTGTTTCCAGTCAGGTCTCCAATGCCATAGG
>VSSQ01001063.1_pt1 | contig 11888 bp, 7 predicted proteins | sample 4763081 | NCBI WGS metagenome assembly VSSQ01 (sample SAMN12137344, study PRJNA551015) | bioreactor metagenome | isolation source: SDC9 anaerobic chlorinated ethene degrading culture | place: USA: Knoxville, Tennesee | collected 2015-01-01
GAGCCTCTTTTTTTATTTTTTCCCCCTCGGAAAAATAGTTTTTAAGGAGCGACTATTTATTTCATCTGACCCTTACAAAATGAAGTTACTTCAATAAGGGCAGGGTTTATTCAACGTGATTTTCAGCAATATTTCCCGTTCCTTCGTGGCTCGCAGGCCACAAGCTGCTTAATCAGGATCCGTTGAACAGAGAACGTGACTATCGTTTGTCTGCGACAGCTTATAAGCCGGGGAATCAACAGTTTTTGCAGGTTTTCCGGTACAGCCTCAGGAGCGATCGCAGCAAATTTATTTACACTGATTCTGCGGTTACCACGCTGAACTTCCCGCTGATGGGCATCCCTTCATAAATATCCGAATCACATTGCTGCAGGCCATTATCGGCGCTGATCACTGAAGTATAATCAGGGTCAAGCAGAACGACATCAGCGGTCGAACCCGGGCGGAGGGATCCCTTATCAGGGAAGAGTCCGAAGATTCTTGCCGCGTTGACCGATGTGAGTGCGACAAACTGCTGCAGGCTGATTTTCTTTGTCAGCACACCATAAGTATAAAGCAGTGCCAGCCGGTGCTCAACACCGCCGGCACCGTTCGGAATCAGCGTGAAGTTGTCCGCTCCCTTGTCTTTCTGCCCGAAAGTATTAAACGGACAATGGTCTGTTGCAACCACATCCACGGTGCCATCCCGGAGGGCAACCCAGAGTGCTTCCCGATCCTCCCTGCCCCGGATTGGCGGACTGATCACATATTTGAGTGAAGCGGGCAATGGCTTGCGGTAAACGCTTTCATCAAGCAGCAGGTATTGGGGACAGGTTTCGCAATAAAGCGGCAAACCTTCGGCTTTGGCTGCACGGATATACTGCAGTGACTTCGCGGCAGAGGTATGCACGATATAAGTGCGGCATCCGGTTTTCCGGCAGAGGTCAATGACCTTTTTTACCGCACTTGCTTCCGTTTCAGGGGGGCGCGACAGCGCATGATAGAGCGGGCTTGTTTTGCCGGCGGCAACAAATTCCCGCTGCTTTTTCAGGATCAGGTCTCCCTCTTCGCAATGCACAAGCACAATGGCATTGAGTGACGCTGCAGCATGCATTACCTTTTCCAGCTCATGGTATTCTATTCCGATACTGCCTTTGTAAGCCAGGTAAACCTTGAAGGAGGTAATGCCTTCCTCATTCACACACTGTTGCATTTGTGACGTTATGGTATGATCGTACCAGGTAAGGCCAACATGTAGCCTGTATGGCAACAGGCAACTTTCCGCTTCCTGCCGTCTGAGTGAAAGTGCTTCAATCAGGTTCTGACCGGGCGCAGGCGTTACAAAATCCATGATGAAAGTAGTGCCACCGGCCATTGCGGCCAGGCTTCCGGAATGGAAATCATCGCACGAGCACCCTTCCGGTGTCGGTAAGGCAAAATGAACATGAGGGTCAATGCCGCCCGGAATAATATATTTTCTGCCGGCATCAATGATGTTGGTTTCGCCAGGCTGCCCCGACAGGTTGTTGCCGGTGGATATGATTCTGTTGTTACGGATCAGGATATCTTCCTGCCTGACAGATTCATCCGAAATCAGGGTTCCGTTGACGAGTAACGCCGACTGCATGAAGGCAACAGAATATGATTGTTAGCGTAGTAAAGGTAATCAAAATTAAGGTGCTGTCAAATGTCCACGGAAGTTATTCTGTCCGGAACCTGCAACCCATTATATTGCATTCAACTTATTAACGTCCTGCAAATGATTTTTCATATAATCCTTCAGATCCGGGCACAAATCCCAGCTTCCTCAGATAGGCCGAATATTTCTCGCTTTTCCCTTCTGAGATCACTTTTTTATATCCCTCCTCCACAAACCGGTTGTTTAACCTGAAGTAAATGAATTTCCCGTTTTTGAAATCCCGGTATTCGGGCAGTACATAATCCAGCCCCACCACCAGGCAATGGTCTTTTTCCCTGTGGGCCAGAAAAATCCCTGCCACAGCCATGTCACGTAAAACAAAAAAGCTGACGGTGTTAAGTTCTGGTTTATACGTGAATCCGGGAAAGAACTTCTGTATGTCTTTTTCATGAAACTTCAGAAAACGGAGCAGGTAGCGGTTGTCGGCCCTGACTTCCAGAATTTCGAAGACCTCCTTTTTCGAATAGATGGTATAGAGGTAGTAGATGTCGACGCAGGCAATAAAGGCATTCAAAAAACCGACAGGCAAGGCACCGATCAGGAATCCATAAGTCGAGAATGTGAGGGCGCCGGCAAGGTTGATCCACCGGAACCTCAGAATGGAGCTCATCGTCATGGAAAGGGCGATGATGCCGGAGGCCAGGTATCCGATCCATTGCAGAATATTTATATCCATTATTAATCTTTATTAAAAGATGACCTCTGCCCTGTTTCAGGTTGCAGAAAGATTTGCAAAGGTATAACAAAGCCCGGTTTTCAGGGTTGATCGTAATCTGAAATGAGCAGAACGAAAGTTTACCCGAGTTCAGCCAGTTTAACGGGGTAGTTTCCTGCATAGATATTGCCGAGGTTGCCGTCGATGGCGATCTTATCGCCGGGTTTCAGTATGCGGCCGTTGATGGTGCAGATTTTATCCCTTTCATTCACGATAAGTTCAGAGCAGTTGACCACGCATGTTTTGTCGAGGCGAACCGCAGTGACCGCGGCATGCGAGGTGGCGCCACCCCTGGCTGTGATCAGTCCGTCGCAGGCGAAGATCATCCCGATGTCATCGGGCACCGTATCCGGCCGCACCAGGATCTTCTGATCAGGCAATGCGCTGAACGCTTCCAGGTCTTTCATGTCGAAGGCAAGAATACCGTTCATCACCCCCTTGCCGAGGCCGATGCCACGGCCCAGCAGGTCAAGTTCTGAGGTCTTGCAGTTGAATACAAAACTCAGGTCCGGCTTGCGGATTTCCTGGTCGCGGGTTTGCAGGATATACAAATCATCCGGGTTCTCACTTTCGAAGGTAAACTCTATCTCCTGATGGCTGAAACCGTGGGTCTCTGTCAGGGCTTCGGCAATTTTCAAAAGTTTCTCATAGATGCCCGGAAAACCCTTCTGCAAAGAAACGCCCTTGTCGCCAAACAACTTTTTACGTTGCCGCTCGGTTACCGGCCAGGGGTGTACCAGACCGGCTACAATATCCTCGCCCTGACTGCAGAGCGTGAAATCTCCGTAAAGATGAATGCCGGGCTGCTCAAGGTCGGGCGCGTGGGTAAACAGCACCCCGGTGCCAGAAGTGCGGTGAAGGTTGCCCAGCACCATTTTCTGAACAATCACGGCGGTGCCCCACTCATCGGCTATCTGCAGGTATTCGCGGTAGACTTTCGCCCTTTCGCTGTCCCACGACTGCAATACGTTAAAGATAACCTGCTTGAGCTGTTCGTATGGCTCATCTTTAAAGTGAATGTTGTGGCTGTGCAGGATATTTTTATAGGCAAACGCCATTTCACGCATCTGGGCCGGACTGAAATCGATCTTCTGGCTGATGCCGTAACGCGTTTTAAAATCGATCATTACCTGGTCAAACTCATCGCGCGATACACCGAAAGCCATGCCCCAGGACTGGAGAAAACGGCGGTAACAATCCCAGGATGTCCAGCCAAAATTATCTTTTTTACTCAGCGCTTCCACAATCTTGTCGTTGAGGCCGACATTGAGGTAGGTATTCATGGCGCCCGGCATCGAGATGGCAGTACCTGAACGCACCGACAGCAGCAGCGGATTGTCGGGGTTGCCAAACTGTTGTCCGGTTGTCCTTTCAAGATTGGCAATCTGCCGGCGCAGCATCAGGTCAAGTTCCTTTTCAATGAAGGGATTCTGGAGAATGGCTTCGCGGCGGCGGAAAATTTCAGTAGTCAGCACAAATCCCGGTGGTATCGGAAACTCGAGCAATGATAATTTCTTCAGGAAGTATGCCTTCGAACCCAGAAAGATCTGGTTGTCCATTTCCGGTGTTTCCCGGTTCAGCAAAGAGATGACCAGATCGGTATTGTAGGACATAATACTCCGGATGGTTTCTTCAGAGTAATTATCCACCATCTGCCTGAATGACCCCAGGATACGTACAAGAAAACTGTCAAGCGATTGCACCAAAAACGCCGAAGAGAGCATCTCACGGTAAAACTGCTCGGATTTTTTCATCACAAACTGCTTCCCCGGGTCCTCTTTGATTTCCTGAGGATAGATCTGCGGAATCACTACCTTCAACTGGCTGTCATAGATACGCAGGAAATACTTGCTGATGATCTCGCGCACACTCGAGAGCATGAACTGAAGAATATTGATGTACTGACCCACCGAGAAGCTGGCTGAATTCAGGCTGAAACGGAACATCTTCAGGTTTGAGTTGAACCCCTGATCGCTGATGCCGTCGAGTTCCAGTCCCTGACGGAAGAGCTCAAGCACCACATGAATCCTTCTGAGTGTTTTGGCCGTGATATAATCCAGGTTGATACTGGCAATCAGTTGTTCCATCAGGGTTGCAGCAACCTTTTCGAGCCGGAAGGTAAGCCCCATGGCCTCGAACTTGGGCTCCCGGTATTTTCCGTACATGCTCGGGATGCCGATGGCTATGTGGCGCTTATGATAAATATCTTCCCAGCCTTCGGTTTTTTCAGCTGACATGATGATGGTATTGAGCTGGCGCATAAAGATATACACCTGTCTCAACGCCCGGTCGGGTGCCGGGCGCTCTAGCAGTTGCAGCAATCCGTCAATATCGCTTTGATTGAAGAAACTGAATTTGCGCATCAATACCCCGAGATTGACCGTATTGAACGAGTACTTTTCCTTCAGGAGTTCGAGCAGCCTGAAGATGTAAAGCAACCGTTGTTTGTCGAGGGTATTGTCGGAAGCAATGCTTTCGATATTTTTTCTGATTTTGTCTGCTGGCAGGTTCATCAGGGTTTCCGGCATACAGTTGAAGGTTTCGCAAAGCTGATGCATCAGGCTGTTAATGCCGGTAAACCACCTCGATTGCAGTGACAGACTGAGCTCGACATCTTTGGGCAGCAGCGAATGCAGGTGGGCCGGATTCCCGTCGTACCAGTACCTGATGATATTTCGGGTTAGTTCTATGTGGGTATTGTTGCTTTCCGTATGGACCTGTTTCCGCAGAAAATGGATCAGCCTGTCGTTGCGGTGCGAAAGTTCATCCATGGCGGTGGTGACTTCGCGAAGCTCCCCTTCGGCGCCGATCTCATTGAAATATACCGGAAATAGCCTTGCCAGCTGCTTGATGTGTTTGAAGATCGGCTTGATGTCGGAGTTAAGCAGGGCGGTAACATCGCGTTGAAACAGATCGGTATCGGCCACGAAAACGCCGCCCAGCCTGAGATGAATAATCAGCGCGGAGAGCAGGTCGCGGAAAGTGAGGGGGGAGTATTCGATCAACTCCATCCACACCCGGATGTTCTTGATATGGTATTCATTAACCCTGAGTTGCCAGTCGTCGCTGATGTAAACAAGCCCCGGTGCAATAAACCCGTAGCGGATCAGCAGTTTTTCGAAGTGTGATATATGGCGGTCATTCTCCGTGCGGAAGATTTCTTTGCCCAGCGTAAGAATGCAGTCAAGAACGGTTCCGGGGTTGCTGGTTTTAAGGTCAGCGAAAAGCCTGAAAATATTATCGAGAAACCCGAATACCTCATCACTCGACAACTCGTTCTTAATGTTCCGGAGCAGGTTGTTGAAATCGCGTAGCAGCAATTCTTTCTGATTCTGCATCCCTTCGAGATGAAGCAGAAACAGCAGGTAGAAGAATTTCTCGTGGAAACGCCCGAAGCTGTGGTGCAGTTGCCTGATGTGCAAGGCTATTTCATTGAAGCCGGGGATGGCCAGCAGGCTTTCGGGATCTGTGGCATTTTCTGCGGAAGTGATAATGTTGTCAAAATATGCATTTCCGATGGAGGAGATGCATTGCCTGCTTCCGGCTGAGAAAAGCTTCTTTCTTTCAGCCAGCCAGGCTTCCGCGTTGGTGGTGTTTTTCCAGTATGTAGCGTTAAGTATCAGGGTATCGCGCAGAACTTTGTATGCTTTCTCCCTGCTTTGGCCGGGCCAGTTGCCACGCGTGAACACCCGCTGCATAAATGTTGAATTCATGATCAGAGCCAGCGGGTGCTGCGCCGGTGTTTTTGAAAGAACATCGAGCAGCCGCATAAGACTTTGTTCCCTGCTGAGTTCTGACTGAAGCAGTTTTTCTGCCATCTCGAGCAGGGTGTGAACAGCGTCTTCTCCGAGTTCAGGTGTGGTTACCCTTTCAAAAATTCCTTCGAAAAGGCCGAGTACCACATCCCAGGCAAAAACAGCTTCTTCGTGTTTGTCATAAAACCAGAAATCACCCAGGGTAATGCTTCTCAGTTGTCCGATCACATATCCGCTGTTCGAGAAAGGATGGTTATATTCGTTAAGGCAGTCGACCGCCCGTGCATGTATGCTGTAATATTCAAGCGACAGGTCTCTGAATGCCTGGTGGGTTTCCGGTATTTCGATTTTTCCTGTCCTGGTCTCCTGAAGGTTGGCTGCCAGGGCATCCGATTTCAGGGCATTCCGCTGATCCATATTATTGAATTTTCAGCTAAATTACTAATAATCCGGGCTCAAATCAGCAATGAATGACAAAATCAGATACCTTGCTATTGCACGCAGAATGGGTAGTTCATTATATGATGTGCTGTCTGTTTTTGCCACAGAAGCACCAAGACTCAGAAAAATACAAAATTATTGCAGGAAAATGGATGCCGAATACTTATAAAAAGTTTGATGACTGACTTGAGGATACTTGCGCAGATATTCTTATAAATAATGCTTTTCAGATTCAGTCTACCCCGATTTGGTGTAATATGCTGCAAAACGTTATATTAAATCTGAATTTACTCTTGCATTTATCTCACAGATATCTAATTCTCAAAGAGTACATTCAATCATTATCCATGCTGATAACAAGATTCATATTTGCTATTGAAATTTTTGCCTGATAGTGTGATCTATTTTCTTCCTTTTTCCGTAGCTATATTTTATGATTGAAGCAAATTATAGATGCTTTTACTTGTAAGCCGGGTCCGGGTTCCTTAAACGTGGTGCAACATTTGTAATCAGCTATTCTATTTTCAGATTCTTTTGAAACTGATATAAAATTCTTTTGTGTGTTTTTGTGTTTCAGTGCTTTGGTGGCTTCTTTTAAATACCAAAGTTGCCATAATATATCCAGCACATCAAATAAGGAATTGCCTTGCAGAATCCGGGTTTACCGCAGCCATTGCATTGTGGTCAAAGGATTCGTGAGCCACGAAAAACTTTTGTCACTTTCTGTTGTTTAAGTTTTTTCTCAAAACGTTATACGAATACGGGCAGTTCCAACCTGATCCCGCTTACACAAAATATTATGAAACGAAAACTGGATCTTAAAAAAGTAAAAGTAAGCCGTCAGCGCGAGATTGCCCCGGGCGTTTTTGTACTTTCATTTCCGCGTCCCTGGGATTTTACGGCCGGACAGGTCATCGGAATCAGCGGGCACGAAACTGCTGAAGCTCGCCTTTACAGCATTGCAAGCGGAGAACTCGACGATGAAGTCGATATTCTATACAACATCAATCCTGAGGGAAAGCTTACACCCTGGATGGCCCAGCTGAACACCGCTGATACAATCTGGGTCAGCGAACCTTTCGGTTCCTTTACAGGAACCGGAGAAGCCGGATGGTGGATTGCTTCGGGAACGGGGATAGCCCCTTTCAGCGCGATGTTCCGCACCGGTTTGTCGGCCGGCAAAAAATTGCTCCACGGAGGCCGTGACCTTAAATCATTTTATTTCAATGAGATGTTCGGCCCTGAGCTGGGCGAAAATTATGTCCGCTGCTGTTCACGGGAGCAGGGCCCGGATGTCTATCATGGGCGCCTGACCCAGTACCTGACAGAACATCCCGACCTGTCGCCTTCAGAAAAGTATTACCTTTGCGGCAGCGCCGAAATGGTTGTGGATGTGCGTGATATCCTTATTTCCAGGGGTATTCCCTTCGACCACATCATCTCGGAGATTTATTTCTGATCCTGATTATGCATAAGGAAGCCCTGTTCGGAAAAACACTGGATGAAATCAGGCAGGTGGTCATATCACTCGGCCTGCCTGCCTATACCGCTGCTCAGATTGCCTATTGGCTTTACAAAACCGGTATCACCACCTTTGATGATATGACCAATGTCTCGAAAAAGGTGCGCTCACTGCTTGCCGAACACTATGAATTCGGAGTAAAGGCCCCCGTGAAGGTCAACGAATCGGCAGATGGTACCAAAAAATATCTTTTTGCAGCCGGTAACGGAAAATTCATTGAAGCGGCTTATATCCCTGACGGGAAAAGACATACCCTCTGTGTGTCTTCGCAGGTGGGGTGCAAGATGGGCTGTTTGTTTTGCATGACCGGTAAGCAGGGTTTTCAGGGGCACCTGAGCGCGGGGGAAATCCTCAATCAGCTGCGGAGCATTCCTGAGCGCAAACTCATGACCAACATCGTTTACATGGGCATGGGTGAACCTTTTGACAACCTGGATGCCGTGATGAAAAGCCAGGAAATTCTGACGGCCGAATACGGATTTGCCATCAGCGTCCGCAAAGTGACGGTATCAACCATCGGGATTGTTCCCGCGATGCGGGTTTTTCTGGAAAAGAGCAAATGCAACCTTGCCGTGAGCCTGCATACGCCTTTCGAAGATGAGCGCAGGCGGTTGATGCCGATTCAGAATGTCTATCCGCTCAGGGATGTGATTGCCACCATTCAGGAGTATGACATCGGCCGGTATCGCAGGGTGTCCTTCGAATACATCATGTTTAAAGGGGTGAATGATACCCGCCGGCATGTCAATGAACTTGCCCGACTGCTCAATAAAGTAAAGAGCCGCATCAACCTGATCCGCTTTCATCCCATACCCGGTACTCCGCTGATGTGCTCTGACGAGGCCACCATCCTTGATTTTCAGCAGGCATTGAACGACAAAGGCATAGTTACCACCCTGCGGGCTTCAAGAGGCCAGGATATTGAAGCCGCGTGCGGACTCTTGTCGACAAAGGAGCTGGTCAAAGCCCAAAAGGAGGACTTCTGACAGGGTTTGTTTTTTGAGTAAAATGATTCTAACTGAATCAAAAGTGATAAATAAGCTTGAAAATATTTTATAGAGAGGGTCAGATATTCCGGTTTTACTAAGGAGGAAAATGAAGAGGTTGTTGGAAATTAAAATTAAATACCGGATTAAAATCATGAGTGTCAATGCATGATCTTACTACCGGCCGCCCGGCGGGATTGATCCTGAGGTTTGCCACACCCATGCTGCTGGGCAATGTTTTCCAGCAGTTATACAATGTCACCGACAGCATCATCGTCGGCAGATTTCTCGGTAAAGAGGCGCTGGCAGCCGTAGGTGCTTCATTCCCGCTGATTTTTATGCTGGTTTCATTCATCATCGGCATTGCTTCCGGCTCCACCATTATCATCGCCCAGTATTTTGGTGCTAAGGATATGGTGAAAGTCAGGCGGTCGATGGATACCATGTATATTTTTCTCTTCTTTGCTTCGTTGCTCGTCGGAATACTTGGCATCGCTTTCAGTGAACCGATCTTCAGGCTCATCCGGCTGCCGGAGGAGGTAATTCCGCAGGCGGCCCTTTATATGCAGGTTTACTTTACCGGGATCCTCTTTTTCTTTGGTTTTAACGGCACAAGCGCGGTATTGCGCGGACTGGGCGATTCAAAAACCCCGCTCTATTTTTTAATTATTTCCACACTTACCAACATTGTTTTTGATTTGTTGTTTGTCGTGGTCTTTCAATGGGGCATTGCAGGAGCTGCATTGGCAACCGTGCTTTCGCAGGCCGGTGCGTTTGTTACCCTGGTCATTTATCTTAACAGAAAGCATCCGCTGATCAATTTGTCATGGCGAAAGCTGGCATGGGACCGGGAGGTATTTCGTGAAAGCATCCGCATCGGGGTTCCCACGGGGTTTCAGCAGACATTTGTTTCACTGGGAATGCTGGCCCTGCTGAGAATTGTCAATGATTTCGGAACGGATACAGTAGCCGCATACAGCGTCGCGGGCCGCATTGATGGACTGGCTTCCCTGCCTGCCATGAATTTCGGTCAGGCATTGTCGACCTATACCGGTCAGAATATCGGGGCACGTAAAATCAGCAGGGTGGGGGAGGGCTTGCGGGCCACCCTTCGCATGTCAAGCATGGTGGCTGTTGTTACCTCGCTGATTATCATGATTTTTCGTGAGCCATTAATGACGCTTTTTACCAGTGACACTGAGGTGATTCAGATCGGGGCCCGCTATCTGCTGATTGTCGGCGGCTTTTATGTGATGTTTTCATCCATGTTCGTCATTGGCGGTGTGATGCGCGGCGCCGGCGATACCATTGTCCCGATGTTTATTACCTTACTTTCCCTCTGGTTATTCCGCATTCCCCTTGCTGCAATACTCTCACGCAGTATAGGGGTTGACGGTATCTGGTGGGCCATCCCCATTGCCTGGTTTATGGGAATGACGCTGTCGTTCCTGTACTACAGAACCGGAAAATGGAAGACAAAAACAGTGGTAAAGTTCAGAAATAGTTAAAAATCCGCCTCAATCAAGGATGTATTCCTGCTCAGGTCAGTTCATCTGATCTCAGCTGAAAACGGTATGCGGCCTTTATTCATGGTAACTGTACTCATACCTTAAGCGGTAATGCTGGCCGGGACGCTGTGCCTGAGGTTCTGTTCTGATCTCTGAGCCGGTATTCCTGCCGTCAGCATCGTATTCACGGGTAATCAGGGAAATCAGGCTGCCATCACCCGACTCCTCCCTGTAAAGTACATTATTGCCCTGTTCGTCATACTCAAGGTGTACGATTGATTTTCCCCTCACGGTTTCTTCTTCCATTTTTGCCGGATGGCCGTTTTCGCCTATCGTGATCGTATTGCGGGCTATGAGGTTGCCGCGGGTATCGTAGCGTTTTTCAAGTACAATATGCCCGGCTTCGTCCATGACGGAAACCAGTTTTGATTCCCCGTCACTGCTGATCTGCACCTCAATGGTTTCGTCAAGCCGGCCGTTTTCGGCATAGATATAAGTCTTCTTCATTTCCGGCTCCCCGTCGGCATCAAAGGTCTCTTCCCTGATCAACAGGCCATCTTCATAAGTCCGGTAATGCTTCTCACCTTCATCTCCTTCACTGTCGAAGGTCTGTTTCATGATCAGCAGGTCATTCTCGTAAATATACCTGATTTCATCCGTTCCTCCTTCGAGATAATGCCTCCATTCTTTAAGAATCCTGCCTTTTTCATCAAATTCACGGGTAGTCCTTTCGGCAGTCTCTCCTTCCAACTCCAGAAGTTCTTCCACCGGATGCCCGTTTTCCCATTTAATTACAATCCGTTCCTCCGGTTCGCCATAAGCGTTGTAACTTATCCTTTCCACTTCATGGCCTTCTTCATCCATAACCACCCGGTTAACCATAATTTCTTCGGACAGTATACCATCATCATCCGGGTCGGTCAAAACCAGGTTGGTACGATATAAAGTAATCTCCCTCACTTGTTTTTCCATTTCAATTTTTATTTAAACATTATCCGGCTGCAAATTAAATAAAACCGGCGGATATTTCATGGCGATTTTTGTGCGGCTTATTCTGTATTTTTAATACGGCCGGAGAGCCTGGTACCGTGAGTTATTTCTTGGGAGTGCCCTGGATGTGAAAATTTTGCAATCAGCGGGGATATGCCTGTTTTCATTATAAATTATGTAACTAATCAGTTTTCCAAAAACACTACGTTATTAACAATTTCGGTGCTTTATAAACGGATTGAAAGTGATTGTTGGCTGACGAATTGGAAATTCAACGTTTACTAACAAAAAGC
>VSSQ01000642.1_pt3 | contig 11883 bp, 10 predicted proteins | sample 4763081 | NCBI WGS metagenome assembly VSSQ01 (sample SAMN12137344, study PRJNA551015) | bioreactor metagenome | isolation source: SDC9 anaerobic chlorinated ethene degrading culture | place: USA: Knoxville, Tennesee | collected 2015-01-01
ATCCTGCAGCAGGTCCGGTGCTGAGCATGATGCTTCAGGAGTTTTTGAGGCTACTGAAATTTTGGTTTCGTCAGAATTAAGCGGAAAAATTCTGGAATTGGATATTGAGGAGGGTGACAGCGTTGAGGCCGGCGCGGTATTGGGCCAAATTGACACAATTCAACTTTTCCTTAAAAAAAGGCAGCTTCTCGCAACAGTGAGAGCTCTTGAGGCGCGCCGCCCTCAGGTTCGCAAACAGATTGCGGCACTCGAAGAGCAGATTTCAGTGCAAAAGCGGGAGAGAGAGAGGTTTGAGAGATTACTCAAAGCAGACGCCGCCACTCAGAAACAACTTGATGATATCACCTCATCAATATCTGTACTTGAGAAACAGCTGGAGGCACAACGCTCAACTCTTAGTAATACTTCCGGAGGAATTACCGAGGATGCTGCTGCACTGATGGTTCAGGTAGATCAGATAAACGATCAGCTGGAAAGAAGCAAAATTGCATCTCCAATATCGGGGACCATCCTTGCAAAATATGCAGAGGCAGGAGAGATAACTATGGCCGGCAGGGCGCTTTTCAAGGTGGCAGAGACAAAAAATATGCACCTAAAGGCATACATCACTTCAGATTTGCTCACCAGATTAAAGCTTAACCAGACAGTTAAGGTTTTTGCTGATTTTGGGGAGGAGGGGAGCCGGGAGTACAGCGGAGAGGTTATATGGATATCTGATAAGGCCGAGTTTACTCCAAAGACTATTCAGACCCGGAGTGAAAGAGATAATCTTGTTTATGCAATTAAGATTGCAATTATAAATGATGGTTTTTTAAAGATTGGAATGTATGGAGGGATTGACCTCGGTTTGTAAAAAATCGTTTTCCAAATCAATTGTAGTTAAAGAACTTGCCAAAAACAACGGCAAGGTCTCCTTTGAGGTTGAGAGGGGGGAGATTTTTGGGGTGATTGGGCCTGACGGAGCAGGAAAGACTACTCTGTTCAGGGTTCTTACCACTCTTTTACTACCTGATGCAGGAGAGGCAAGGGTGGAGGGGTATGATATTGTGAAGGATTACAGGGAGATCAGGAAAATAGTGGGATATATGCCCGGAAGGTTTTCTCTTTATCAGGATCTTACTGTGGAGGAGAATCTGAGAATCTTCGCAACACTATTTAACACAACAATCGAGGAGAATTACCACCTTATAAAGGATATTTACTGCCACCTGGAGCCCTTTAAAAAGAGAAAGGCGGGGGCGCTGTCAGGAGGTATGAAACAGAAACTGGCTTTAAGTTGTGCACTTATTCATAAACCTGAAGTCCTCTTTCTTGACGAACCTACTACAGGAATAGACCCGGTTTCAAGAAAAGAGCTATGGGAGATGCTGGGAAGATTAAAAAGAGAGGGAATCACAATTGTTGTATCAACTCCATATATGGATGAAGCATCTCTTTGTGACAGAATTGCACTTATGCAGGATGGAAAATTCCTGATGTGTGATACCCCCCGGGCAATAATTGACTCTTTTGATAAAAATCTTTTTAGTGTTAAGGGGGAGAATATGGGGGTACTTCTTGAGGGTTTGAGAGGAGCAGATGGGGTGCTCTCCTGTTTTGCATTTGGAGATTCGCTCCACATAACAACGGAAAAGGAGAACGGAATATTTCAGGCAGTTACAACAGACTCTCTGAAGGCCTACCTTGAGAAGGCTGGTTTTAAAGGGGTTGAGGTCACAAAAACAGAACCCTCTGTTGAAGATTGTTTTATGGAACTATTGAGCAAATGAGAGTAATAGAGGTAGAGAACCTTACTAAAAGATTCGGCAGCTTTACAGCTGTTGATAATATTTCATTCTCAGTTGAGAGAGGAGAGATATTCGGCTTTCTGGGTGCAAACGGAGCAGGAAAAACAACAGCAATGAAGATGTTGTGCGGTCTGCTCAGGCCGACATCCGGAAAAGGGGTTGTCGCCGGATTTGATATAAACAGAGATAGCGAAAAGATAAAGGCAGCAATTGGATATATGAGCCAGAAATTTGCTCTTTACGAAGATCTTAAAGTATGGGAAAACATAAGGCTCTATGCAGGCATTTACGGAGTTCCTGAAAAAGAGGCAACAGAGAGGTCACACAGACTGCTGGAGGAGCTGGGCCTTGAGAAAGAGAGGGAGAGTCTGGTTAAGTCGCTCCCTTTAGGCTGGCGTCAAAAACTGGCATTCTCAGTCTCCATTTTTCACAGGCCGAGCATTGTTTTTTTGGACGAGCCCACAGGAGGGGTGGATCCGGTAACAAGGCGGCAGTTCTGGGAGATGATTTACAAGGCTGCAGCCGGAGGAATCACCATTTTTGTAACAACACACTATATGGATGAGGCAGAATATTGCAATAGGGTCTCAATAATGGTGGACGGCAGAATAGAGGCACTGGACTCCCCTGCCCTGCTTAAAAAGGAATTTGGAGCAGTAAATATGGACGATGTTTTCAGAAAACTGGCAAGGAGATCAAACAACGGGTTGTTATGAGAGCTTTCAGAGTATTTGTTCAAAAAGAGTTTTACCACATCCTCAGAGACAGGTGGACTACCATTATTCTGCTGGCTCTTCCAATACTTATGATTATACTCTTTGGGTTTGGGATTACAACAGAAATCAGAAACACAAAATTTGCGGTATATGACCCTGCAGGTGATTTTACTACAAGGGGGATAATCAATAAACTAGAGAGCAGTGAATACTTTACTCTTGAGAGGTACCTCTCCTCCCCTGATCAAATTGAGCAACTATTCAGAGAGGGCAAAACAGGTTTTGCCGTTGTATTCAGTGATGAGCAGATTCTTTTGGTGGCGGATGGTACTGACCCAAATACTGCGTCAATACTTACAAATTATGCAACTGCACTTATTAATTCATATTTGGAGGAGAGCGCTGTGAGAGAGGCGGGCGGCGGCGCGGCGACGAATGTCGCCGGCGATCCGCCGGTTGCTGCCGCAACCGCCGCCGCCCGCCGCACAATCACACCGGAAATCCGCCTCCTCTACAACCCATCGCTCAAAAGCGCATACAATATTGTCCCCGGTATAATGGGGATGATACTGATGCTAATCTGTGCAATGATGACATCGGTATCAATAGCCAGAGAGAAGGAACTTGGAACAATGGAGGTTCTGCTGGTCTCACCAATGAAACCTTTCCTTATAATACTAAGCAAGATTGTTCCATATTTCACCATTTCCGTAATCAACTATGTTACAATACTGATTCTCTCCGTTTATGTTCTCAATGTTCCCATTGCCGGCAGCCTGATACTGCTCTCCGGGCTTTCACTGCTATTTATAATGGTCTCTCTGCTGCTTGGCATTCTTATCTCATCACTGGTAGAGAAACAGATTGTAGCGCTGCTCATTTCCGGAATGCTGCTGATGATGCCTGCAGTCTTCCTCTCCGGGCTGATGTTCCCTATTGAGAGTATGCCTGAGGTACTTCAGTGGCTCTCACACATCCTCCCCGTAAAGTGGTTTATAATTGCCGTAAGGAATGTAATGATAAAGGGGCTGGGATTCTCGTCAATAATAAAAGAGATTGCTATACTTACCGGAATGGCCGCTGTTATACTGGCTGTAAGTATCAAAAAATTTAAATTCAGACTGGAGTAGTTATGTTAAAATATTTACTGGAGAAGGAGTTCAAACAGTTCTTCCGGAACAAGGCCCTGCCTAAAATGGCTGTAATAATGCCATTCATGGCAATTTTAATATTCCCGCTGGTTGCAAATTTTGAGATTAAAAACATTAACCTGGCAATTGTGGATAATGACAAAAGCTCCACATCACGAGCAATGGTTCAGAAGATTGCTGCCGGTGGATATTTCAGTATATCACAAGTTGCAGATACCCACAATGAGGCGATGATAGATATTGAGCTTAACAAATCCGATATTATTCTTGAGATCCCGGCAAATCTTGAGAGAGATATTCAAAGAGATGGCACAGCGAAGGTACTGGTCTCCGCAAATGCTGTCAGTGCAACCAAAGGGGGGCTTGGGAGTGCATATCTGGCCGGAATTGTTGGCGATTTTAACAGAGAGATCAACTCAGATATATTAACGATGTCGGAGCTAACGATGTCAGAGCAATTCACAATCACACCCCGGTTCTGGTACAATCCACGCCTGCTGTATACATACTTTATGGTACCCGCACTGATGGTTATGGTTCTTGCAATGGTATGCGGATTTCTGCCGGCGCTCAATATTGTGGGAGAGAAAGAGAGCGGCACCATTGAACAGATAAATATCACCCCGGTAAGCAAACTAAACTTCATACTCTCCAAGCTCCTCCCCTATTGGATAATCGGCTTTGTAGTCCTCACCATAAGTTTTCTGGCTGCCTGGGTGGCCTACGGACTCACACCTGCCGGAAGCCTTGCCACCATCTACCTCTTTGCCGCCCTCTTTGTGCTGGCATTTTCAGGTTTTGGGCTGGTCATCTCCAACTACGCCACCACACTCCAGCAGGCAATGTTCATGATGTTCTTCTTTGTCCTCACCTTTAATTTTATAAGCGGACTATACACCCCCGTTGCAAATATGCCGCAGTGGGCCCAAAACCTCAGCATCATAAGCCCACTCAAATACATAATTATAGTTCTCCGCCAGGTCTACCTGAAAGGGAGCACCTTCTCAGATCTTCTTACCCCTTTCTGGATGCTCACCGGTTTTGCAATCCTCTTCAACGGATGGGCAGTACTGAGCTACAGAAAGAAGAGCTAGCCTCGGGAGACATTATCTCCAGTTTTTGTCAAAGTAGTCGTAATATGCATTCATAAATGCCTCAGGTGTACTATAGCCAATTGTTGCAAATCCGGCCACAGGATTTTCTGTTACAGCTTTTACCGCAGCATACCCCCCTTTGTCAAATATAAATTCGTACATAATCTGTCCAAGTAGATAGTAATTAAAATAGGGGTTTGGATAGACTGCAATATCTTGATATAAAGGCTTATGTGAAAAATAAGCAGTAGCATCATTCAACGCCTTTACGGCATCTCCTTTTAACTGCTGCCTAACGGCATCACTCATTTTACCTCCATCAGCCATAAAGCTTGGGAATCCCTCATTGAGCCAGGCAGGCATAGAAATCCCCGGCTTCATTAAAAGAGACTGAAACTCATGAGCCAGCTCATGCCTGAGGTGGTTTTTAAACAAAGAGACATGATCTGATTGTAGTGCACATGTTGAACTTAAACCTGACGGCCAGGCAGTGCCTCCGGTTATTCTTCCATCAGGAGTGATTCCGTCTATGTATGCAAAAATGGATTCAGGCATTGTCAGAAAAGTTAATTTAACAGGATATGATAATGCAAAAATTCCCTTATATTGATTAAAAGCACTCTCCAGCTGATCAGTAAAATACGGGAAATTCAGAGAGGCGTCTGCATCCCTGTAGATTGGTTTAAAGTGCCCTGTCTCCTGCTGCCATTTAAGCCTCTGGTTCCCGCTTTTGATAATTCTGTACTCCACATATCTCAGCCACTTTGCATACAGAGTATTAAAGTCAGTAAACCGCCATGGTGCAACAGTTATTTCAGAAGCAGAGACACCCAAAATATCAAAATAGGGCCAGCAAAAATAGACACTCATAAATTCACCAAAGAGATAAGATATATATATCCCCCCCTTATTTCTAAAATTATCAGAACTGTTTATTTCGCTCATTTCAGGTATTCTCCCTCCATAAAGGTTTATTGCGGCACCTATAAGAGAATCGTCCGGCCTCAATCCAGATTCGTAACAGGCAAACCCGTTGTTAAACCAGAGTGGCATCTGCGAAAAGTTAAAATAGTGGCTTATAAAAGCTTTACCCAGATAAAAAAGTGCGGCAGAGTTTGCATCCGGAAAGAGAGCTTTCTGCTCAGGCGACAAAGGCTGGCTGATATATATCTTCCTGTCCTCTCCAACATATCCGCAGTCAAAAGCAAATGATCCTGCAGGCTTTGAGGCAGCAAAAGCTGTTGACAATACCGGTACAATATCAGGAATCGTAAAATATGATGGATTGGGCCCCCTTCTAAAGTAATTGAGAGCCTTAACCTTATCAGTTAACAAAGTCATATTGATTGCCGGAGCTTGCTCCTCAGTTGAATCAAATATATAGGTGACATTTGAGCCATCCTCTGCAGTAACAATTACAGAGATTCCTGATGCGTAGCTATAGGTCGTTACTCCTGACTCCAGATTCTGTGTGTTTATTTTTACAGATGCCTTTTCAGAAACAGTAAATGATGCAGCCAGCTGTCTCACAACTACAGTTGCCGGGAAGAGGAGAGTTATCCTTTTTGTATCCTCGTTAATACCACATACCAGATCATACTCGAGAGAGGAGTTTTTACTCTTTTCAAACTTAAACCCTGTCAGCTGCTTTGCCGAACTCTGCAGTCTGGTAACGGTTACTGTATACGCCGATGTACTTCCGTCCTCGGCCTGAACAGTATAGACAACCGAACCGGAGAAATCATTTTTTGAGATCTTGCTGGTCTGCACTACATCACCCACCTTAACCGTGGCCTTTGGAGAGCATGAGAATGAGGCAGCCAAAGATTTTAAATCACAACCGGAGGGGAGTGAGACAGTAACCTTGTCGCCGGAAATTACACCTGACACATCGGCTGTCAAACCCTGATTTTCAGCAACAGTAAATCCAAAAGAGAGCAGCTGCTTAGCCGAACTTTTTTGAGTCTGAGGCACCTCAACCTCAGGTTTGCTGCAAGAAGAGATAAAAAACAAAAGAGAAAACCACAACAGAATACGCTTATTCATAAAGAGTTATGTTAATATAAAACATTCGGGTCCTCTCAACAAATGTATAATTAATTATAATCCGTTATTCTCTTTAAAACGAAATTATAACACTGTTTGTACCTCTTTTAACTTTTAGGTTAACAGTAGATTTAACTTTATATAAATCCTCCTGCTCAACCTCACTTAAAGACTTAACATCTTTTCCATTAAACTCAACTATTCTGTCCCCACCCTTTAACCCGGCCTTCTCTGCGCCCGAGCCGTGATAGAGGCCGTTAACCACCCAACAGCCCAGGGTTTTGCTTCTATCTGTATATGCGAAGCCAAGGCTATTAAAAAATGATTCTTTATTAAAAGAGGAGTTAGGCTTCAGATACAGTTTTTTACCCTTTAGATCAATAATCACATAAAATCGTTCCCAAACCTGGTTCCCAATCAGGCCTATATGATCATTTTTGCCTGACAAGGCACCTGAAGAATCGGTACTATAACCCAGAACTAAATCATTAATATCAAAAGAGGCAATAGTACTCTTTTTTGCACGGAATTTCCAGCTTGATGATTTTCCTCCAATACCACCCTGCTCATAAGTTACCCCAAACTTCTCCTTAATGGTACTCAATTTATACCTGTTTGCCACAGCAGCTGATAAGCTGATAGAACCTCCCGAACCAAGGTCCATCATTGCCTTTCCCGTAATTGTAATATTATCATCAATACTAACAGCGACAGGCAGATAAATTCTGTTAGAGGTTATCTCTATATCAACAGGCACAAACCCCTCCGTATCCGCAGCAGACAGCTGGTTTACAAAGCCGATTTTTTCATTCGCATAGTCAATTATTATCGCCTTTCCGCCAAGCTCCTGTATCCCGAACAGGCCATCGGCCTTGTCCCCGAGTATCGGCTTTAACTGAATAATTGGCGCCATTTTAGGCTTATACTCCTTTCCGTACAATCTAAAAACAGCATCATCAAAAATCATCTTGACCCTTTGCTGCTTTCCCCCGACACCGCCAAGCATCGTATAACCAACCTTGCTGAATTTCAAGCCACTACCGGCAAGAAAAGTGCTATCCACATATACCATATCAGCCCCCGTATCAAATACAAAATTGGCAGCCTTACTACTAAAGTCACTTTTTAGATAGATATGGTGTCCATAATACTCCATATCGCTCATAGTGGTTTGAGCCACAGATTGCAGAGAAAAAAGAGTTGCAATACCTGCAAGAAAAAGCATTGAATAGAGATGTTTCATAGAGATAGTGATGAATTGATATTTACCAAATATAAAACAAAAAAACCAAATCGCCTCAGAGGAAAAGTGTCAAACATCAGTAAATGTGCTTGTTAGACAATTCTCTTAATTTTAATAATCATTTAATTATCAAATGCTTGACACTTTACCCCTGAGGTAACCATCTCATCTTAATCTTTAGATACAATCCGCACCCTATTAGGGTTATTCCTATAAGAACAAAGGTTAAATGCATAGGAGCATAGAATACTCTGAGCATTATCAACTGAACAATAATCCACCCGGTAAGCAGAACTCCCTGCGCAAAAATAAACAACGGATATTTCGAGGTTTTAAATAAAATGGTAGCGACAGTAACAAAACTTAAAATTCCATTGACAATCAAAAGGATAATACCTGGTATTAAATAGCTTTTGAATGGAGAGTGTTCAAGAAATGACAGAGGCATTTGCAATCCAGATCCTGAAGGGTCTGCAATCAGGTGTAAACCACCATATACAGCACCAATTCCATTTACACATAAGAGGAATATTGCGACTATTTTTACTATTGTTTTCATAATTTAAAAATAGTAGAAAATTTCACTCCCTCGTTCTACCTCAGAGGAAAAGTGTCAAACGCCAGTCAAAGAGATAGTTACGGAAATTGAGTAAATAATGTAATTAATTAAATACTAGGTATTTGACACTTTTCCTCTGAGGCAAAAAGAGGCAAAGAGGCAAAACGGCAAAAACTGCATTTCAGTTTTTTCGTAACTTCAACCAAATTTAAATCTTCACTATTATGGAAACAATTGTTGACATTATGGATCTCTTTTCAGGGATCTCCTGGCTTTGGTATGTAATTTCAGTGGTGGTTGCGTTTGGGATGGGTGCGTTGTGGTACACTGTGCTGTTTGGTAAACAGTGGGTAAAAGCTGTGAATTATGTTTGTCTGTGTGGTGCAAATATCTCTGACGGAGAGGAGTGCACCTGCAAGGGCAGATTTCCGTGGGAGATGCTATTTCAATTTATGGGAACGGCACTTATAGGATTAATGTATTTTCTTTTAACCCCCGTATCTTTTTGGCTCTCAATTATTGTTTGCGTCGCTTTTGCAGGGTGGACAAAGTCCATGCTTAAGTTTCAGATTGCCGGGTGGAGCAGGTATATAACACTTGCCATGATTGATGTTGGGTACTTTGTTGTGGTATCTGTTATTTTTATTTTGTTCAGCTATCTATAGGCAATCTTGGGGTCCAAATCCAAATTTATCGCCACTTTCTTGGATTCAAATCCAAATTTATCGCCAAACTTATTCTGCTATGAAAAAAACAAACCTCCTGATTTTTATTTTCACATTAATGCTCCCGTTTACCCTCTTTGCCCAAAAGGGGACTACAACCGAGCAGCGTATAGATGCGCTTTTTGCATCGTTTCACAATGAGATGCCCGGTGCGGCTGTTGCTGTATCTTTAGATGGCAAACTGATATATAACAAAGCTTTCGGGATGGCAAATCTTGAACATACTGTGCCAAATACCACAGCGACAATATTTGAGGCCGGGTCGGTATCAAAGCAGTTTGTGGCGGCGGGGGTGCTGATGCTGGCAAAGGAGGGGCGGCTCTCGCTTGGGGATGATGTTAGAAAGTACGTACCGGAGCTTCCTGTTTATGAGGCGGCAATCACAATTGATATGCTGCTTAGTCATACCAGCGGACTCAAGGATTGGGGTGCGATTTACTCCCTCACCGGCTGGCCGAGAACCACTCGTGTTTATACGCAGGAGCTCGGCTATGACATAATTTTCAGGCAGAAGAGTCTGAACTTCTTCCCGGGGAGCCAGTACTCATACAGCAATTCAAATTATATGATGCTTACTCTCATTGTTGAGAGGGTATCCGGACTCTCTTTGGCTCAATTTACTGCCGAAAGGTTTTTCGGGCCGATGGGTATGTCGCAGACCAGCTGGAGGGATAACCACAGGGCGATAGTGCCCGGAAGGGCTACAGCATATGACAAGCGTGACGGGAAGTTCCTGCTCAATATGCCTTTTGAGGATCTGCACGGTCCGGGGGGCCTTCTTACAACAACTCACGATCTGCAAGTCTGGAACAGCCTGCTGGCGGGAGATGATATGTTCGGCAAAGAGTTTGCACAGAACCGAATCACTGAGAGGAAACTGAATGACGGAAAGGGGTGCGGATATGCTGCCGGACTGACTATCGGCAAATACAACGGATACGACGAGATTGCCCACAGCGGCTCAACAGCTGGCTACAGAGCGTGGCTGGCCTGGTATCCTCAAAAGAGGCTGTCGGTAGTGCTTCTAAGCAATTATGCACAATTCCAGCCGGTTCAGATTGGGCGGGCAATAGCGGCAACTTTTGTGGGAGAGGAGCCGACATCTCCTGCTCAGTCGGTTGCTAAAGCCGAGGATAACGTGGATGACAAAACTGCATCTCCCAAACGGGAGTATAAAAGTCTTGCCGAATACGAGGGAGAATATTTTAGTGAAGAGGGAGGGAGTACAACATTCATTATTAAACTTACCGGCGATAAACTGGAGGTGAGGCGAAAAGCAGGAGAGAGTTTTAGTTTAACAAATCTCTCAGGAGATAAATTTACTTCAGACGGAAACGGAGATTATCTCTTTACACGTGACAGACGAGGCAAGGTTAATGGCTTTAAAGTGAGTGTTATGAGGGCATCTGATATACCATTCTATATTTTATAATTCACTTTTTCTGTAATATTTCTGCCATTGCTGCGACCAATATGGGTGAAAAGCAAAAACAATGAGCAACACAAAACAAGATTTTCTCAACTTAATTGATGATAACAGAAACATCATCTACAAAGTCTGTTTTATCTATTCAGACAGCGTAAATAGTCATGAAGATCTCTTTCAGGAGGTGGTAATCAATCTCTGGAGCTCCTGGACAAGGTTCCGGGGAGATTGCAAGGTTCAGACCTGGATTTACAGGATTGCACTTAATACCTGTGTGAGCTTTCTGAGAAAGAGCAAGGCAAGACCATCGTCACTGCCGTTGACAAACAATATTGAAGTTGTTGCGAATGATTTTGATCATGAAAAGATCAGGGAACTCTACATCAATATTAACAACCTTGAGAAGATTGAGAAGGCTATTGTTCTTCTCCACCTGGAGGAGAAATCACACGATGAGATATCTCAAATATTGGGGATATCAAAATCAAATGTTGCCGTTAAGCTTTTCAGAATAAGGGAAAAATTAAAACAAATGTCCAAAAACTGAATGTAGCAATGGAACTGGAAAAATTAAAAGAGAACTGGCAGGAGCTGTCAGAAAAGATTGAAAAGAGGGAATTATTTAATAAAGTGGTTACTATGAATATGCTTAAAAAGAATGCAAAGAGCTCTATCGACAAACTTGAGAGATATGAATTTATATTCCTGCTGATATCATTTTTTTATGCAATATTTCTCGGTTTAGCTCTGTTTGTGAACGAAGAGAGACTAATAGTAAACGAGAGCATCTGGGCCTGTATTGCATTGTTTGTAGTTGCAGGGGGCTGGCAGGCATTTAAGTTGATACTTCTTCAAAAAATGAGATTAGACTCCTGCTCTACTATAGAGATGCTGGAGAGGGTTACTCGTTACAAAATCCTTACAAAGGCAAGACTATACTGGGGAATGTCACTTCTGATTCCGTTTTTTGGAGTGGTCTTCTACTTTCAAAAGGATATATTCACCCCTGAGTTAATAATCGTTATGGCAGCCGGAGCAATTTTGGGTATTATTATCGGGCTTTCAAGCTTTTATAAGCACTGGAAAAACATAGACGACCTGCTCTCTGATCTTAAAGATATTAAAACCTACGAGAA
>VSSQ01001064.1_pt1 | contig 11877 bp, 17 predicted proteins | sample 4763081 | NCBI WGS metagenome assembly VSSQ01 (sample SAMN12137344, study PRJNA551015) | bioreactor metagenome | isolation source: SDC9 anaerobic chlorinated ethene degrading culture | place: USA: Knoxville, Tennesee | collected 2015-01-01
ACCATTGCAACTGTAAGCCCTTCTAATGGTTGGGCTGGGGATTATAATATTAATTGGAAGTATCACCTTGGAGTTAATAGACTAAAGGATTTATTCGGCTTGAATGTTGTTTCTGCGCCAAATTCACTAAGAGGAAGCGAGTATTTAGAAAAAAATCCACAGGCACGTGCTGAAGATTTAATTTGGGCATTTACAAATCCTAAAGTAAAAGCAATCATATCAAATATTGGTGGTAATGATAGTATCAAAATTCTGCCTTTCATAAATCAAAATGTAATAAAAAATAATCCTAAAATTTTCATTGGATATTCAGATGTTCTAAACGTACATATTTTATGTTATAAATTAGGGTTGTCTACTTTTTATGGCGATAATTTATTAACCAATATTGCTGAAACACCTGAAATTCACGCATACAGTAAGAGATGGTTTAAAAAAGTATTATTTGACCCTTCTCCAATTGGCTTGATAGAACCTTCAGAAAATTGGACTTATGAAAAAATTGACTATTCAAACAGATTATCAAAAAGAAAATATTATATAAATAATGGATATTCAATAATTCAGGGACAAGGTAAGTCTTGCGGCCGTTTAATAGGCGGGCATACAGGAATAATGGAATTAGTTGGAACCCCAATTGAACTAATTAAAGATGACTTCAAAGATGCAATTTTATTTATTGAGGATATACCTGAATTTTTTTCTCCTGAAAAACTTCAAACATTTATAGACTGGTTAGGAAAAATTGGAGCATTACAATTATTAAAAGGTATTGTTATTGGTAAATTAAATGAAAACATATGTTTCGATGAGCATAAAACAAAAATGCTAAATATAATAAATAACAAATATTCGATAACTTCTTTACCTATATTATATGGACTGAATTTTGGACATAGTTCGCCTACATGTATTTTACCATATGGTGTAATGGCTGAAATAAATTGTGAGAATAATAGTTTTTCAATTCTTGAATCAGGAGTAATTTAATTAAATGCATGCACTTATAAAGAGAATGTTGACAAATATTTTCAAGATGTTAAAAGCCAATAAATAGGGATTTGAATTATTAAAGGGAGAATTTGCGATGAAATCATTTTTAAGAACTTTTGTTATATGTATCATTTTAAGTTATGTTTTCTTACTAATTATTGGAGGACTGATTTCAGAAAACGGTTTGGCATTGCTCGTTTTTGTAGCATTTGTAATTACAGTCCTTATTACAATATTTACAAATCAAGAATCTAAAATTGAGGATTTAGAAAAAAGACTAACAAAACTTGAAGAACAAAACAAAGAAAATGAATAGTACAAATTCCAATTTATATAGTAGTCAGCATAATTTTTCAGTTGTTATGTCGTAATGTTTGGTTATAACGTTGCAATAGTAGTAAAATTCTTACTTAATATTTTTATTATAAAAGTAAAGGGGTTAAATGTATTTATATGATGAGAGCATGTAGTGATTGTAAGGCACATATAAAATTTATAGATTATTATAAACAATTCATTAAAAACAGATATAAATATACCTGTAAGGATTGTGGAACAGTTTATAGCGTAACAGGTTTTTCTATAATATTAAATTCGATAATAATGTTCATTCCTATGGGTTATATGATTGTTAAACGTTTATTAGTTCCTAATATTATATGGATTCAATATGGGGATTTGTTATACAGCCTTTTATATTATTGTATAAACAAAAAGATATGAATAAAGATTCGTAATGTTCTTATTATATGTCTTATATAGCAACACTCGAGACTATTTACTCTTTTTTTTTATATATTATATTAATAATATATTTAAGGAGAGCTAAATTATGAAATTTAGAAAGAATAATAAAACTATATTTACATTTATTATATTACCTATTGCCATTATTACAATTTTATTTTTATTTCAATTATATTATAAAAGCTTCTTTTCTTCAAAAATGGTTATGGGAGGTAGATTTTATTTTCAAACTTTCGCCAAGGATGAATACATAATTAATAATGAAAAAATAGATGTAGAAAAATATTTTAGGCCGTCTTGCCAACCAGTACTTAACGATAAAAATCTAAATATAGTAATGTCAAGTTACTATGGTAAGGAGTTTTCTGAAATAAATCTGCCGGATATACTGTTCAAAAAATCTGAATATAGCATTATAAATTATTTTAGTTTATTAAGAGAAGCTGCTAATCCACAAAAAGGTAAGTTTGCTGGTTGTGGAACACTAGGCCGGGCGAAATTGCCTTATCCTGTAGCATATAATTTCTTATCTTCTGATTACCAAGAGAAACTATCATATAATCAGTATTTAAAAACTTTTGAAAATATACTTCATATAAACTTGTTAAAATTAAAAGAAGTACCTATATTAAATGAAAATTCAGATATTCTACGATACTTTGTAGAAATTGAGACCATTGAAGGTTCTGATAAAGATGTAGCTTACTTTGCTTACTATTATGGATTTATTGATTTGGTAAAAGAAGAAAATAAATATTTAATATCAAATTCAGAGTTCTATGGTGAAAACTATCTGTGCGCTCCTTATCATGGATGGTCTTATGATGCTGAAGCAAATGTAAAAGTAAGGTATGGCAATTGGTGCTCTTTAATACAGGAAATGTATCCAACTAAAATAGATGATTTTGTAAAAAAAGGTTTTTTCAAGGGTACTGACGGTAATGATTATCTCATAGTTTTTTATCAATTAACTAATGATACAGATATAGAAATTGCCCAATATAAAAAAAGTGAAGGTCAAGATTGGAAATTAATAAATCTTAATCCGAAAAAATGTTTAGAGTAAAGTGTAAGTGCCTTGCAAATCAATGTAAAAAAAATATTTTATAGGGGGATTAAAATGAACTTTAAATTATTATTATTTGCATTTTCACCATATGTAATTGGTTATATGGTGAATTATGTATTGATGAATTGGTATGGAATGATTTCAATGGTTTTAGGGATATTATTTTTGGTTTATTGGTATTACGTGGGATATAAGTCATATGATTACGTTCAAAACAAAATGAAATCTATATTAATAGGTAATAGTTTCGTAATTATTAATATCATTTTAATTTTGGTTCAAGAGATAATTTTAAAGGAATATATGCTTAATATAATTGGGTTATCATCACAAATGTTTTATTTAGCTCCAATTGGCATTACTACAATATTAGGCAGAATTATTTTCTTTTTTACGTCAAGTTATAAAGGGTGGTATTTTCATATTTTGTCATTCATATTAATGATAACCGTGTATTATGCAGGCTATAGTGCTAAACTGAAAAGTAAAAGAAATTACAAGATGTAATTAAATTTAGTTGATATTGATAATTAAAACATTTAAAACGTTATATTTATTATTATGAAGAAGGTACGGTAACAAGAAAATCAAGTCGTGCAATATTGCTAAATGAGAAAGAAGTATTCTTGTTTAAATTTGAATTTGCTTCTTTATCGGAACATAAAACTCTTTGGGTAACACCAGGTGGGGTTAGAGTATACAAGTAGAATATAAATTGAATATTAAAATGGGGGAATAAGAGTATGGATTTAGTGTATAAGCATCCAAATATGGATTCAGTAGAAATAAGACAAGATGTTGTTTATAAAGTTAGTGATGAAAAGTTATTGAAGTTGGATGTTTATTACTCGAATAATACTGATGTGTCGAGTATTCCTACTGTTGTTGTAGTACACGGCAGTTCAACAATGGAAGATATTAAGGATATAAAACTTTTTCAATCATGGGGAAAAGTGCTGGCAGCATCTGGGTTTAATACAGTTGTATTTAATTGGAGACCTGAAGAATGTCCGGGTGATATAAAAGATCTTATTTATTTTCTTCTCGATAATTCAAATGATTTGAAATTAAATGTCAACAACTTAAATATTTTTGCTTTTTCTTCAGGCGTAGAAATAGGTGTTAAAAATATTATGGAAATAAATACTGGTTTTATTAATAAGATCATTGCTTATTACGGAAAACTAGATTCAAGTATAATAGATATGATTAACAAATCCTGTCTGCCAAAATTTTTAATTGCAATGGGATCTTTAGATGATGTTTATTCTTCTGATTGTAACGATAATTTTATTGAAGAAGTAAGAAATTTAGGCTGTGAAGTTGAGTTTGTATTACATTCAAAAGGTGAACACGGTTTTGAAGTATTCAATGAAGGTGAAGAAACTAATAGAATCATTGACGATACAATTAAATTTATAAAAAAATAGTCTGAAATCTAAATTAAAGAAATCGTTAAGGAGGGTTTACAACATGACTGTTTATATAGCATTGTTAAGGGGCATTAACGTAGGCGGAAAAAATATAATCAAGATGGCAGATTTGAAAAGAGTATTTGAATCAATTGGGCTTTGCGAAGTGAAAACATATATTCAAAGTGGAAATGTTCTATTCAAATCAAATGAATCAGAGGAATTTTTGTGCAATAAAATTGAACATGAGATTGAAGCAGTCTTTAGTATTCCTGTAAAAGTTATTTTGAGGACGTCTATGGAGTTAGAACAAATTATTTCGAATTGCCCATTCTCCAAGGATGAAGTAACAGAAGCAGAGACTTTATCCGAAGTAGAGAGCCTATATGTTGCGTTAATGACACATAATCCTTTAAAAGAAAACATTGAGTGCATAGATGTTTATAGAAGTGAAAGCGATAAATATCATATTGTAGGGAGAAACATTTATCTTATATTCCATCATAGTATTAGAAATTCAAAACTTGCGAATAATCTTTATAAATTGAATGTTCCGACAACTGTTCGTAATTGGAAAACATTAAGCAAACTTTCAGCATTAGCAAAAAGTATGGAAATGAAATGTCATTGACTGATGAAACTAAATTTATAAATTTGTTGAAATGGGAATATTTAGAGTTAAAACTACTCTTAAATAGAAGGGGGAAGAAAGAATATGAATATTAACAAGGGAGCAAAGGTTGGTATCGTGATTGAGATTATAGCACTTGCCATCATGATTCTTACTGCTATTTTTAATAAAACTATTCCATCTGCAGTGAGTTGGATTTTTACCATAGGACTAGCGATTGCATTAACAGGAACAATGGTAGACCTTTCAAAAAATAATAATAAAATATAAAAATGATATAGATTCAAACTTGCAGTATTATATACGAGTCGTAAAAGGAGTTGTTTATGGTTGAAAAATGGATTGCAGTAGTTGGAAGTCCAAGAAAGGGTAAAAACACAGACCTAATTGTGGATTATTTTATTCAAGGGTTAGTGGAGAAAAACATTGAAGTAGACAAGTTCTTGTTAAGCAGTTCAAACATTACGACTTGTACAGGATGTGAATATTGTATTAAGTCAGGTACATGTATTATTGAGGACGATACATCCAAGATTATTGAAGGCATGAAAAAAGCAAATGGATATATATTTGCTTCACCTTCATATAATTACAACGTGACAGCCCAAATGAAGGCTTTGTTAGATAGGACCTTTTGTCTGAATGACTATAGTAATGGCTGTAAAAGCCGGCTTTCACCCAATAAAAAGGCAATCGTAATTGGTGTGTGTAAAGGAAGTAAAAAAGAGTCAATGGGGTTCACAGTAGAATGCATGAGCAAAACTCTTTCAGACCTAGATGTTAATATCATCAATACACTTGAATATTATGATACAAAAAACATGCCCGTTGCAAATAATGATAGCATTAAAGATAAAATTAATGAATTAATAAGAGATTTATAATTTATAAATGTCAACTGACTGCCGGAAAAGTTTAAAAGTAAAAATGTTTGGAGAAACGGAATCATACTTAAAAGAGTTTTTCAATGTATAAAAGTAGATAACTTTATCATATATATAGGTGCAAATATAATGGGGGAGATATTATGAGAAATTTAATCAGAATTAATGATTATTCAAAAGATGAAGTATATGAAATATTCAAAATTGCAGAAGAAATTAAAAATGGAAAATACACAGATTTTCTTAAAGGTAAATCTATTGTGATGTTCTTTCCGAGTTCAAGCATACGAACGAGAGTTACATATGAGAAGGGAATTTATCTGCTTGGTGGACAATCAGTTTTGTTTCCTTCTGATACACTTGATAAAAAGGAAAATATCAAAGATGTTGTGGGATATCTCAATAACTGGGCAGATTGCATTATCGTAAGACATAGCAATATTGAGCTTATTGAGGAAATGTCTAAATCATCGGCTGTTTCTATAATTAATGCTATGACAAGTGTTAATCATCCTTGTGAGATATTGACGGATTTGTATTCCTTATCCAAAATAAGGGATGATTACTTAAATTCAAAATATTTGTTTGTAGGGGCTAAGGGGAATATTGGAATGGCGTGGAAAGAGGCTTCTGATTTATTTGGTTTTGAACTGACACAGAGCTGCCCTGTAGGATATGAAATTAATGGGGTTAATGTTGAGCATAATTTGAGAGAGGCTATTATAGGAAAAGATATAGTGTTAACTGATCCAATAAACAAGGATATACTTAAAGATTTTGTGAATCATCAGATTACAAAATCTTTGATGGATACTGCAAATCCAAATGCTCTGTTAAATCCATGCCCGCCATTTTATAGGGGCGAAGAAGTTTCTGCCGATGTTATTGACAGTCACTATTTTGTAGGATATGAGTTTAAAAAGCATTTGCTTGAAGTTCAGCAAGCAATAATTATTTATAGCTTAAATAACTGAGAAAATGAGACATAATTTAAAGTTATGTTAAATCGCAATCTTTGTATAGTGTAGAAGTATGTGAATTTTAGAGAGGGGATGAGTAAATGGAGTTTACAACAACATTCTCGATATCTTTGATTATATCAGCTTTGATAATAAGTATTATTGTTTCAGCACTACAACGAGGTACTTCTGGAGTTAAAATTATGCTTTTGGGGGTTGGTAAAAATGTTAAAACGAGCATTGAAAAGTGCTTTAGGAATAGGGTTAGGGACAACAATAGGCATGGTAATTATTCCAAGAATTATGGATTCAAATTTAAACAAAATATATCCACCTATTTATGTGCAAGCTGTTGTGCAATTTGTTGGATCATACATTGTGGCTTTCTTAGTTTACTTTTCCTTAGATTATATTAAAACAAAAAAACAAAAATAAGTGTTAGATAATGTATGATTAGATTGATGCACATAATTCAAATTTAGCATCGCATCAGTAATATTATAGTGTTAAACTAAAGTATAATTAAAAAGTATTGAAAAGTTGATAATTTATATAAAAAAGATAGGAAAAGAATTATGGATATAGATGAAGAAAAAACAATATTAAATCCATGGAAAAAGCCAATCACGGAAATCACTTTGGGATTTGCTTTAACTTCTATAACCTTAAACTTTCTATGGCTACAGTATATTTTGCCTGCAATTGGAACAGCGCTGATATTTATTGGGGCAAGAAGCTTACGAAAAGAAAACAAATATTTTACTATGGCTTATTTTCTTGCAGCATCTCAGTTGGTCATAAATGCTATTAATTTAATTATTATATCAACACCATTGGTCGTAGAAATACAAAATGATATTATTTTTTCTTTGCTATTAATAGGGTTTCGACTTGCTTTGTTTTTGTCATTGAGTTCAGCAATCAGAAATATCTTTCTAAAGGCAAATGTTTCAAATGTTCAAAATTCATTTTTTTTAGCATTTATATGGATATTATCATTTGCTTTACTTGCAATATCCCCACTTTCTAATAGCTGGATGGCATTTATATTGTTGACATTCTTTTGCATTTTAGTTATTCGTTCTTTACAATGTTTAGGAGACGAATTAGGGAATATTGGATATGGCATTATTTCTATTGAAGATAAATTGAGTAATACTGTTGTAGTAAGAGGATATTTGATAATATGCCTTGTTCTGGTAATAAGCTGTGGGGTTACTGCAAATCATGCAGTTCCAAACTTTACTGAAATAAAATCTTCTACGGCTCCTGATACTCGAAACATACTCATGGAGTTTGATGTGCCAGAGGAAATTCTTAATGATATGTCCTATGAAAATATTTCTATGCTACAAAATGCAATTCATGTTGATGTATATACAGATTTGTTAATGTTTGATGGCGTAAGTGAAATGGTTGAAATAGGCACAAAAATGTATAAAGAATACATTAAACCTAAAAATCGTACTATAGAGGCAACAACTGTTTATACTGAATTGCCGGATAATGAGATTTATGTTTTAGTGTATTTTAAATGGCAAAAGCCAAAAGCTTTTTGGAATGATGGTTTTACTATTTGGGGTGAAGAAGGAATTGAACTTTTAGATGGAAAACTTTTTTACCAAAAGGATGGCATAGATTACGAAGCGTCAATACCAAGACTTAAAAATGACTTTGTAACAACAGAAAGCATGTTTTTTGGGGCAAGTCAATCTAAGCAAATTTCCGGTGGAGTTTGCTATCCCTTTGGTTCGGAAAATCAGAGAGGGTATGTTTTTTATCGTTTAAAACTTTCTGAGGAACAGGGAATTGTACCTAACTGTATTAATTATTTGCATTCTAAAAACCCTATTTCGCTACCTTATACTTTTGCTGAACAAAAAATATTATCAGGGCAGCGTGAATATAAGCAGCACTATACCACTTATGATCTTAAAAAATATCAAGATATGCAAGAATGACAGATAATAAATTTAATTTATTAAACAAAAATACGGATAAATAGGAATTTGGAGGTTTGAGATGATGAAACGAATTAACTACTCGGTGCAGTATTAAAACTGACAGCAGATTGTATCGAGGTTAATTACTGAGGCTTGGCTTATGTTGTCAGGGACTGCACCAATCAGAACATATTAAATTTTGAAAGGAAGCAGAAAAGATGAATGTAGAAGAATTAAAAATAATTTGGAAAAAAGAAGAGGAAATAGCACATATACATGGATGGGACTTCTCTCATATTCATGGGAGGTATGAGGAAGAAAACGACTTACCATGGGATTACGAAAAAATAGTTAGACAGTATCTAAATAGTAATTCAGATATCTTAGATTATGATACTGGCGGCGGTGAATTTTTACTTTCATTAAATCATCCATATAGTAGGACATCTGCAACAGAAGGTTATAAACCAAATATAGATTTGTGCAGAGAAAAATTACTACCCCTTGGAATAAACTTTAAGGCATGTGATAAACCATCTGAAATACCATATGATGATGAAACATTTGACATGATTATAAATCGTCATGGTGATTTCGACGCTATAGAATTATATAGGCTTTTAAAAAATGACGGTGTATTTATAACGGAGCAAGTCGGTGGTGATAATGAGAGAGATTTAGTAGAAATGGTTTTACCAGGCACTGAAAAACCATTTCCACATTTGAATCTTAAAGAACAGCTCAAAGTATTTGAAGATGCAAGATTTCAAATCATTCGGGCCGAAGAAACATATAGACCTATTCAGTTTTATGATGTTGGTGCGTTTGTATGGTTTGCACATGTTATAGAATGGGAGTTTCCGAATTTTTCAGTGGAAAAGTGTTTTTCACAGTTATTGGGAATGCAAAAAATGATTGACAAAACCGGTAAAATTGAGGGAACTATACATCGTTACTTAATTATTGCAAAGAAATAAGTTTTAGTTTATGTGGCAGGAATAATACCTGCCACATAAAGATTCTGATGTTACTGTTATAGTGGCAAGAATAGTAAAAGACTCAAAAAAATTAATAAATGAATCTATTGAACTTATAGATAACAAAGTAATTATTGATGAAGTGGTAATCAACTCAGTGTATGAGGAATTAATGTCTGTAAATGATTTAATGGAACCATACTATGATACTGTAGACTAATTAATTAGTATTAAGAGGCATTCTTCAAATATTGTGACCAATATTCAACTAATGTGTATTATTAAAAAATAGGCATTGGGAGGATAAAATATTCGTGGAGGGTTAACTTTATATGCAAAAATGTAAAAGGTGTTTAAATAAATTCAAATATGTAGATATCTTAAAATCAATATGGGTGAAAGGATATGCTCCAATTGTATGCGTTGAATGTGAGACCAAACATTATGTAAATTGGTCAACAAGGTTAATTGTCAGTTTGTCTATATTTACTCCATTAATCATTATCAATTCTGTAAATCTGATTTCTAATCACTTTATTAACTTTTCTATAATACATTATTTGATTTGGGTTTTTGCAGTAATATGTATAACACCTTTTTTCGCTAGATATCATAATAAAACTAATGATGAAAAAAATGATGGAACAAAAGCATTATTAACTTCAAATTTAAATAGCATAGAGGCTGAAGTTATTATTTCGATTCTTGAATCGTATGAAATACCCTATTTTAAAATTTCGAGAAGAACAGGTCCAATGGAAATTTTTACGGGAACTAATAACTTAGATATATATGTTCAGCCTCATATGCTTCAAATGGCAAAAGAATTAATAAATCCTCAGAATATAGATTCAAATACAACTAAGGATGATATAGGTGTCTGAACATTTTTCCTCTAATCGGTTAAATTATGTAATTCAGAATTTTAAAATATTTTTCGCAACATTAGAATATTGCGACTTTACTTAACTAAATAATACAGATAGGAGTGAATATTAATGATTAATATAGGAATTTTGGTTTTTGATGAAGTTGAAGAATTAGATTTTGTAGGGCCTTTTGAAGTTTTATCATATGTTAATAAAATAAAGACTGATAGTGTAAATGTGTGGCTTATAGGCATTGATGAAAAAATAATTCGAGGATACAATGGGTTACGATTTTTCACTGATTATACAATTGATAGTTGCCCGCATTTAGATGTCTTGGTAGTTCCAGGCGGGCAAGGGAGAAAGATTGCCATGAAAAACATTAAAATCCTTAATTTTATAAAAAGTCGATATACTGAGTTGAAATATTTATCCTCTGTTTGCACAGGTTCATTGATAATTGCTTCTACAGGACTTTTGAAATATAAACATGCAACTACTTACCATACTGCCTTCGACGAGCTTTCTGAAATGGGAGTAATAGTCGAAAAATCAAAAGTAGTTCAAGACGGCAACATTATTACAGGAGCAGGGGTTTCCTCTGGAATAGATGTAGGGTTATATTTATTAAGCAAACTATTCGATGAAGCAACAGCACAACAAGCAGCAGATAAAATTGAATATATTTGGCACAAGGATTAATTCGCACTGCTCAAAATTTATCCAATACCAATTTAATATAATCTATATTGAGTGTAAGCAGAACATTGTAATATTAAGTCATATTTAGGGGGGAAATATGGATATTAAATTTGATGAAATAGCATTAGAAACTTATTTAAGAAAATGGCAAGATATTTTACGGTTAAGAGATTGGAATATTAGATATAGAATTGTCGCTACAGAGTGGAGAAAAACTGGAGATATTAAAATTGATATGGCAGACAAAGAAGCCATATTAATGATAAATAATTATAATCCAAAACATACTAACTTAGAGGCTGTAGTAATACATGAGTTACTTCATTTGAAATTATGGGGAATGGACCAAATGATTGAACAACTTATTTACTCAGTTTTTGGACAAGAAGAAAATGATCCTAAATTTGATTTTGCTTATAATCAATTTATGAATACATTAGAGTCTACGGTTGAAGATTTATCAAAGAGTTTCTTATTATTAGGCGGTGAAAATAAAGATATTTCATTTGGCAGGGTAGAACAACTGGTTAGAGAGGAATTACATGGAAATGAGGAATAGAGCAGTAAATAAATAAGAATATTTTTATAAAATTTAAGGTGTACTTTTCATATATGTTGTGCATATCATGACTATTTAGCTGTTGGTTTGTCAAACATATGTTACACACTGGAACTAAAAAAATCATCTAAA
>VSSQ01001065.1_pt1 | contig 11868 bp, 6 predicted proteins | sample 4763081 | NCBI WGS metagenome assembly VSSQ01 (sample SAMN12137344, study PRJNA551015) | bioreactor metagenome | isolation source: SDC9 anaerobic chlorinated ethene degrading culture | place: USA: Knoxville, Tennesee | collected 2015-01-01
AAAAACTGCTTATCAGAAAAGATTGCATATGTCGCTTCACTATCTTCTCGTTATGTATATTGAATTTAGGTGGCCTGATTTTCCCTCTAATCATTGTTTCTGGTTCTTTGAAAAATGTTAAATCATGTGATCCGACTTTACAGAATGTTAAAGCATAGGCAACGGAGTCTGCTCTGCGGCCTGCGCGACCAGCTCTTTGCGTATAGTTTGCAGGCGAAGGCGGCATATTCTTCATAAAAACTGTCTCCAAATCGCCAACGTCCACACCCATTTCAAAAGTAGTGGAACAGCTCAATATATTGATTTTTTTCAATATGAATTCTTCCTGATATTGTTTTGCCTTCTCGGGACTTAATTGGGCTGTATGTTCCTTGATTCTCATCGGGTTCAAAGAGAGGTCTTGATACAAATTCATGTAATGATTACTTTTGAGTTCCTCCAACGGGGCAGCTTGAACCAGTTTGCCATCACATGCGCCTTGCGGACAACAATCATAAATATTATAGGGCGTTAACGCTCCGCATTTGCTGCACTTATACCATTGGATAGTATCATCTTCAGTCAGTTGTATTTTATAACAACTATTTTTCAGTAGGGCTTTACTTCCGCCAGCTCCAAAGTCGAGAACTCCATGTTTTTCATAAAGACCTTTCCAAATATTTATTAAATATTTTTTTGCTTCTTCTAAATCCAACCCAGATGTCTTGCTTATGTACTTAGTCCATTTGTTGTATCTTTTTGGGACAAACGAGGTATCGTATTTATTTGTTGGTTCAAGCGTTAGATATTGCCTTTTTCCTGAGTAAATAAAGTAGGCGTAATCATCTTCCGTAAATTGATTTTGAATAGGAAAATCAATCATCCCATCATTTTTAAAAGCTTCTGACACAATTTTGTACAAAGTATCGGCGGCTTTACCGCTATACTTACCAAGTGAAGTCACGCCTAGCTTATCAATGAAGTTAAAGTGGATAAGGCCCAGCTTTTCCAGACTGTTTCTTTCGTTCGTGGACATTTCATACAATATTGTTTTCCATGCCTCTTTCTTCGGGTCCTCGTCTTCTTCATAGCCACTTTTGCGAATGATATTCTCAAGATGGTCGGCTACATGTTTTAATTCATAACCATCTTTATCCATACCTCTTGTGTTTCTGGTTTCCCTTATAGCTTCAACCATCATCCGGCGACGAAGGATATTGTGGTACGTCACATCAAAATAACTTGCGAAATAAGCAGCTTCTTGCCTGCTATCAGAAAAAACAAGGAGTTGTTTCTTAAGCAACTCTTCACTCTCTTCTTCTTTCTGGTACCCCCTTATAGGAGCTCCAAAAAAATCATCTAACTCTTCCGAAGCTTCCAACGTTTTTTGAGTAACCGTTACCTTATAGCCTGGTATTTCTTCGTAGATACTTGTCCCGAGCACACTCGTTGCCGCAGCTTGTCCGATATAAAAATCACGGAGTACACCCGTTCTTTTGTTGGTATTACTGCAAGAATAACAAGTTTTTAAGTCTGTTTCCTGTTGTTTCTCATTTTTCACCAGATAGCGGTGATGAGCCTTATCTCCAAAACTTTGGCCATTGTAAAGGCGTGTAACACCTGTCTGTACGTTGAAATCATAAACCACAAAAGATTCTTCTTCATCCTTCTCTTTATTTGAGGTGACTGCACTGAGATAGGGGGTTAAGTCTCCTTTGTCTTTGATAAACATAAACGATTGTTTTTTCTGGTTCTTTAATTGAATGAATTCTTTCGATGCTGGATCTATAGTCCCTAGCAGATATACTTCCCCACAGAATTGGCATACAGAAATTTCATAAAACTTATCTTCCTGTCCCGCGATTGCTTCACCACGTTTTCTTGGTATCAAAGAGACCTTGGGATTTTCATCAAGGGTACTGTAACACCCTTCCAACGAACGGATGAACATATGGTATCGGGCATCCAAGAGCATGACATTGTTTTTCTTAGCTTTATTTGCCACTTCTACAAAAGCAACCAAATCTTCTTCCGCTGTACTCATTTTTTTGGCTAATTTTTTCACATCAAGTGGTTTCTTTTGGAGATTCCTCCTTGCTTGAAAATACCTTTGATCCCGTTGAATGATTTGAAATAGCTTTTCTTGATAACCTGTCTGATCCTTATATTGAGGGAAATAACCATCAATCACCTGATTCAGTCTATCCGATAAGTCCGTTGGATCCTCAGTTATGATTTGATACAAATTTTTGTAAAAATTAATATCCACGTATTCCTCGGCAAGTATCTTGTCAAAGGAATGGCGTTTTGCCCTTATAATATCCTGTTCCTCAAATTTTGATCTGGCCGAAAGGTTTTCGGCAAATTCAACAATATGGGGATTGTCCTTCTCCTCTCCCAACGTTGCACTCGTAAGGATAAATTGGATTGTTGTCCCTCTGGAAATACGATCCTTCAAACGGGACATAAGCATGGATACCTCAATACCAGTTGCACCTGTATAAGTATGGGCTTCATCCAAGACAATATACTGCCATTGATTGGAATAAGGTCCATCAAAGAACACATTATCACCTGGTCTGATTAGCAGATATTCCAACATTGCGTAGTTTGTAATAAGGATATGCGGCGGTTCTGACTTCATCCTTTCTCGGGAAATGCGTTCGTTGACTATAGGAACTTCTCCATTATTTAACTTTTTGTACTTTGCCAGGGCATTTCTTTCGGTTTCTTCAGTCTCTCCAGTGAAGGATCCAAATGTTATTTCAGGATAATGGCGTAAGAGCTCTCTCATTCTTTTTAGTTGGTCGTTCGCAAGAGCGTTCATCGGATAGATCAACAGCGCACGAACTCCATGCGTCAGTTTACCGCTCTCTTTTTCATTCGTTAAACTGTTCAATATCGGATATAAAAAGGCTTCGGTTTTTCCTGACCCTGTCCCTGTTGTGATGACGATATTGCTCTCATTTTTCACCTTGCGAATAGCTTCTTCTTGATGGGCATATAAAGGGCGGCTCAGCTTGATTGCCCCTTCACCTTCATATGCTATTTTTTTAAACTCTTGTGTTACGACGCCTTCTTCAATAAGCTCTACAATCGATTTTCCTGTCCGGAAGGAATCCGTAAAGTCAATGTACGGACCTTTACCAATCTCCATTCCCCTCAAGGCTTCTTCAAAACTATGTCTAATTTCTTCATCTTTTATGTAGAATGTCGAGGTAATGTAAGATAGATAATGATTCAGTATGTTCTGCGAGCCAACAATAGGGTTAAATGTCATCTAATAATCCTCCTTTTATAAAATTCGTATTACTAAATTTTCAATTACCTTGTACCTTTGATAATTATGTGAGTAATCTGCTGCCCGAGGGTTGATATTTCCCGTATGGGTATCTATTATCATCCATTCTCCATGTGCATCTTCCGGAGTAATGATAAATTCATCATTCATAGGAATTACTTCTTTGAACCTAATTGGATTCTGATCCAGATAGGTCTTTTTTTCCTCCCCGGTATAGCGATCAGTATAAAAGAAGTACGCACGAGCTTTATACTCTTCTCTGTAGGGATCGTATCCAATACCTGCAAAGCACAACTTTGATGTAGTAAATCTCTCGCCGTTAGAAACTGCTGCAACACTTTGAACAATTCTTTTGCGGCTCTTTAAGACAAATTCATCCCCGTGAATAAGCTTGTCCTCAAATAGTATATTTTTCTCATCACATCCCCCAAAAAAACTTGGCGAGGTTGTATAGACTTGTAAATGATAGACATCAAAAGCTAATTCCAGGTGCGGATCGTAGAAAGGCAGTCGGATATTATCGTAGATTTTTCTGCTTCCTCCTTGTTCATCCGACAGCTCCAAATACAATTCCCTATTCCCAATATATTCGCCAGTCAAAGAGAGTCCACCCATTAATCTATTCGGATTGGCATACTTACACTCCACGTCTTCCAGCCGTTCTTCGTAATACACCTGAAATAGAGGGTAGTCCCTGTTACTGACCCTTAGACTGAATTCATGAATATTAGCTTGTCGGGATGATATGTACGGCTTCAAATTGACTACTGAAGTATCTCCTTGGCGTTTGATGTTCAGTTTTTTATTTTGATTTCCCATTGAGCACTGCATCTCATAAATTTGACCGGGAATATTGATAGTCAAATCTTCTAATGGACAACTTTCAAAGTAATACTTTTTCTCTAAAGTAATTTTTCTTTGGTCCGCACCATTCTCAATCGAAATGAGCGGGATAGCAACTTCAATGAAGAATTGGCGCCCTTGTAGATTAAAAGATTGCCGATAATACCTTGCCTTCATATCTACGGAATGATTATTGTGCGGATTTAGAGTTATAGACAGATCGCTGCTTTCTAAAGAGCATATTTGCGCTGAAGTCTCGTCCATATAAAACATTTTTTGAAACGTCCATCTCAAATCGTTTATGACCACATAGTTCTGTTCGAATATCGGTCTAAAATCGCCATCTCTCCGAATCACAATTTCTAAGATTCTTTCATCTTGTTTCAAAAAGCCACTAAAATCTAAAACACACTGTAATCTGCCAGTGCCATCGCCTAAGGTTGATATCACCCCAATACTAGCAATCGCTTTTTCATCTAACGAAACTCCATTGACTGTAAAACGATACTTGTTAAGAGTATCCTTTTGCGGGTAGGTGAAACTGAAGTATGATGCGGACTTAACTGGTGCATATTCTTTGTTGTCCGATAATAGACGGGCTCCCTTATATTTTGTCGTGCTAGGAAAACCGTCCGGCTGAATTTTTGATGAGGCTGACAACAATACACCATCTATCCACATTTCTGAATCCTCATTGAAAATCACTTCATAACGGATATAACCATTTTCCTGATATGCATATTCGTATGTCAGCCCTATCAACTCTACCTCGGCATCTTTCTCTGTGATGACGAAGTAAGTCTCTTCATTTTTAAGCTTAGAAGGTAAGAATTGATCTCCTTTTGAGTTGAAGAGAAGAAAATTATTCGACATAATGTTCTTTGATTCAAAGATATTGGTATGCCCCGAAGTGATTGTATACGTGAGTTGGGGATAAAACGCATCAAGATGATACTGAGAAGGCAAGGTCTTCCAGAAAAACGCACCCGGCATTGCATCTAATTCTTTTTTTAACAACATATTCTTGTTATTGAAAAAAGTTACTTCAATGATCTCCCCAATGTCAGAAGGTAAAATCAACTGTTTAGGAATGGTTAAACACAAATGTAAGCCGGTAAGCGTCTCTTCCAACCTGAAGAACGGTTTCTTAAATTGTTTCTTTCCACCACTATTTCTGACCAAGGAATTTTTTTGCATTTCTAATTGTGTCCCAATTTCAGTAAGGTGCTGTTCAAATAAATAGTCGTAATAGTTATTTGGCCTAAATTGAAGTTGCCCTTCTTCTCTCATCAAAAGATCAAAAAACAAAAAGTATCTTTTTACTAATCCAGCTACCTTACCCCAGTTTAAGAGAAAAGCTTTTTTGAAGGACATCGGCAATTGTTGATTGGTTACTGTCATCTTTGACCCCCGATATACAGATACAATATCGTCTTGGTTTTGATAATTTTTAAATAATTTACGCAAATGTCTAAGCAATTCTAATACAATCTCATCGCTGACATCTTCTTCGAGATCCTTTATATACAAATCAAAAAGAACCTGAATAAATTTAGGAAATTGATGGCTTGCAATGATAGAATGCATTTGAATTGTCTCTCGGTATAAAGTTTGTTGGTTCGTTTTATACATATAGAGTCTGTTTACTTTGCAAAATCCTTCAATATTTACGACACACTCGCTCCTTAATGACTGTACTTTCTCAACATCGAAATACGCAGCCAACTCTTCCCAAAATCGCTGACCCGAAAAACGATACATATTGAATCCTATAAGAGTCATAGTGGTGAGCTGCCGTTTTTCTTGGATTTTAAATCGAGAGGGATGCTGAATCATTTCTCGAAAATCATCGGATAGTCTACTGAATTCTTCTGGAGTTATCGAAGCTAGTCCCAGAAGGGCCTTCTTCTCATATTTTTCCTTAATTTTATTCACTCTATCTTGAAGCTGCACTGTTGGACACCTCGCTTTAATATAGACTGTAAACCAGACAGAAAGTAAGGGCTTACATTTTCAACGATATCTAATATAACGCGTATGATAGTCAAGAAATTCCATATAAGAATATTATAAACCTAGCAAGTTGATATCAGAAGTATTTTTTGTAAATATTGCGATTTCCGTTACGATATAACCAAAAAGCGGAAATAATCCCATAATCCGATTGTTCCGTCCGATTACAAAATTCTTCCCGCACCCAGTAATACTTGCTCTAATTTCTATGCTTAATATTCTTTTAAGACACCGCGGATACAACTTTACGATGGCTCCGGCGGCTTCGTTCATCCGTAGACTGCGCCTCCCCGCGTATTCCGCGGAGAGCGCTCTTCAGTAGGTCAACGTGCAGGAAAACCTTCTTCAGCAGATTGGCTGTCGCAAAAGCATCGTTAATGTTCAACTCTTCTTCGCTTGTGTGCTCATTTTGATAGCCGACAGACAGATTTACGCTTTGGATGCCCTGTTGTGCCCAAATCAGCGTATCGCTTCTTCCGCCCATAGTAGGCTCCCAACGCTTTTCTTCACCTAGATTCCCGATAAGGGCTATCATGGAGCCGAATAGTTCATCACAAAATGCTGTACCCCATGTTCCGGTTACGATGTCACCATTTCCTCTGCGGTCCACTACAATTGCGGCCTGGACGCCTTCCAAAAAGTCCTGGGATACTGCTTTTGCGCCGCATAGTCCGACTTCCTCTTTGACCGTAAATGCTATCTTTACTTTTACCGGTGATTGAAGCTGCATCATCTGCAATTGCTTCAACGTATAGAGGACAACACCAATTCCCGCACGATCATCGGCACCTAGAATCCCATAGCTTGAAGTCCAGACATTTCCGTGTTTGAGTATTTCTCTATCTGATTCAATTTCATCCACTACATCCAGATGGCAGTTCAGCAAAATTGTGAAAGCCGGACCAACTCTATTTGCCCCTATTGTGACCTCAGCCAGAATATTGCCATAGCCGTCAACGCTGATTTTATCGGTTAATGGAATCAACTTTTTCATCACATGATTACGGATGACGGATTCTTCCCCACTGACGCCAGGTATTTGCAAAAGTTCCTCGACGTTATTTTCAAACAAATTCCTTTCCAAATCATCGTGGGGAATCTCTTTCACGTTCTCAGGCAGTTCGTTCAGCAAGCTGACGTAATCTAGCAGCTCGTTTCTATCCAGCAAAAAGGTAATTGACTTTCGAACTTCATTCACTCTATGTTTGAGTCCGACTTCTGCAAGAAGTACGGTAGCTTTCTTGACGTCGGGAACGGTAGCGAATAGGATAATCGGTCTGCGTTTCCCTTCTCCATCACAGCTCATGATAGTCATGCAGCCCAGGCGATTCAGTTGTCTGACCAATCCGCTGATATACAAATCCAGCATTTCCAACGAAACGCAGTTCTCGTCGTCGAAATAGCCGCACATTTCGGTTCTTCCTCTACCCGGAACCGCACACAGCGCAAGCCATTCTGCTTCGTTCTGATCAAAATCCTCAACGGTCAGGAATCTGTCATGCCAGCCATGACGCCAGTCGCTTTCTCCAAGAATTTTTTTCAGAAATTCTACGTTCGATTCGGATTCTTTGCTGAAATCCAATGTGTTGCTTTCCACCTGAGAAAAAATAAACCCTTGCGCCACTAATAATGCATTCATTGATTTAACCACTACAATCACAACCTCTCTCTTTTATGTCTTAATTATAGAAATTGGGCATGAAGCAGATGTCAAAATATTTATTACAGTTCAATTTATTCCTTATTTTTTATCCTTATGTTGGGTATACAAATCTGCGATGCCCATTTCTTGGTATAACTGCTCTTTCGAATTTTTGATTTTCTTCATGATTTCGGACAGCTGTTCGTCCAATACGCTTCTTTTTTCTTGGTAGGCGTCCATCATTTCTTTCTGTTCTTCTAATGAAAGATTGGGCACTTTCACAGTAGCCAAACCTTTCATCGGTAATTGCGCGATTGTGGTTCCTACACGGACGGATGCCAGTTCGGCCAATCCTAAAGGACTAGTCAGATATTCAAGCAACCAACGACTATCCACCTTATTTTTCTTCGGACGGATCCCTACCAGATTCTGCGTAACGAGAGTGTGCGGTCTGTCTTCTGTGATCCGGGCAAATTTATCGGTTGTGCCTCTAGCAGACAACAGAATATCTCCTTTTTGAATCTGATAGTTATCAACTTTTGTATTCTCTTTGACATTCCCTTTTGCGAGTTTACTGAAGTCCACTTCCTGATTGTTCAGGTCGGATATTTTGATGAATGCATATTTTCCGTCGGCAGCTTCATCACTTGAGATCGCATTGAACCCTCTATAAATATCAGCAACATCAGTCAATTTCACAGTCTCGGTTGCTCTCCATTTTTCGACATCAATTTCAATGACCGTGCCGCCTTCGATTTTATAGGTGGTGTCTTTCACATATTGTTCAGGCAATAAGATGGATGCCTGTTTGCGGATATCCTCTGCTTTGACTGATTTAACGAATCCCTCCACATCATCGTTTCCTTCGTATGCTTCAATAATTTTTTTGATGGAGTCTTCAGGAAGAGTGACACCTGCTCTGCTTTTTGTGACAGGGATGCTCGTTGCATTAATCATCCTGACTTTATTGACAAGTCTTTCCTTGTTTTTGTTAATGACCAATATCGCAGTTGGGATTTGTGTATTTGGAGCGAATAAACCAGCTGGTAAAGCAATGACGGCTTCAATCAAATCCGCAGCCAAAAAATTCTCCCTGATTTTGGTTACCTGGCTCCCCATGAACAGCGCTGAGTTGGAAACCGCGAAAACAGCTTTCCCGTTGTCATTTAACCCTGCCAATCCATTCATGATGAAGGCCCAATCCAAACTTGTCTTCGACGGCAGCCCATAACGGAATCGATTATAGGAATCTTTTTGCAGCAGCTCCCATGTACGATGATCCGCTCGGAGACCAAAAGGTGCATTCGTGATGACACGGTCAAATTTTTCATTTATAAAATGAGGATCGCTGAGCGAGTCTCCCTGAAAAACTTCTGTATTGGTGGCATCCAGACAATAGAGATACACAAGCGCAAAGTCATAAATGATCGGATTGATTTCTTGTCCCACAATCCGCTGTCCGGGATTTTTTTTCAGAATGTCCTGATACGTACTGCCGACGCCAAAAGTTGGGTCCAGAATACTTGCTTCCTCACCGATATCCGCCAAGGCAATCATCAACTGGTTGACCGCTTTCGGAGTTACACTGAAATCAGGAAGGGAACCGTCCAGTTCCAACAAATCCATAATAAGATTGGGATCATTCTGTGGGTCAATCTCTAAGAGGAATTTGCACACTTCAAATGCAATCTCGTTATTAAGAGAAGCAAGCCCACCAGAAAAATCGAGCGCTCTCAATCTAATTCCGGATTCCTCTTGTTTTTTGAAGAAAAAATCTTTCAGTTCCTCTATTGGTAGTTGCCGTTGCAACAATTCCGATAAAACTCGTCGATTATCATGAGATATAAAGATACACGCGACAACCGTATTTGCTAAATCCCCCAACTTCATCTTTCCTCTTAGCTCAGAAAACAATCTGTACAACATTTCTTTTGTATTTATTTTGTTCAAAATACTCACTCCTATCCTTCTCTATCATAACATAGTATTCCATAACTAATTTTGATTAGTCAAAAAAATTTCCACTCTCGTCCGTTTGTGGCGATTTTCCAATAATTGTGACGTAAGAATCGCTTGTTCGAGATTTGTTTTGGATAGCCCCAACTTCCCTGTAGTCAAACGGAGTGCAGTAACTTTCGGCAGCCGGTCACTGTTGTCTTCCAAAAATTGGCAAACACTGGTTGCCCCTTCAATATTTTTGGCTTTATGCGGACTTGCAGCAACAAAAATATCACTGTAACGTTCGGTATCCAGCAAAGCTTCAAAATCAAACATCTTCACTTTGTTATATTCGATGAATCTAAACACTTCTTTCTTTATTCCATGTCTTTTACATATTTGTTGGACACAAGCATCCGACAACTGGCAATCTCCCAAAACAAGAATCTTCTCCGCAAATCCAGCTTCCATCTTAAACACTGCAACCACTCCCTCTGTTCGATTTCATATATTTATAATAACATACTCTCCATTACGTGTAAAGTATAAACTGATTAGTATTTAATAACTATTTTTATTATAGGTTTATAACTAGGAATAAATTACCCATCAGCTCGGAAAGCCAAGTTGAAGTTTCTTTTAGTTGGAATACAAGAATAGCCATGCTATAATAATGCTAACAAAAAGAGGACATGCGTCAACATGCCCCCTTGTGTAGTACCGTTAAAGACGGTAACGAGAAAGTTAATTTATACTAAAAATAACCGCGACCTCGCAAAGATGACGGTTATTTTTTTTGCTCTTTTTTGGCTTCTACTATAGCAGTCACAAGTTGAACAATTGCGGTAATTAAACCGACAACTGCAACCATCACTGCTAGAATAGTCTCAAGCAAAAGGCTGGCTCCTTTCTCCAGATTTAGGTTGTACACTAATGCGCACCACCTCACTTTCGATTAAATCCCGCCACCGTCATTAACTTTTCTACATCATTGATTATAGCACATATCATAGTTACGAAAACCATACTATTAATACCTTTGCATTGAAAGTTTAATATACACTATTATAAGCTTCAGCATAATTCTGAAGCTTCAAAAACTAGAAAGCCCCTCGCTTCCGATCAGATATCGGAAGCAAGAGGCTTGTTTGTTTACGGAATTTAGCTATCGAATGTGCGGATTTCCCAACGAGGACGCTGTCACCGGGAATTCGGCCTCCGAAATGAGTAATTCCTCCTCAATCCCGCACCCTCATAACCGTCTCCCGCTCGATCACTTCATGCGGCACGATCATCTTCGGCAGCAAGGCGCTCGGTTCGTGGAGTTGGCGGATCAGGAGGGCGGCGGCTTGTCTGGCCAGTTCCTGGACGTGGATGTCGATGGTCGTCAGGAACGGGTGGGACAGGGTCGCAAAGACGGAATTGTTGAAGCTGATCAGCGAGATGTCGTCCGGAACTTTGTACTTGTCCAGCTGCAGATACTGCAGGACACGCAAAGCTAGGCGGTCATCGCCGACGACGAGTCCGGTCGGTTGGGTCTCTTCGAGGAACTCCTGGAAAGCCATGAAATCAGTCGGCGTTTCGAAATAGAGTTCCGGATGGACGGTCAGATTGGCGTCGCGCAAGGCATCGGAATAGCCTTTATAGCGTTCCTTGTCGACGACTTGGGAAGGCGTCAGACCGACATAGCCAATCCGCTGGTGCCCATGCTGGATCAGGCAGTCGGCCGCCGATTTGCCGGACAGGCGGTTATCGTTGTCGATGTAGATCGTCTCGTTTTCGTAGACATCGGGTTTCCCCAGCAGTGCATAAGGAATCTTCTCATCATGCAGGAACTTGCGGATCGGATCTTTCGCCTCCGAATACAACAGGATGAAGCCATCGACCAGTTTGCGTTGATGCATCAAGCGTACGCTGTCCTTCAGTTCCGCCATTGTTTTCCCGGTCGCCAGGGAAATCATGTATTTCTGTTCGTTGCAGACGACGCCGATTTCCTGGATCATCTCCAAGAAGAGCGGATTCTGCGCTGGATTCCCCATCGTACCCACCGGCAGGATCACGCCGATCGTCTGGGTGGACTTGTTGGCCAGGTTCTGGGCGGCGAAGTTGGGCGTATAGCCCAATTTATGCATCGCTTGGCGCACTTTCACTT
>VSSQ01001066.1_pt1 | contig 11867 bp, 7 predicted proteins | sample 4763081 | NCBI WGS metagenome assembly VSSQ01 (sample SAMN12137344, study PRJNA551015) | bioreactor metagenome | isolation source: SDC9 anaerobic chlorinated ethene degrading culture | place: USA: Knoxville, Tennesee | collected 2015-01-01
GGATTTTTGACCAGAATACGGATATTGCTTCCCTGCAGCGCATTGGCCAGTTCCTGCACACTGAAAGGATCCGTCACTGTTCGTGCACCGATCCAGATTGCATCAAGACCGGCTTTCAGAACTGCATCGACATGCGCAGTGGTAGCGGCTTCCGTCACTACGGGCAACTTATACTGATCGCGTACGGCTAGCAGATATTTCAGTCCGTCATTTCCTGGACCTTCATACATGCCGCGCAGAGTGCGGGGTTTCCACACGCCTCCGCGAAAAAGATCAACATAACCGGTCGCTGCCAGCTTAGCCGCAACATCAAGACATAATTTTTCGGATTCGGCGCTGCACGGACCAGCAACAATCATTTTTAATCCCGGGGCTGCCATAGTGTTCGGTTTTTACAAAGATAAGCATTTTAACACGCGAATACACTATTTTTTGTCAATAAAAACAGGAATTATCAAATCATTAAACTTCATAAAGCCTTAGGTTCAGGCAATCCGCCGGATTTCATTCCTGGAACAGAAACCAGTCCAAAGCTTTTTTTGCCGTCAACCAGAATTTCCATAGGAAGAGCAAACTGAATATGGCGCACAATGCCGTCGTCGTACACTGATTCCTGCGATTTCAGGTATTCTTCGTTATAAAATCCCTGATTGATAAAATGATTCACCGTGAAATAAGCTACGCGGAACGAAGTCAGATTCTGGAAAAAATGCGTCCCCTGGCTGGGTTCGATCTGATAGCGGTCCATCCCTGCTTCAACAATGACCTTTGCGGCACTTATCTGCTGCCATTTTACAGGAATTCCCAACCATGGATCGCTGCTTCCCCACCGACCCGGACCAATCAGAACGTAGCTTCGGCGGGCATTTCCGATCTCTTTGTTCAGCTTTTCGATTGTCAATGCAATATCAGCTGAGCGTGCCGGATCGAATGTCTCCGGATTCACATAAATCAGATCACGGATATGCTCATAGATGCCGTTACCAAGTGCAGACTCCGACACAACGATGCATTTGCTCCGGTCAACCTGTTCGGTAATAACACTCAGATTTTCCTTATTATCAACAATCGGCCGGATCTGTAAAAGATTAAAGACTTTAGTGTTTTTTTCCTCATCGAAATTGACAGAAAATTCAATTTCAACAGGCTTGCCCATTTCGTGCGAACCGACTTTGAGAATATCTTCCACGATTTTAGCCAATGGAAACTGATTATGCTTCAGAATTTTACTGAAAGTGATCACCCTGAGACCTTTCTGACTGATGCCGTCAACCACTTTGTCGTCCTGATAAACATAAGTCGATGCCGCATGTCTGAATGACCGGAACTGCTCGCCATCGCGGACTTTGATATGCTCAAGTTGCGCACTGTCATCAACCTTTGGAACAAATGTATTCTGGGAAAGATTCAATGCAAGGAATTCCTTTTGCGTGTCCTTCAATAATAAATCGGTTGTGCTCAGTTGAATTATCTTTCCGGGAAGTCTGGGCGAAAACCGCAACGATACACCTCCGTCAACAATATACTTCCCCAATCCATAAGCAATATTGACCACACCATCTTCTGCTTTTTCAGGAGCAATGGGATAAAAATTAATGGAACGGGCAACCCCGCTTACGAACGGAAAGAAATAATCTCCCTCACGGCAACCGCTGACCTCCTGCAGAACAATGGCCATTTTTTCCTCATCAATTACATTTGAGGTGGCTGACATATAGGCTTTGGATGCACTGTAATAAACCGATGCATAAACAGCCTTTATACACTGGACAAGCATATGCAGTCTGGTTTCATCATCACCGGTATTGGGAATCATATACGTGCTGTAAATACCTGCAAAAGGCTGGTAGTGACTATCTTCAAGCAAACTGCTCGACCTGACGGCCATTGGTGTTTTTATCACACTGAGGATTACTTCCAGATCGCCGACCACTTCATCATCAAGATCACTTTTGAGAAATCGTTCCAGAATTTCATCATCCGAAGCCGTTGACAAGGCAAACGAATACAGATCGTTGCGGAGCATGAAATCCGTAAATATTTCAGTTGTGAGAACAACTGTTTTCGGGATGGTAATCCCAATGCCATTGTATTTATAAATCAGATTGTGCCTTTTGAGAATGTTGTCGATGAAAGCAAGACCACGGGCTTTTCCCCCGAGACTTCCCTCTCCCAGCCGGCTGAACATAATGTACTCGCTGTATTTCTCGCGGTTGAACTCGGCAATCACGCCCCGGCCACGATCGGAGCGGTACCGGGCAATGCCTTCATACAGAAATTCACGTACTTCGTCCATTGATGAAAAATCGCGCGAATCGGCCTGCCGGAACAATTGTGCCAGCGAAAACAAAGCCCGCGCTCTGAGCCATTTTGAGAAGTGATTCCTGTCAATATGGTACTTCAGCGAATCGTCAGGGATGTTGTAGATTACATCCTGCAACGTTTGCAGATCCTTTGCCCTGCCGATTTCGTCAAGCGTTTTCGGATCACGGATCACAAAATCGCCGAAAGCAAGATATTCCTTAATGAAATCAGTCAGGTCGTGCAGAATGGTTTTTGAATACTTGTGGACAAATTTTACTTTAACTTCCTTTGCATATTTCTCGTTGGACGAATCCGATGACTGAAGAAGAATCGGGAAGTAGGGATCGTTTGCCTTGACAATCTGACACAGTTTGATGCCGGCCAGTTTATCCTTCACATTTCCTCGGTTGAAAGAAACATCCGAGATCATGCCGAGCATATTTGTCTTGTACATTTCGTACAGACTGATGGCCTGTTCAAAATTGGTGGCCAGCAGGATTTTCGGACGTCCGCGGAGCCGGAGCATCATCTGGTGTTCATTCAGTCCTTCCGTCATAAAAGCCCTCGACTGCTCGAAAATGATGCGGTACATACTTGGAAGATACGAACTGTAATAGCGTATGGAGTCTTCAACCAGCAAAATACACTGCACCCCGACCTGTCTGACATCGTAATGCGTATTCATTTTATCTTCGATCAGCTTGATAATGGCCAGCAGAATGCTCGTGTTTCCAAGCCAGCTGAAAACATAGTCCACCTCGCTCAGGTCCTGATGGGCAAGACGCTGCGATACTTCCTTTGAAAAAGGGGTAAGTACGACAATCGGAATATTACGGTATTTCTTCTTGATTATTCTGGTCAGCTCGAATGGATCCTGGTCAGATACACTGAGCATATTGATAACAAGGTCGATCTTTTCATTTTCCATCACCGCCAGTGCCTGGCCGGCGCTGTGAACCTGAATGAACTGCGGCGGGTAACGGAGATTGAGGGAAACATATTCCTGAAAGACCGCTTCATTGATTCGTCCGTCTTCTTCAAGTATAAATGCATCATAGGTGCTGCAAACAAGCAGTACATGCTCTATGCGCTTTTTCATCAGGTTGTCAAAAGAAGTATCCTGAAAAAAATAATTGTCGAGATCAAATTTTCTTATAATGTTGCTCATATCCCTTCTCCTGTTATTCTGATATTGCCGCTATCCTGTTTTTGCCGTCCATGTGTATGCTGAGAGGTTTTTTGAAACGCACATGACGGGTGAATTCCAGATCAGTAATTATTTCCTGTTTTTCAATGATACCCCAGTTTATCAACCCGCTTTTCGAAATGCCATCTACCGTAAAATATCCGATATTCAGTGAAGTGACGTTGTGAAAGAAATGGCTTCCCATACTTGCGTCGAGCGGAAAATCTTCGTGGCCTGTTTCCACAATGGCTTTGGCATTCGATATCTGATTCCATACAACCGGAATACCGATGAAACGATCGCGCGAACCCCAGCGTCCAGGTCCTATGAGGAGGTATTTTCGGTTTTCAGCACCCAGCTGTTTATTAAGTTTTTCGATTTCTTCGGCGATTTCAACAGTACGGGTCTTGTCGAAATTTTCATATTTCACAAAAACAATATCTTCAATATTAGCAATTCGGCCGTTCCCCATACTTTTCTCAGCAAAGAGTATAAGCTCATCCATTTTAAGATCATTTCTGTCAATCGAGAAATCACGGTTGTCACCGATCAGAGGCTTGATCTGAAGTAAATAAAACGAAGCCTTGTACCCTTCTGAAGGAGTAAGATCTACGGCATATTCAATCTCCACAGGGCTTCCCATCGACTCGCGGATGATGTTGAGCAGAACGCTGATTGTGCTTGTCAGCGGAATATAATTGTATTTAAAAATATTGGCAAAGTTGACAATGCGCGGCCCGTTTTTATCAAGACCCGGACTCATGCTGTTGTTTTCTGGATCAAAAACCGATGCGCAATGCTTCAGATTTCCATGCCGCTCGGCATCCCAGATGTCAATACGCACCAGCCCGGCAGTATCTCCTTCGGTCAGATCTATTTCCTGTTTTGCAAGATCCACGGCATAAAAATCGACCTGAGAATTCTTCACAATATCTTTAAGGCTGTTGATTTCAACGTTGGGCATTACCGGCGAAAAGCGGTAGGCACGTTCGCCTTCCACAACATATTTTCCCAATCCGACTGCCGACACAGCAACCCCATCTTCGGGCTTCATATCCGAAACCGGATAATAATTGTAAGATTGAGCAACTCCGCTGATGTGAGGATAATAATAATGCTCGTACTGATTGCCGACGACCTCCTGCAGCACAATGGCCATCTTTTCTTCTTCAATTTTATAATTCACCGCTTCAAAATATCCCTTGGCAACATTGGCATACACAGAGGCATACACCATTTTGATGGCATCGCACAATTGCTTCAGGCGAACATCATAATCGGGATGGCTGTTTGGCAGCAGATACGTTTCGAATATCCCGGCAAACGGCTGCCGCATTGAATCTTCGAACAATCCGGATGACCTTACAGCAATCGGTTTATCAATCATGCGCAACAGTTTCTTCAGTTTTTTCATGAGACCTTCCGACAGGCGGGCATCAATAAACTGCTGTGTGATCATACTGAAATTATCATTCAGCGCCACCTCCCATAAATGATTGCGGACCATGAAATTTTCAAATTCATCCACACCGATCACAGCGGTACGCGGCATTTTCAGATTTATATTGCCAAATGAATTGCTGAAATCAAAACTATAGATCAGGCTGTTGATAAAAGAAATTCCACGCCCTTTGCCGCCAATGGAGCCACTTCCGAGGCTAATGATATTTCCTTCTTCGAAGTAATCAACATCCTCGAGATTTACAATACGGCCTTTGTTCTGTTCATTTCTGTACTCCTGAATAGTATGCAGCAGACAAGTCCGCATATCGTCAACACTGCTGAAGTCAGACACCCGCTTGGGACTTAGAATTCTGGCAGCCTGGATTTCACCGCGCGCCATCAGCCAGCTTGAAAAATGATTTCTACGGGCATGATAAAGCAAGGAGTCGTCGGGAATGTTTTTCAGATGCATTTCAAACTCCCGCAGGGTGCGGGCTGTAGCAATTTCCTTCCCGTCAGGTGTTCTGTATGTGAAATTGCCGAATCCAAGGTAGTGACCAATAAAACTCCTGATCTCAGAAATCAGGGTCTCGCTGTTTTTATTGATAAAAGTACTTTTCAGCCGGTATGCTTCAACCGAGTTTTCCATGTCGCTCGACTGAATAATCACCGGCAGATCGGCATTGCGCTCACGCAGACTCCGCACAAGCTGAAAACCTGCATCTGAAGTGAGTTTCCCTTCTTTCTCAAACTTCACATCGGTTATCAGGCACAATAAATATTCATCATACTTCTCAACAATTTTCTGCGCTTCTTCATAATCGGCAGCCAGCAAAATTTTGGGGCGGCCTCGCAGTTTCAGAATTTTGTATAATTCGTCAGTGGTTACATCGTCGATAATCCGGCGTGTTTGTTCAAGCACGATTGAATGCAGCAAAGGCAGATAGCGACTGTAATAACGGGGATCGTCCTCCACCAGCAGAATCACCCGGACCATGGCCAGGCGTGTATCGTTGTCAACATTCACTTTGTCTTCCAGATGCTTCACCATTGCAAAAAAGACAGAAGGCTCTCCGTTCCAGTAAAAAGTTTTGTCATAAGGCAACGACGTGAGCTCAAGTGCTATCACATCTGCGTGAAATGTCTTGTTGTTTACTAGAAAATACACCGGTATATACGGGTATTCATTCTTAATCCTCGTGCAGATATCAAATGGGGTCTTCACTTCAGCACCGATCATATAAATGATCAAATCAAAGTGTTTGCGCTGAAGCTGGCTGAAAATTTCCTCTTCGGTACTCACCCCGGTGATTCGCGGGAAGCTGGAAAGATTGTACTGCTGATATATACCAAGCACGTGTTCGGCAAAACGACCTTCCTTTTCAATGGAAAAAGCATCGTAGAATGTCGACACCAGAAGGATTTCGCGCACCTTAAATGGCATCAGATCATGAAAAACATCGCGGTTGGCATTCTGACGGTACAGATATCGCTGAAAAAGCTGGAGACTTTTGTCGGGGGATGTGTCTTTGCTGAAAACATCCACCGGCTGATCCTTTGTGCCTATGTTCGAAAAAACCTGCCGGGCCTTGTAACTGTTGATATAACCCGTCACCAGACTGGTAATATTATCCAGCAGATTATACTCCTCTTTGAGAAACATTGAATCGCCGTCTTTTTCGTCAAAGCCTGAATACTGGATTTCAATATGTCCGCCTATGCTGTCGATACTTGCAAAATCCTTTCTGATGCTGTTGTTTATTCCTTCTGCAAAATCACTCGTTGGGATGGTAAGTTTGTTATAGCATATTCTCGCCGATGCTTTTTCGGGAAACTGCATGGCTGGTGGCAGAATATCACAGATATTTTTCAGTGTTTCAGCTATCGGCTTGTTCTCACTGATAATACTGGTGGTTTTGTTAATGGCATTCAATTCTTTCAGACGTTCGCGGTTTTCAAATACCAGCCGCTGAAAGTCCTGCTGTTCCTTCTGTTCCATAAAAAAGTCATGTTAATTGCACATCTAAAGTAAACATTTTTCACATATCTGTAATAACCTGGTGTATTTATTGGCAGCTTCAGATATTTTTCCGGAGACCCGGATTATTTTCCGGCATTTAATATCTTTGTATTTGTGGAAAAAGCGAAAAAGAAAACAATCAAGGAATGGGCAAGCGATGACCGGCCCCGCGAAAAGATGCTTGCAAAGGGCGCCGAAGCTCTCAGCAATGCTGAGCTTTTTGCCATTCTGCTCGGCAGCGGTACGCCCGAAAAAAGCGCTGTGGAACTTGCCCGCGAACTACTTGAATCGGCCGATAACAGCCTGAAAAAACTTTCAGCTCTTACCATCCATGAAATAAAAAAAATTCATGGCATCGGCACCGCCAGGGCTGTTGCAATCGCAGCTGCCATCGAAATATCGCGCCGCCGCGAAGGCGAAGCTGACTTTGATGAGGAAATCATTTTATCGTCCCGCGACGCACAGAAAGCACTGATTCCGATGCTCCGCGACAAGCAGCACGAGGAATTCTGCGTTCTGTTTCTGAACCGGCGAAATAAAATCATTCTCAAGGAACGCATCAGCATCGGCAGCATGACTGCAACCCAGGTCGATGTGCGGAAAATCATCAAACTGGCACTCGACACCCGCTCCATCAGCATCATACTCGGCCACAACCACCCTTCGGGAAATCTGCAGCCAAGCGATTCCGACATTGCGCTCACCCGCCAGATTTTCAAAGCTGCGGCCCTTTTTGATATACGGCTGCTTGATCATATCATCATTTCACAGGATTCCTTCTACAGTCTCATGGATGAAGGAATTTTCAATACGTTCGGAAAATGAAAATTGTCACCATTGTCGGCGCAAGGCCACAGATAATAAAAGCCGCAGCCCTCAGCCGCGAAATCAGCCTTCACTTCAGCAACGAAATTGAAGAAATCATTGTTCATACGGGCCAGCACTACGACGACAACATGTCTGAAGTGTTTTTCCGCGAACTCAGCATTCCCGCACCGCATTTCAATCTGAATGTGGGCTCATCCAATCACGGCGAACAAACAGCGCGCATGCTGGAGGGAATTGAAAAGATATTGCTTGAACAAAAACCCGATGCACTCGTAATTTACGGCGATACCAACAGCACACTGGCTGGCGCTGTAGCGGCATCCAAGCTTCATATTCCGGTCTTTCACATCGAAGCAGGATTGCGCTCCTTCAACAAAAAAATGCCGGAAGAAATCAACCGCATAGTGGCCGACCATTGCTCCACGCTCATGTTCTGCCCGACAAAAACTGCCATAAAAAATCTAGAAAACGAAGGATTTCCGGCCGGACTCATGAGTCCCTATTCCATTGACAAACCGGGCGTCTTTCATGGCGGCGACATCATGTTCGACAATTCTGTCTATTTTGCATCCGTGGCGGAAAAACAATCCACCATTATCGAAGATCAGGAACTGAGCGGCGTTGCGTTCATTCTGGCCACTGTTCACCGCAACGACAACACCGATAACCGCGAAAGACTCGAAACCATTTTCAACGCGCTTTGTATTTCATCGCTGCGGACAAATCTTCCTGTCGTTTTCCCGGTACATCCGCGAACGAAAAAAATGATGAAAGAATGGGGCATTGGAACCAGCATTCCCGATGGCGCCGATGTCAGGCTTATTCCGCCCGCTTCGTTTCTCGATATGATATTGCTTGAAAAAAACTGTCGTCTTGTCCTGACCGATTCAGGCGGCGTTCAGAAAGAAGCATTTTTCTTTTCCAGACCCTCCATCATACTTCGGCCGGAAACCGAATGGGTGGAAATTATTGAACTGCGCGCAGCCAAACTGGCCGACCGCACAGCCGAAGAAATCGCATCGCAGGCAGAAGCCATGATCAATTATCCGCCGACGGAATATCCGCCTATATTCGGCGACGGAACTGCCGCTGCATTTATCTGCGAAAAAATGCTTGAGTTCTATAAATCAACGTTGAGCCATTTACATAAATAGCCCTCAAAATGCCTGTAGAAATCCGGAGTTCGTTCGATAATCCAAAACTGCGCTACACGCTGGATTATATCTTTGACGAACGCCTGGGCTGCGGATATTCGCTGAATTCAGAAACGTTAATTCCCGGCAAACCGGTAATTTCCTATGGCATGGATGAAGCATCCGGAATATTCATTCCCGACAGCGGATTCATGCATCCCAAAGGAGTGTCGGCGCAGGAGTTTTCGGTAAAACACGCAGCTGACCGAACTGTTCTCGTCTTTCCGGATGAAACATCGGAGGATGTTCCTTTCGATCTGTTTTCTGCGGTGTTTTTCATGCTCAGCCGCTACGAGGAATACACCTGCCAGGAACGGGATGCACACGGACGTTTCGATCTGCAGCATTCATTCGCTTTCAAAAACGGATTTCATTTGCGCGCCGTTGTCGACGAATGGATCATTCTGCTCCGGAAGCGACTTGAACCATTGATGGACAAAATGTCATTCACTGCAGACAAGCCCACGTTCTCGCTGACAGTCGATGTTGACATGTTGTTTTCGTACAAAACAAAAGGATGGTTCCGCAACACGGCCGGATGGTTCCGTGATCTTTCAACCGGACGCTTCAGAGCCCTGTGGGAAAGGCCGGCAGTACTTCTCGGACTTAGAAAAGATCCTTTTGACACATTTGCAACCATTGATAAAATAAGCAGGGAATTCCACGTTGATGTGTTGTTTTTCATATTGGCTTCGCAACAGAGAACCGTTTATGACAAGAACGGAAATCTGCATCATCGCAAGGCTTCGGCAATGTTGAAGAAAATTGCACAGGAATCATTGATCGGGCTGCATCCATCGTATTTCTGTTTTGACGATGATCTGAAAATTGCCCGTGAAAAGAAGATTCTTGAAAAAATCACGGGCATATCAATTACTTCAGCGCGGCGGCATTACCTGCGGATGACACTTCCACGCTCCTACCGGCAATTGGTAAAAGCGGGATTCACTCATGACTACACCATGGGCTTTGCATCGGGGCATGGTTTCAGGGCAGGAACATCGCGTCCGTTCAGGTTTTTTGATCTGGAAAGCGACAAGGTGCTTCCGCTCACAGTTCATCCATTCTGCATTATGGACGGCAGTCTGAAAGATTACATGCACATGGATCTGAAACAAAGCAGCGAGGAGCTCATTAAACTCGCCGGATACATCCGGTCGCTGAACGGACATTTCGAAATGCTTCTGCACAACGACACCCTGTCAGGACGCGGACGCTGGAAAGGCTGGACCGATCTTATACGAAAAACAATACGTCATTTTCAATACACCGAACCATGATCCGATACATTGAAAATGAAAACATCGACCGCGATGCATGGGACTCAGCCGTAGCCTGTTGCGAAACACCATTGATTTACGCCATGTCGTGGTACCTCGATATCGTGGCTCCCGGCTGGTGCGGTTTTGTCGAAGATGATTACAGCCATGTGATGCCGCTGGTTCACAGGAAAAAATCCGGATTTCAGTATCTGTACCAGCCTCCGTTCAGCCAGCAACTGGGAGTGTTCGGACAACATGTTTCTGCCGATACGGTGAAAGCCTTTCTGCAAGCCACCGGACAGCGTTTCCGCTTTACTGAAATAATGCTCAATGAAAGCAACACAACGGATATTTCAGGCATTGAAAAATACACCAACATTGTTTTGCCGCTCAATCGAAACATTGAAGAAATACGCTCCGGTTACAACGAAAACACACGCAGAAACATCCGCAAAGCAGCGCAGAACAACGTAATCCTGCATAAAGGATTCGATATTGAAAACATTGCAACACTTTTCAAACAAAACAAAGGCGAAGCCTTCGGGAAAAAAGATTCCTGGTATTCTGTTCTGAAAACGCTGGCGTATCAGATGCGTCATCTCGGACTGGCTGCCACCTACAGCGCGTTGAACAATCACAACGAAATTATTGCAGGAATACTCACACTCGAATTCAATGGCCGCGTTGTATTGCTTTTCAGCGGATCAGGTCCCGAAGCCCGGGAAACCGGCGCCATGCATTTCCTGATTGATTCCATTCTTGAAGAAAAATGTCTTTCAGCGCATACCTTCGATTTCGAAGGAAGCAACAACGAAAATCTTGCAAGGTTTTACATGGGTTTCGGTGGTACGAAAAAAGACTATCCTTTTGTGCGGATCAACCACCTTCCGCTCTGTGTGCGGTGGATGAAAAAGAAGGGGATTAATAATATGCAAATATCAGATTAATGAAATTGCTGGATTTATTCGATCAAGACCCGGAACAACATTCAGGTTGTAGTGAGAAACTCATGAAGTGCTTATTCTCTTTTGTAATTACATATTTCCTTCTTTTTATTCTTTCCTTTATTGTAGACAATGAAGAAAGCCAAGAATGGATGCCTGTTGCTTTATTGTTTGTCTTTCCACTTGCAAGTTTAATTAATAGTATATACATGTTTCTGCTTTATGCGTTGAATTATGATAATGGCCGAATTTCTGGATTTATATTCATTCTGATTGAGAGTGTTTTTCTAATTGTATTTTATTCAGGAATTAGCTACCTGATTTCAGTTTTGCCAGATAGCGTGATATTTAGATACGACAATGGTTCACAATGGAGAAGAGAAGTGTTTTCAGAAAATTATATATTTCTTTTCACTTACCTGCTACTCACAATATTTCTTATTGTTCTGAAAAAGTTATTTTCTCAAAAAACAGAAAAAAATAATTTTGGCAAAGAACAGACTTTGTCTTAGGTAATTTCTTGTCGGGCTTTGTTGTCCGATTCTTTCGTGAAACTAAACCCAATACTCCTGATCAATCGTCTTCCGCTCTGCGTGCGGTGGATGAAAAAGAAGGGGATTGGCTTATTTTGATTATAAACATCACATAAAGAGTTTTAAAATAACAAGTTTCCCTCTACTTAAAAAA